>Ga0137432_1000082_pt1 | contig 70728 bp, 52 predicted proteins | sample EasRivERMZT820_2_FD_102337 | JGI IMG/M metagenome (GOLD analysis project Ga0137432, IMG submission 102337) | Soil microbial communities from meander-bound floodplain in the East River, Colorado, USA - East River MetaG ERMZT820_2 | ecosystem: Environmental > Terrestrial > Soil > Floodplain ... | reverse complement strand
TATTTGAGCAAGCTCCTGCCACAGAGATCTTTACCACCAATGCTCAGGACGACTCTTCTTGCGTCAATCGCACTGTTATCCAGAGGGTCTTCCAGTTCTGAGAGTTATAGCTGGACACCAGTGAGCAGCGCAGCCCTACCCTTTCGCATCGGCCACAGAATTTCTGAAAACGCTATAAAGCTCGAACTCCAACGAAGTGCTTACGATTCCAGAAGTCTCTTCAACTCTTCCAAAGAAAACTCCGGCGACTGGCAATGCTTGAGGATGCGTTGTTCGCGCTCGGCGACTCGCGCCGCCGCTTTGGGAATATCGGTTGCGATTTCTTTCGGCACCAGCAGCACGCCATGTTTGTCGGCATGAATCAGGTCTCCCGTGTGAACGATGGCGCCTCCAACTGTGACCGGCGTTCCAAAATCCAGCAGATGCACATACGCGTGGGAAACACATGCACCGCTGGCAAAGAAATGAAATCCCAGCGCGCGGACCTCATCGAGATCGCGCACGCACCCGTTGGTGACGGCTCCGATACAGCCAAGCCGCCGGTGAATGGTGCCCATGACTTCCCCGAAGTAGGCGCCCACACCAGCGGGATCATCCATGTCCTGCATGACGACGACGCGTGGTGCGGGCACTTCCAGGATATGTTTCCACGAAGCGTAGCGCGAAGCGGCCGTGGCCGGCGCTTGCCGCGCGGCAAATCGGGCGGTCACGGCATGACCTGCCATCACGCCGAGATCGGGAAACAAACAGCGAATCTCCGGCGACATAAAGCCCTCGTTGCGGGGCCGCAGATCGAACAGTTCGATGGCATTCGAGACGGTCGGGGTGCTCAAACCGCGCAAGGCTTCCAGGATGCTCGCTTCCATTTGCTCCGAGCACAAATGCGCGCTGTCACATCCATTGTCAAAGATTTTTCCATGACCCTTGCCGGCGGCGTTCCGAATCGGTCGCTTTTTTCGTTGACCTTCTCTCAGGCCTCAAGGGAAGCATAGGCAGAGATGAAACCATCTGGCTTAGGCTCGTCACGTTGCCACAGAATCCTTCTGTCCTCCGTTCTTTCGGTGGCGGTCCTCTATCTATTGCTCCTGATTCCGGAGGCGGAACCGCTGCCAGTAAAACGCGCGGATAAGAAGCCGTTCACATGGAACCAGGATGCTTTTTGGTCGGTGCTGGAGCAACAATTCAAAGAAGCACGTGCGGCCGGGTGCGACACACTCGCCGCCGGCATCGATGCTTCCTTCGCTCGCATCCAGCGGTTGCTCGATGAAATCGCTTTGGATTCGCTGGACCCTGACAGTTCAAAGCTCGATCTGCTCGAAACAAACCTCTTCGAATTCGCGCCCCGGATGGCTGCTTGTGAGAAACGGCTGGCCGATTACATCCCTCTTTTTATGCGGGTGCGCGCGGATGTTAAAAAGCAATCCCAGCGCTGGGACATGAATTCCATTGCGGCCCGGCAACGAATTTATCGGCTGTTGTACGGCAGTCGCGCCGCCCTGGAGGAAGCCATGCTGCAAGCACCGCCTGACAGCGTGCCAGCTTTGGTTCTCAATCACGCCGAAGCAGCGCAAACACCTTCCACCAATATTTTGGGCGTCGCCCTCCACAGCGGCGATATGCTTGTGTCCCGGGGCGGCGCTGCCACTTCCGCTTTGATCGCGCGGGGTAATGATTATCCCGGAAATTTTTCGCACGTCGCGCTGGTCCACGTGGACGAAACGACCCGAATCCCGTCCATCATCGAGGCGCACATCGAGAAAGGAGTCACGATCGCATCGTGGCAGGAATATCTGAGGGACAAGAAACTTCGGGTGATGCTGCTGCGGCTGCGCGCCGATTTGCCACAACTCAAAGCCGACCCCATCCTGCCGCACAAGGCGGCTTCCGCGGCGTTGCGTGAAGCAAGAAAGCGCCACATCCCTTACGATTTTGAAATGAACTACCGCGATCCGCACAAGCTTTTCTGCTCGGAAGTGGCTTCGGCGGCCTATCACTCGTTTGGACTTACTTTATGGACCGGTGTATCGCACATTTCCTCGCCGGGCGTGGCTTCATGGCTGGCCGCCTTCGGCGTGAAGCATTTCGAGACGCAGGAGCCATCGGATCTGGAGTATGACCCCCAGCTGATGGTGGTGGCCGAATGGCGGAATCCCGAGACGCTCTTCAAAGATCATGCGGACAACGCCGTCATCGATGCGATGCTGGCGGGCGCGGATCAGGGTGAAAGGCTGGACCACCCTTGGCATTTGCTTCCGTTGGCCAGACTGGCAAAGGCCTACAGCGTCGTGCTGAATCTCCTCGGGGGTGTGGGGCCGATCCCCGAAGGAATGAGCGCCACGGCGGCGTTGCGGAACAAAAGATTTTCCCGAAGGCATGCGGCGCTCAACGCCAGACTGCTCGAACTGGCCGCTGAATTCAAAAGACAAAATGGATACACGGCGCCGTACTGGGAATTGGTAAAGCGGGCGCGCCAGGCAAAACTCGAAACCGACCGTTGAGTCCCTTCCAAGCGGATGCGCCGTGGATCCTGCAATAGGAGCGCGGACGTCTCGTCCGCACGAACCTACAAACGACCAGCCTGGTTCCATCTCCAGCAATGATTGCCTCAAGGGAAACCCTTCACCAAACAGTGAGTTGGCTTTGGGCGCAGGCATTCGGCACAAGCAGCCCGCTCTCATTCGGGCGGACGAGACGTCGGCGCTCCTTTACTGCATTACGGTTACGCTGCCGCCGGCAAAGGGTCCCACCCGTTTTTGATGAAGTTCTGCCAGATGTGGTTGGCTGCCTTTTCCCCGCGTCCCTCCAGATTGATCAGATCCAGATACGTCTGGACGGGAGCAGTAATCTTGGCATGGTCGAATTGCTGCGCCCCACGCAACGCGCCTTCATCATAGGGGATCCATAAGCTCACGTTGCCTTTGCCCGAGGGAGCTTCGGTGAGTTGCAACGCGGCGATGACCTTGCTGAGGTCCGAGAGCACGTAGGCGGAAACACGCTCGTGTTGCAGCATCGGGTCAAACCTCATGGCAGCCGAAAATCCCATTAAAGCATACGGGATGATCTGCTCCTGACAGGTCGATGCCAGTGCCGCCTCGATTTCCACCACGCTCCTGTCCGAAGAGAATACTCGCTCCGTGTTGCGCGCGATGGAATAATTCTCCGACCATTCGTCCAGCAGCAGATCGGGCCGGTTCAAGCGAAAGCCATGCTTGCATTCTTCCAGCCATTGGCGCCGCGACAAGTGGTGTTTGAGGTTAAGGGCCTGATTGGGGGTCACGTGCGCCTCATGCGCCAGTTCCCGAATGTGCCAGGTTCGCTGCGGGAAGATCAACAGGACGCGCAAAACTCGCTCGGCGCGGGGAGAAAACCAGGAGCGAAATTTCTTCTTCTTGGAAATGGCCTCCGTTCGTCCCGTTTTGCTGACGAAAACGAAGTCAAAGTTCAAATGGCAGTTGCCGGAGAAATCCAGGTAACCGATTCCCTCCTGTTTGCAGATTTTGGCCGCCTGGGCCGTGATGGATGGCGCGATGACCAGGCCGTAAGCATCCGCATAGGTCTCACGGTATTTCAAAATGTCTCCAACGGCTTCGCGTATGAGACGTGACTGGCCGTTGGACTTGACCTCCGCCAGGATCACTCGTTCGCGCTCATTGATTTTGATGCGCGCGACGATTTCCGGACGGCCGGGTTCGGGGATGATTCGTTGTTCGACCTTATTGGTCTGCAGGAACGGTATTTCATTAAGGCAATCCCAAAGCAACTGTTCGGTTGCCTCGTCGGTGGCTGCAACTTTGGTTGAAGGAGTCGTTTGTTTCATGATACTGATTGTTTGTTGGTGATGAACGGATTTTTGCATCTTCGCAAGCAAAAGAGGTTCCACACTCCTGTCGGCCATTTCTTGCGGCGTAAGGCTCTCGTTTCTGAAATGATCGGCAGCGAAGCAAGGCCGCAATTTCCAGGGTTGTCTTGAAATCAGACAGGGGTGCGGATTTAACCTCGGAGGGGAGCAGCTTACATGGCGCGCGATACTATGATACGGCCTCGGCCGCGCGCTCCTTGGCAAGGGCGGCATGGCCCTGACGCAAGATCCGCTCGGTAGCTTCCCAGCCCAGGCAGGAATCGGTAATCGACACGCCGTAACGGAGGTCCGAACGGCTTTTGGGGATGGGTTGACTGCCCTCGTGCAAATTGCTTTCCACCATGGCGCCAATCAAAGCCGCGTTTCCAGCGAGCCGCTGCTCGATCAAACTCCGCCAGACATCTTCCTGACGGGCATGCTGCTTGCCGGAATTGGCGTGGCTGCAGTCCACCATCAGCACCGCCGGCAGGCCGGTCTCAGTCAATCGCGCTTCCGCCTCGCGCAGGCTTTCCGCGTCGTAGTTCGTGCGCAGACGGCCGCCGCGCAAAACAATGTGACCCGCCGGATTTCCGACCGTTCGAATGATGCTGGTAATTCCCTCCTGATCGATGCCCAGAAAACTGTGCGCCGTTCTCGAAGCCGCCATGGCATCGAGCGCCGTTTGCAAACTGCCGTCGGTGCCGTTCTTGAACCCGACCGGCATGGAAAGGCCGCTGGCCATCTCGCGATGCGTCTGGGATTCGGTCGTGCGCGCGCCAATGGCAGCCCAACTGATCAGCTCAGCGATGTATTGCGGCGTGATGGAGTCCAGGAACTCGGTCGCAGCAGGCAGTCCCATTCCCGTGATTTGCAGGAGCAATTGGCGCGCCTGCTTCAATCCGGTTTCGATGTCGTAGCTTCCGTCCAAATGCGGATCGTTGATGAGCCCCTTCCAGCCAATCGTCGTGCGCGGTTTCTCGAAATAGACCCGCATGACAATGCAGAGCTGATCTTCCAATTCCTGGCGCAAGACATTCAAACGAGCTGCATATTCCAGGGCGCCTCGTGGGTCGTGAATGGAACAGGGGCCGACGACGACCAGGAATCGAGCATCTTTTCGCTGAAGGATCCGACTAACACCCTCGCGTCCGACCACGACCGTTTGGTTGGCCGCTTCGGTCATGGGCAGCTCGGCTTTGAGCGCGCGCGGCGTTAACAGCCGAACGGTCTCTTTGACTCGCAAATCTTGAGTCGGAAGCATGACTGCTACTCTAGCGCATCGTCGGGCGGAAGAAAGGCGAAAGTCTCGCGTGGCCTGCGGCACAGCCCGTCCTCAAATAATCACGAAATCGGGGCACAGACGTTCAGCGGCTTTCAAGCCTGGGCGATCCTGATAGGGCTCGAAATCAAAGTGGATTTTGGGGCTCCGGAACCTGCGATCCGGGTGCGCTATGGGGTCTTTGCCGTATATAGCAAAATCAATTTGAGGTTAAAATTATAGCCAGATGATACCGCCTGCGGAATCCGAGCTTGCCAAACAGATTCTGAATTTGAAGCAGGGCGACCATTTGTGCCTGTTTTACGATAAAGACCCGGCCGAACAAATGCCAGCTCTGGTTCCGTTCATTCAGGAAGGCCTTTCCCGCGATGAACAGTTCATTTACATCGCTGACGATCAGACGGTGGAGGAATTGACCGGGCGGCTGGAAAAGGATGGAATAGATGTTGCCAAAGAGTCCGACCGGGGCAGGCTCAAGCTATGGACGCGCCGGCAATGGCGCCAGCCGGGTGAGCTGAGTTCCGATCGAAAATCCCTTCAGGTGCGCCAGTTCGTCAATGAAGCCATGGGTGCCGGATTTAGAGGCGTCCGTTTCGCCGTGGAAATGACCTGGACTCTCGGTCCGGACATTGCCGTTCAACAGCTCGAACATTGGGAGGCCACCATCAACATGATTTTTGTCCCGGACTTTCCCGGACGCATTATTTGCCAATATAACCGCAGCCGGCTGGATCCGGATGTGATGCTGGCGGCGTTACACACTCATCCGCTGGCCATTTTAGGCGAGGACGTTTGCTCGAATCTATTCTACCAGGCCCCGCTCATTCTCGATGGCAGCGGCCACAGTCATGGCAACGGCAACGCCAGTGACCTCAGCGCAGCCAGGGTGGAGTGGATGATTTCGCAACTGAAACGCGCGCGCCTGGCGGAACGAGAACGTGAAACCTTGCTTCAACAGCAGACCGAGTTGCTCAACAAGCTGGCGCAAGAAGCGAATCAGCGCCTGGCGGCCATCGTCGAGTCGTCGGACGACGCCATTATCAGCAAGGATCTCAATGGCATCATCACCAGTTGGAATCGAGGGGCGGAGCGGCTCTTCGGTTACCAGGCTGAAGAGATCGTGGGAAGGCCGATCACGATCTTGATTCCGCAGGAGCACATCAATGAGGAGCCCGGCATCCTGAAGCGCATTCGCCATGGGGATCGGATCGATCATTACGAGACCGTGCGCCGCTGCAAAGACGGTCGGTTGGTGGACATTTCGCTGAGCGTCTCACCGGTGAGAGATGTTCAGGGCAGAATTATTGGCGCTTCCAAAATCGCTCGCGACATTACCGAACGCAAACGGTCGGAGCAGGCCTTGCGGGAAGCAAGGGAACAGTTGGCCAGGGCCAACTCCGAACTGGAACTGCGGGTCCAGGAGCGCACGGCCGAATTGGCCGAGACGAACAGCCAGTTGGAGGCTTTCGTTTACTCCATTGCACACGACTTGCGGGCCCCCCTGCGTTCGATGCAGGCCTTTTCCACTATGCTGGTCGATGAGTATGCGCCGCATCTGGATGAAAAGGCCCGGCATTACGCCCAACGCATCGCCGCGTCCGCTGAACGGATGGATGCGCTGGTCCTGGATCTCCTCGCTTACGGACGCGTCGCCCGTTCGGAAATAATCCTGGACACTGTGAACGTGCACGCGGCCTGGACGTCCGCTCTGTGCCAGAACGAACAAACGATTCGCGATAAGAATGCCCTTGTGGAAGTAACGTCGCCCCTGCCCACCGTGCGAGCCCACGAGGCGACGCTGGGGCAGGTGCTGGCCAACCTTCTGAGCAACGCTTTGAAGTTCGTAGCGCCGGGCGCCGTCCCGCGCCTTCGTTTTTGGGCGGAAGAACGCCCAGAAATTGTCCGCCTTTGGATTGAAGACAACGGGATTGGGATCGCCGCGGACCATCGGGACCGTGTCTTTCGCGTGTTCGAGCGTTTGAACCCCAGGTATCCCGGAACAGGCATCGGCCTGTCCATCGTGCGCAAGGGTGTCGAGCGCATGGGCGGCCGAGTAGGACTTGAATCCACTCTCGGCCAGGGTTCCCGTTTTTGGATCGAATTGCTCAAGGCCTGACATGCGTCTGCGAGGCAATGACCACTGACGGCATCATCGAGCGGGCGCAGTTCAACCATCACACCATCCTCCTGGCCGAGGACAACGACGATGACGTGCTCATCATGCAGAGCACCTTCCGCAAAGCGGCCGTGCCGAATCCCTTGCAGGTCGTCGGGGACGGCGAGCAGGCGATTTCCTATTTGAAAGGCCAAGGGCAATACAGCAATCGCCAGCAATTTCCGCTGCCGGTGGTGGTTCTTCTGGATCTGAACATGCCCAGAAAGAACGGCTTCGAGGTGCTTGGCTGGATTCGGCAGGAGCCGAATTTGAAGCGCACCACGGTGCACATCCTCACGGCCTCCAGCCGCACCGTGGATGTGCAACGGGCCTTTGACCTGGGCGCGAACGCCTACATCATCAAACCGAGCAAAGTGGATGCCTTGGTGGAAATGGTGAAGGCCTGGCATACCTTTTCCCAATACGAGGCATTTCCCACACACTGACAGCGCGCAAGGAAATTTCGCGCCGACGGTTCATCCATGTTCTTGTCGTCTCCGTGCAGCAAAGGAGCGCGGACGTCTCGTCCGCACGGACCTGCAAATGATCAGCCGGATAACTATCTCCAGCAATGATTGCCTCAAGCGAAACCTTTTCACCCTTGGCTTGGGCGCAGGCATTTGGCGCAGACAACTCACTCTTATTCGGGCGGACGAGACGTCCGCGCTCCTTTACTGCATAGAGGCGGCTTGGCCGTCGCACCGCGGCTGATCCGCAAAGTTCTCACTCCCGGACCTCCCCGCACAGTAGGGTTATCTGGACCGCTTGACAGGGGTTTTACCGAATACCCCCGCATCCGTGGCCGGTGCTAGCTTTTGGCCAATATGAACCCGCGGCATTCGGAAAAAACAGTGGCACGGCCCAGTATCTGTTCGAAAGGCCGGGATCTGCCCGAACCAAAACAGAAAGCAGAGGCACCTATGAAAACGACCCATGGCAAAAAGATTGACTTGCTGGATCACCCTCTCACGCACAAAAGGTTGGCTTTGGTTGTCAACTCTTGCGACGCGGCTCCGACGATTGTTCCACTGGCCGAGTCGCGCGCGTTGCCTGGCGGGCAACCGGCAGGCAAACCTTTCGCAGGCGGCTCTTCGACGCGTCCTGCCTTGGCCGATGAATCCAAAGAGTTGACCGATGAGGTCAGCGAACCCGAATCCGCCAGCGAGCGAAGGAGCGCCCCGGACGATCCCTTGCGCATTTATTTGAAAGAGATGGGTCAATTGCCTTTGCTGACTCGCGCGCAGGAGACCGAGATCTGCCAGCGCCTCGAAGAGACGGAAACCAAGTTGAACCGCCTCCTGTTCAGCTTCGGATTTACTTGCAAAGAATTTATCGCCCTGGCGGAAAAGTTGACCTGCTTTCCACCCAAAGAACGCTTCGATCGCGTCATCATGCCGAGGAAGTTCGAAGACAAGGAGGCGCATTTGAAAGATTTGCGGGCCCTGGTCGAACAGGTGCGTGAACTCGACCAACTGGCTGACGCCAAGTTTGCCCGGTGGCAAAAGGCGCGTTCCAGGGAAGAGCGCGAGGAGCATCGGTTTGAGCTGCAACTGCTGGAGAAGGATCTGCAAAAGGCCCTTCCACGGTTTCACTACAAGGGCGATGTCAAACGGGCCATTGCGGCCAGGGCTGAGGACCTTCGGCGCAAATTCGAATACCGGTTCGTGGCGCTCCGCGAACTGAAACAGCAACCCGAATTTGAAGGCCAGGCGGCTGGAATCGATATCGAATCGCGCGCCATTGCCGAATTGGAGCAGACCGCGCGCCGGCCTTATTTGGAATTCCTCAAGGCCTGCGATGAAGTCACACAGCTCCAGACCCGGGCGCATCAGGCCAAGTCAGAAATCGTGGAAGCGAATCTGCGCCTGGTGGTGTCCATCGCCAAAAAATATGCCAACCATGGCCTGCCCTTCCTCGATCTGATCCAGGAAGGAAACATCGGCTTGATGCGCGCCGTGGAAGGATTCGAGTATCGTCGCGGCTTCCGCTTCTCCACCTACGCGGTCTGGTGGATCCGCCAGGCCCTCACGCGGGCGGTCGCCGACCAGGCGCAGACGATTCGTATTCCGCTCCATCAGATGGGATTGATCAATCGGCTGTGGACCGTGGAAAAGGATCTCATGCAGTTGCTGGGGCGAAAACCGACCGCTGAAGAGATCGCGGACGAAGTCCACATGCCCGCGCGACGGGTCAATGCGCTGCTGCTGGCCGCCCAGCAGCCGCTTTCCCTGCAAACGGGCTCCGCCCAATTTGAGGAAGTTGCGCTGGGCGATGTCATTGAAGACACCCAGGCGCAAGACCCATCGGACAGCTCCTGTAATGGCTCGTTGAAGACCGGACTCAAGGAGATACTGTCCACACTCACCGATCGCGAACGAAAGATCCTGAAGCTGCGTTTTGGTTTGGAGGATGGCCGGGCGCACACGCTGGAGGAAATCGGCCAGGAATTCAACGTCAGCCGCGAGCGCATTCGTCAGATCGAGGCCAAAGGTTTGCGCAAGATGCGGCGCCATCAATTGGCCGTCGAATTGAAGGGCTTCCTGGAGGCCAGTGCGGCCGCGTGATCCGGCCAGCCGCCAGCGGTAAGAAGCTTCTATAGCGATTGCCCTAAATCATTTCCGACCAAACCAGGAGCCAAGGCTGCTGCGCCTCACAGAGGCGCGCTCCGGGAGCGCGGGTCTGCGACCCGCAGCATGTCCAATAGGTTGCCAATCGGAATGAATTTTGGCACCGCCCTAACCGCAGAGGCCACCGAGGATTTAAAGAAACGCGGAGAAGCAATTTCTTTCCCGCGCCTGTCATCTTCGCGGGCGTTCGCGTCCGTGAACCTCCGCGCTCTTCGCGTCTCTGCGTTGTGCTGGCATTGCTATGTCGCCAACGCCTCCGCCAGAAGTTCAGCCATGTGATGCGTTCGAACGGGAGACAGATGTTCGATTTGATGCCGGCAACTGGCGCCGGAGGCCACAATGACTGTTCCTTCCGGCTGTTGCTTTATTTTCTCCACCAAAGGTTCGGCCACCTTCAACGACAGTTCGTATTTGGATTCCAATGCGCCGAATGCGCCGGCCATGCCGCAACAACCGGTGTCCAACAGGACCGCTTTTTGCCCGGGCACACGTTGCGCCAGCCGCGCCATGAACGCCGGGCTCATCAGCGATTTGGCGTGGCAGTGGACATGAATGGCAGCGTTTTGCGCGCGCTGCTCAAACTGGATGGCCTGCGGCTCGCGAGCCAGCAGTCCTTCTGCAAATTCTTCAAAGAGAAAACAGCGCTCTTTCACACCCTCGGCTCCGTGCAGATTCAATTCGCGATAGTCTTCCACGAACATCGAGTAGCAGGAAGGTTCCAGAAAAATTATGGGTGCTCCGTTGCTCTCCTGAGTCAACGCTGCAAGATTGTGGCGTCCCAGGCGCATGGCTGCGTCAAGATTTCCCTGGCTGAATGCGGGCCGACCGCAACAGCGGCGCTCCTTCAGCAACGTCACCTCGAACCCTGCGGCTTCGAGCACCGCAACGGCCGCCTTCCCGATGTGCGGCTCGTGATAGCGCACGAACGTGTCGTCCCACAGAATCACTCGTCCGCGTGTGGCTTTGGCCGGCGGCTGGTGGCCAGCGAACCAACGATCGAAACGCTTTCGGGCGTAATGAGGCAGTGGCCGTTTGACGGCGATTCCCCACGCCATCGACATGATGCGCCGCAGCCAGGGCCAGTCCAAAGCGGCATTCGCCAGGGCCGGCGTCGTGCAACCCAGCCGTCCCAGGAAATCGATGGAGCTGAACGCCCGCTCGCGCAACGACAGGCCGTCGCGCCGCTGTCGGGCATGCATCAGTTCCGCCTTGAGCAAAGCCATGTTCACGTTCGAAGGGCATTCGGTGGTGCAGGCTTTGCAGGCGAGACAGCCGCTCAAGGCTTCTTCCAGTTCCCTCGCGCGCAATGGATCGCCGTTTTCAATTCCTCGAAGTTCCAACGCCGCCCGGATGGCATTGGCCCGCCCGCGGGTGGACATGATTTCGTCGCCCGTGGCCACGAATGTCGGGCACATCGTGGGCGCATCCTTGCGACAGCCGCCACATCCATTGCATTGTTCGAGATTGCGGACGAACGAGCCATCCTTGGCCGCAAATGCCAGCACCGGCGTAAATGGCAGCCTTAGTTCGTAGCCCGCTCCCATGCGCAGACGCGTATCCATTTTGAACCGGCCATCGCTGACGATCTTGCCCGGGTTTAAGAGAGTCTTCGGATCGAATGCGGCTTTGATCTGGCGGAGCACCCCCGTCAATTCCTCGCCCAGGTGCCGGGGCAAATACTCGGTGCGCGCCATGCCGACGCCGTGTTCCGCCGCCAGGGAACCCTTGAACTGGCGAACCAATGCCGAAACTTCATCGGTGACTCGGCGAAATTTTTTAAGATCGGCGGCGCTGTGGAGATCCAGCACGGGGCGGACGTGCAAAAGACCTGCGGCCGCGTGGCCGTAATAGCAGACCTCCAGACCGAGGGGCTTCATGATCGATTCCAACCCGGCCACGTAAGCAGGCAGTTGCTCCGGACGCACCGCTGTGTCCTCGATGCCGGTGACGGGTTTGGCGTCACCCTTGCGGCTGGTCAGGAGCGAAAGGCCCGCCTTGCGCATCGACCAAACGAGGTTCATTTGCGCGGTTTCTTCGAGAAGGGTCGTGCGAAGACCCAACCGCCTTTGCGCCAGCGCCGCCAGACGGTCGGCAACGTCCTCAAAGAATTCGACGATCAAAATGGACTCGCACGGCTTCGCCTCCAGTTCCAGCAAATCGCGCGCGGCCTGGAACTGGAGTTGTCCCTTGGTTTGGTCGAGCAACACCCGGTCAACGTGTTCGATGGCGGCCGGCTTTAGATCGAGCAACGCCACCGTCGCCTGCATCGCGTCGGCGACGGAAGCGAAGAAAATCAAGCCAAGTCCTTTCTCCCGCGGCAGGGGAACGATCCGCAATTGGGCGGAAAAGATTCCTGCCAACGTGCCTTCACTGCCGGAGAGAATGTCATTGAGGTTGCCCGGTTCCCGCAACCAGCGATCCAATCCGTATCCCGGCCAGCGTTTCAGCAAACCGGGCGGCATTCGCTCCCGGATGTCCGAGGCGTGCTGGCGGACGAGGTTTCCAATCAGCTCGCGCTGCGGACGCAAGGTATCGTGGTCCGGGCCGACGTTTTCGATGCGCCCATCCGCCAGCACAATTTCCAATGCGCGGATATGGTCGGCCGTGGTGCCATAAACGGGCACGTGAGCGCCAGAGGAATTATTGGCGATCATGCCCCCCAGCGTGGCGCGCGAACTGGTCGCCACGTCGGGGCCAAATCGATACCCGTGCGGCTTGAGAAAGGCGTTCAGTTGATCCAGAACGACACCCGCGCCCACGCGCACCGTGCGTCGTTCCAGATCCAGATGGCCGATCTGACGATTGTGCCGTGCGAATTCGACAATCAAACCATCGCCAATCGCCCCACCCGCCAGCCCTGTCCCGGCGCCTCGTGGAATGATGGGAATGTTCGCGTTGGCCGCCGCCTGCACGATGGAGCTGGCTTGCTCTGCGCTTCGCGGAAAAGCAACCCCGATCGGCTCGACCTGATAGATGGACGCATCGGTGGCGTAAAGCTGCCGCGTCAGGTTATCGAACGCCACTTCGCATTCGGCTGCGGCCAGCGCGGCGTGTTGATGAGAGCGAGTCATCGTCTTGGGTCAACTTAACCAAACATCCCGTTTCGTCACGATTGGAGTTTCAAGGAGCGCAAACGCCCCGTCCGCACGAACGGCAGGGCGCGCGGTGGTGGAAAACGCCTCGCTGAAGCATTCAGTTGGTGAATGCGCTGTCAGCTATTGCAACCTCGTGCGGACGAGACGTCCGCGCTCCTATTGAATCTCGACGCGCGCCATTGCCCGTTCGTGCGGAATACTGAGATAGAGCCACTGATGCGGTTCGTCCCACCACCAGCCTCGCTCACGGCCGAGCGGGCCGGGTGATGGCGGCAAAGCCTTTCCATCCACGACGACTTCCTTCGCCTGCACGCCTTTAAGCAACGAATGGCTCAGTTCTCCCGCAAAGAAATCGAGGTGAAACCGCACTCCTGCGGCAGTGGCCTGGACGTTGTTGATCCTTGCTGCGGAACTGATGACGATTTGCCCGCGTTCGTTCCTTGCCCGAACGGTTTTCACATCGGGGTCGTGCCCTTGCAGCGCCAACACATTCACCAAAATGTCTTCGGGGTTGAGAAAGGCGGGATGGCGTTGCTCGAATTTGGTGATGCTGTCGGGATAGGCCCCGATGCGCTCTCCGTCAGCGAATTGCTGATACATGCCGCTGACGGCCACCAACTCGACCACGCGTTTCCAATCTGCTGAAGAAAAGTTCAGCGCCAACGGCAAGGGCGAATCCGTCCGAGCAAGCGGCCTTCGCTCCAGCTCTTCGGCGAGATGGAAGACATGGTACGCGTAAACCAGCCCGCACCATTGCACCGGCACGCCCAGCCAACTGTGCGTGTAAAACGTGCTGCCGAAAACCGGGATGGTCGCGCCCAGCATCATCGGCCGTTCGGGCAAGCTCCACAGGTAAATGAAAGGAACGCCCGTCTCCGCCCAGTAAACGGCGTTATGGAGCCAGCGGGCATCGCCCGTTACGCGATAGGCGTCGTGGCAGGCCCGAACACCGTACGCGGCCGCCAAAATGTCCGGTTCATACATCGGGCATTCCCAGGTTTGCCCTCCTCGCGGCACACGAAACCGTTCCATAAAACGCAATGCCTTTTCGCCGGCTTCCAGCGCAGCGGCGTCGCCGGTGATGCGCGCGTAACGCAGCAGCGTCGCCGCCTTATTCGCGCAGGTGCCGAGGACCGAATCGCCCGCGCGACCGAGTTTGGCTTGCTCGGCGTTTCCCGGTTCATACCGCCAGCCGCCTTCGGGAGCTTGTGATTTGATGAGCTGTTGAATGAACCCGTCCAGGCCAGCCATCGCTTCAGGCAAATGGCCGCAAAGAAATGGCAACTCCCATTGCATAATGTGGCAGTTGGCTTGCGACGTAAGCGAACTCGGGCCATCGCGCAGCATATTGGTGAGGACCAACTCGACGCGCCCATGCGATTGCCTGCGCGCATCCGGATTTTCTGCCAGGCGCGAATCCAACCAGAGGAGAGCTGCGAAACCGGGCGCGTGACTTGGCGCCCAATCGATGCAGTGCCGCCACTTCTCATTTTTCTCGTCCCAAAGTGTCTTTAGAAATCCGGCGCGACAAACATCCAGCTCTTGTTGGAAGGAGCGCGGCCAGGGATTTGGTTTGGGAAGCCCCCCCACCGTGCGCAGCCACTCCCGCACGGCAACAGTCGCTGGACCGGGCGCAACCACCAGCGTGGCCTTGAGTGTCACCGTCTTTCCTGCGGTCAATCGACAGGGTGTGCCGGCACGCTCGGAATTCTCCGGCACAAAATCGGGTGTCGATGGAAGAAAGAGCGCCATCCGGTGATTCTCCAGGCCTTCATCGAAATTGGGCGAGGCAAAGCGCGCCGACGGAAAGGAATGATCGCCATCCCAACGCTGCAATGGATCCCAGAGCAACGCGACGGTGTAATCGGACCGGAGCTTTGAGTTCTGAATTTTGAGCCGGGCTGCAATCGGCTCGTCCTGCAAGGAGTCCGGCGTGAAAAAGCGATCCGGATCTGAGAGCGGATTCTGACTGTTCGGTCCGACCGTTACGGCCATAAGCGGGAGCGTGATCTTGTGCGGATGAGGCGTGCGGCGATCATCCAAGGGCGCCTTGAAATCGCGTGGATTCGAGGAACGCTCGGCGCCGTAGAGAAATTCCAACCCGGGGAAAAGTCCCCACGACTTCGCTTGCCCGGTGGTGCTTTGGCCAACATACAGGTTTGGACCGAGCAACAGTTTTACTTCGCGATCGCTCGTTGCCTTCCATTCATAGTGCAATCGGACAGTGGGCGAGCGCGGCTCGAGGATGACGGCAAGCTGGTATTCCCACTCCACGCCGTCGGTATCACGCTGTTTATCGATGAACTGAACTGCATTCATGTGAGTCGCGCCTTTGCCGTGTCCGACTGTCACCTTCCGCGCAGAAGGTTCCCAGGCCTGGCCACCCTCGTTGGAGTTTTGGACGATTCGAAATAGCGGCTTCCACTCAGCGACCGGGACCCAATCCCTTCCCTGTCGCGCAGAGATCCGCGCACGAGCGTAGCCTTCCTGCTCACCAACGAACTCCAACCGGACATATTCGTTTTGGATCGAATGGTTTTGAGTTGAAGGAGCTGCGGCCAGCGTCTCAACGGCGGCCATCGGAAGGATCAGGCAAAGAAAGATCGGTTTGAGAGTCATGGTAGCAAGGGATGCAACAAATGGATGAAAGGTTTCATCGCTGACACCGCTGGTTTTCCTACGTGCGCGGTTTGCCGACAAGAAGAATTCACCGCGCCCAGTTCGCCGAGCGCATCTTGAGCCCACAACTGTGTTTTTCAAAGGCCAAGGCGGCGTTGAAAGGCCCGTTTCCCAAATCGCGGCAGTGCCGTTCTCGGTATGGCGAAGCTCCTGACCCTTCAGGATACGCCCCAGTCAGGTCCCGAAATAATAGGGGCAATTTGTGTTGAGAATTGTTAGGTTGCGCAAGAACCACGCAGCGCGAGGGTTTTGAGGCAGCCAGAAGTTCAGATCTGCATCAGGAAAGTGTTGGTTTCCTGAGTCTTGCAGCGATAATCGGCGCGTTTTGCAAGCATGCGGCCGCTGCCGTAAGATAAAACCGAGCTGATTGCAACCCCGCGCAGAGTGGTTCGCAAACGAAAGTAATCTATGGCAAACGCAATGGTCTTGGGAATCGGTGGTGTGGGCTCCGTCATTGGGCTGAAGCTCCACGGGTACGACTGTTTCGAGCGCATCATCCTCGGGGACATTGACACGACTTTTGCCAACGTGCTGCACGAGCGCACCAAGAAGAGCCGCTTCCTGGTCCATCAAGTCAACGCCACGGAGACGGCGCGTCTGGCGCAGTTTCTCAAGGAGCACAAGATCGATGTGACGCTCAATGCCTGCCCGTGCGCGGTCAACCATTCGGTGCTCGAAGCGTGTGCGCAGGCCGGTTCCCATTACCTGGATATGGCGGCGGACATTTATTCGCCGCCCGGGGTCAAACGGCCGGGCAAGAATTCCTTCGAGGCCGAGATTGAGAAGTTCAATCATTTGTTCCTGGACAAAAACATCGCCGGCATCCTCTGCATGGGGATGGACCCCGGCGCGGTGAATGTCTTTGCCCGCTGGGCCATGGACCGGCTCGATACGGCTTCCACCATCCGCGTGCTGGACGCCGACAATGCGGAGGTCAAAGGCTACCGCTTCGCAGTGTTGTTCAACCCGGAGACCCTCTTTGAGGAATTGGGCGCCGTCCCTTATTACGTGAAGGAAGGCAGAGTCACCTCGGGCAAGCAATTGGAAACCGAAGTGGACTGGGTGCGCTTTCCCGAGCCGATCGGCCTGATGAAAACCTACGCCGTGGCGCACGAGGAAGGGGTGAGTCTGGGCACCTATCCGCCCTTTGTGGAAAAAGGCGTCAACTATTCCGTCTTCAAGTACACGCTCTCGGACAAGGTCGTTCACCTGGCCCGTTCGCTCGCTTTGCTGGACCTCGACACCTGGAAGAAAGTGAAAGTGGACGGCTGCGAAGTCGCTCCGGTGCGCGTGGCCTGCGCCAATCTGCCCAAGCCTGCGCAGCTCGGTGCGACCGTGGATGGTTATTCCTGCGTCGGCACCGAAGTGCGCGGCACCAAGCACCGCAAGCGGGTGGAGTACTTCATCTATACGATGGACAACCACCGCGACGTTTACGAGCAATTCGGCTACACGCTCACGGAAGTGCAGACAGGCGTTCCGCCCGCGCTGGCGGCCAAGCTGTTGGTGACCGGCCAGATTAAGGAACGGGGCGTGATGATGCCCGAGGCGCTGGATCCCGAGGCGTTAATGGAGAATTTCAGCCGCGAGGGCTTGAAGATCTTTGTCGAGAAGCGTGAAGTTGAGCGGGTGTGAGCGCACAAGCTCAAGTTTCAAAACTTAAGAAGAGCTCCCATGACCAAAGGAATTTTGCGGCTGCGTTGCCGATCGTTTTTGAGCTTGGCTTTTGAAGGTTGCAATTTATTTTTGTGCTTTGAGCCTGGAGCGTCGCAGCGGGCTGCTTGTCCCTTGAGAACCACGACGAACCTATGAGCACTGCAAACCTTTTCATTAATGGCGAATGGAAATCTTCCCTCGAAGGGGGCACGCGCGAAATTCTCAACCCGTCCGACAACCAACCGATCGCCACAGTCGCGGACAGTTCCGTTCGCGACACGGAAGTCGCCATCCAGGCGGCCCGCAAAGCGTTTGACGAGGGTTCGTGGCCACGCATGCGCGCGGCGGAGCGTGCCAGCTACCTTTTCAAGCTCGCCGATGCCATTGAGGCGCGCGCGGAGGAGCTGGCCGTCCTGGAGACGCGCAATAATGGCAAGCCGCTGCGCGAAGCAAAGTTTGACGTGGCCGACGCGGCCAATTGCTTCCGCTACTACGCGGGTTTGATCACCAAGCCTCAGGGTCAAACTTTTGAAGTGCCCGACCCGAACATCACCACCATGGTCGTGCGTGAGCCCATCGGTGTTTGCGGCCAGATTATTCCCTGGAATTATCCGTTGCTCATGGCGGCGTGGAAACTGGCGCCGGGGCTGGCGGCGGGAAATTGCTGCATTCTCAAACCGGCCGAGGCCACGCCGCTGACCGCCACCAAACTTTTTGAATTGATCGCGCAAGTTGGCTTTCCGCCCGGCAGCGCGCAACTGCTGCTGGGCCCCGGCCCGACCGTCGGGCACGCTCTGGCGGCCAGTCCACTTGTCGATAAGATCGCTTTTACGGGCGGGACGGCCACAGGTCGAAAGATCCAGGAAGCCGCCACGGGCAATTTGAAGAAGATCACCCTCGAATTGGGCGGCAAGAGCCCGAACATTGTTTTTGCGGACGCTGATTTCGACGTGGCTTTGGAATACGCCATGTTTGGCATCTATGCCGGGCAGGGCGAGGTGTGCAGCGCCGGCTCGCGTTTGCTGCTCCAAAAATCGATCGCCGACCGTTTCCTGCCGCGGCTGGCCGAGGCGAGCAATAAAATTGTCGTCGGCGACGGACTCGATCCCGCGACCGAGATGGGACCACTCATCACCCGCAGTCACATGGAGCGCGTCCTGGGCTACATCGAGGCCGGCAAAGCCGAAGGCGCCGAGGTTATTTGCGGAGGCCAGCGCCTCACCGACGCGAAGTTGAAGGACGGTAATTTCGTTGCCCCGACGGTCTTCGTCAGGACGCATCCGCAAATGCGCATCGTGCGCGAGGAGATTTTTGGCCCGGTGTTAGCGGTGCAGTTGTTCGAGGATGAAGCGGAGGCGGTCCGCCTGGCCAACGACACGATCTACGGTCTGGCGGGGGCTGTCTTCACCAACGACCTGGCCAAAGGCATGCGTGTTCTCCAAAAGCTTCGCGCCGGCATCACGTGGCTGAACACGTATCACCCGACCTTCAACGAAGCACCCTGGGGCGGATACAAACAATCCGGGACAGGACGCGAGCTGGGAACCTATGGTCTGGAGGCGTATTGGGAAACCAAACAGATCAACATCAATCTGAACCCGCAGCGTCTGGGCTGGTTTTCTCGCATCTAAGTCGGAACTATGCAATAGGAGCGCGGACGTCTCGTCCGCAGAATAAGAACGGGCCGCTTGCGCCCAATGCCTGCGCCCAACCCAACGCACTGTTTGGTGAAGAGGGTTTCGCTTTGAGGCAATCGTTGCTGACCAGGGTATCAGGCCGGTCATTTGCAGGTTCGGGCGGACGAGACGTCCGCGCCCCAATAGGCCGGCGAGAGGCTTTCCCACCGGCTCACGCCAGGCGCACGAGCTGTCGCGGAGTAAGAAGCCATTCCAGTTCGGCGCAGCGGCCGAACGTCAAACGGTCGGCGCTCAGTTTGCACAAGCCGCCTTTCTTGAGTTTCAAATTGGCGGAGTTGGCGCCACTAATGAGCAGACTGGCCAGATCGCTCAGGTACGGTTCGTGCCCCACCAGCAGGACTCGTTTGGGGGAACGCTCCAGGCTTTTAATGAGGACCCTCGGGTCGCCGTCCACAGCCAGGTCATCCGAAAACTTGAGTTTGCGCTGCGCCTTGAGAACTTGGGCCGCAATCTCGGCTGTCTCCTTTGCGCGCACGTAAGGGCTGGACAGGATCAGGTCAAACTTCAATGCGAGCGCATTCATGCCTTTGGCGATGCAGCGCATCTTCTTTCGCCCCTCCGGCGTCAAGGGCCGCTGGCTGTCGTCGCCGTAACCAGGGGTGCCCCGATCAACGGCGATGGCGTGCCGGAGAATATACAATTCCATTGGATCTCCTCCCCTGGGACATCGGACGTGACGGCAGCGGCCAGAACGCCAGGAGACGGTCTGCAGAGGCGAGGAATCCTTTTACCAGCCGCGCTCGGCTGGCAAGCATCTTTCCGCGGAACGTCCGGAAAGCGCTCTTGTCCAATTTCCCTTTTCTGGCAAACTTCTCCGCCCGCTTCAGCAGCACCTCGGCATCCTGAATCCTGCCCATGCGCGACTGGTACGCTTGCAGGGCGCGAAGCTGGCGGTCGGTGATTCCGGGAAGCACCCTGGCCAGCGCTTCGACCATGTAGCGAAATCGTTTGAACGCCACGCGCATGCGATGAATCGCCGCAATATTCGCGGCCGTCAAACGGCGGTAATTCCTGGTCACATCTTCAAAGGCACGGCCTGTTGCTTCGACCAATACGTCCTCCAGATTTTGTTCCCGATCCGCGTTCTTGGCAAAATCGCGCAACGCGCGGCTCACCTGGGACACACGTCGCGCAACCTTGCCTGTGCTCGCTTCAGCCAGCGTCTGCTCCAGGCGCCTGCCCAGCCGGCGTTCCCGGCGACAAAGCCAGTCATGGAAGGGCTCCAACTCCGGCTCGTCGTCGAGCGTTTCGGCGATGGCATCGATTTGGACGTGCGTGTCGCGCAAACGGGAAAGCGCCTTGATTCGCTCTTTTAACTCGCACTCCAGAGGCAGAATCAGCTCGCGCGGCAATGCGGCGCTCAGCAGGCACAGCATCGATTGCATGCGGCGGATTTCGACACGCAGCGCATGGACGGCTTTCTTGGAAAACTTCTTGCGGCAGCGCTTGAGCGCCTTGCGATAGGAGGACCAACGCAGGTCCAGCAGCTCTTGGAGCGGCTGACACAAGCCATCAGTCCCCTCGCTGGAGGTAACGACATGTTCTTCCAGAAGAATCATTCTGCTGTGTCGGCTTTCTGGCGCGTGAACTTCGCGGGTGTTTCAAAGTCTATCCTCTTCATGAATGCAAAGTTTATATGCGTTCTCCGTCATCGCTCATGGGTGATTAAGGTCGCCGAAAGGGATTGTGACGATCACCTCGCCGCCATGCAATAATCGAATTGTAACATTTGCCGAATGCGGCGCCGGTGACACAGCCAGGCCGGAAGTCCCCCAAATTCAAGCTACGCGAGCAACTCGCTCACGACATGGCCATGCACATCGGTCAGCCGGCGCTGAATGCCGTTGTGATAAAATGTCAGTCGTTCATGATCCAAACCGAGCAGTTGCAGCACCGTGGCGTGAAAGTCATAGACCTTGACCGGGTGCTCGGCAGCGAAATAACCGACCTCATCTGATGAGCCGTAGCCGAAGCCCGGTTTCAAGCCCGCCCCTGCCATCCAAATCGTAAATACGTGCGGATGATGATCCCGGCCCTTCGCCCCTAGACCTTCGGTGATGGGCGTGCGTCCGAATTCCGTCGTCCAAAGCACCAGCGTGTCCTTCAACAGGCCGCGCGCCTTCAGGTCCTTGAGCAATCCAGCCACGGGCTTGTCCATGATGGCCGCCTGCCTGGTGTGGTTTTCCACTATGTTCTCATGCGCGTCCCAATTGATCCGCGGCGAACCGAATGCCCCGCCATGATAGACCTGAACGAAGCGCACACCGCGTTCCAAGAGGCGCCGGGCGAGCAAACAGTTTCGTCCAAAGCCGGCCGTGAGATCCGAATCCAGACCGTAGAGCTTCTTGGTCTCTGAACTTTCACTGTCGAACTGGATCGTTTCCGGAACGCTCACTTGCATGCGGGCCGCCAGTTCGTAAGAGCGAATGCGCGCCGCCAGAGTCGTGTCGCCCGGATTCGCCTCCAGGAACTCGCGGTTCATTTTGTTGAGCAAATCCAGGCTGGCGTTGCGCGTGCGCGCGGAAGTCTCTTTGGGTGTGGCCAGGTCCACAATCGGTTCACCGGCAGTGCCAAAGGCGACACCTTGATGCACCGCCGGCAAAAATCCCGACGTCCAGTTGATCGCCCCGCCGGCCGGAAGCTGGCGTGGATCGGGCAAGACCACAAACGCAGGCAAATCCTGGTTTTCCGATCCCAGACCGTAGGACAACCACGCGCCCAGACAGGGAAAGCCATTCATGGTAAACCCGCTGTTCATCTGAAAGGTGGCCGGCGTATGATTCGAACTCTTCGCCGTCATCGAATAGATGAACGTCATGTCATCGACGCAGGTGGCCAGGTTTGGCAACAGTTCGCTCATCCAAAGCCCGCTCTGGCCGCGCCGCCGGAAGGCAAACGGGCTTTTCATCAGTCGTCCCGGCTTGCCAAAAAAAGTGTCGAGCTTCCCTTTGGTGGTCAGTTCGTCGCCGTCATGCTGGATGAGGTCGGGCTTGTAATCGTAGGTGTCCAGGTGACTCACACCGCCACAGGCATAGATGTGAATCACGCGTTTGGCTTTGGCCGGAAAATGAGTTTGCCTGGGCGCATAGGGTGATGGCGGAAGGGCTGGTTTATCCGGCCCGCCGAATCCCCGTTCCTGACCGAACAACCATGCCAGCGCGATGCCGCTGAGTCCGCTGCCCGTTTGCCACAGAAAATGACGGCGGGTGAGGGGCGAGGAACTCGCGAACGTTGGAAGCCGTGGCTCGATCATTTGTTTTTGGCTGAAATCAGTCCACCATTTTCCGGGCGAGCTTTCAAGCGCGGAGAAACAACGCGATTCGGGCCTGCTGTCCATGCGCCTGCCTCCATCGCGCGGGACGCAGGAGCATCTGCTCATAATCTTCTTGTCGCCCCAATCGGCATTCGGCCATCATCGCCCTGCCCATTCAGCTATGAAACTTTGGTCCGCCCTCATTCGCAATGCCCTGCTGCTTTTGGCAGCCAACGCATGCGCGCAGTCGTCCGGTCCAAAGCTTCCCGCGCCTGACTTTGCCGCCGCGCGTGACGAAACGGTGCAAATCCTTTCCGGCTTCATCAAGGTCGACACCAGCAACCCGCCTGGAAATGAAACCAAAGGCGCACAGTACTTGAAGGCGATTCTGGATCGCGACGGGATCGCATCGGAAATTCTTGAGTTGGAACCGACGCGCGGCAACATCGTCGCCCGGCTCAAAGGCAACGGCAAAAAGAAACCACTCCTGTTGATGGGCCATCTCGACGTGGTGGGCGTGGAGCGCGAGAAATGGACGGTCGATCCCTTTGGTGGTGTCATCAAGGACGGCTACATCTATGGCCGTGGCGCCTCGGATGACAAGGGCATGGCCAGCGTTTGCCTGGAGATCCTGCTGTTGCTCCACCGCCAGAAAGTTCCTCTGGATCGCGACGTGATCTTTCTCGCTGAATCAGGCGAAGAGTCCAGCACGCACGTGGGCATTGATTTCATGGTCTCGAAACACTGGGACAAACTCGAATGCGAGTTCGCGTTGAACGAAGGCGGCGTCATCCGCATGACCGGCGGAAAAGTGCAGTATGTGGGCGTCGCGACCACGGAGAAAGTGCCGCGCCCCATTTTGCTTTCCGCCAAAGGCAGCAGCGGACATGGCTCCAGACCCCGCCTGGATAATGCCATCGTGCGCCTGGCCGCTGCCGTCGCCAAAGTCGGCACCTGGCAGCCGCCCATGCGTTTGAATGACACCACGCGCGCGTTCTTTGAGCGACTGGCCAAGATCAGTCCGCCCGAAGATGCCTTCCTCTACACCCACCTTGAGGATCCCGTGCTGGGCGGCATGGCGCAGGAAAAGATTCGCGCCAAAAGCATCAGTTACAATTCCATGCTGCGCACTTCCATCTCGCCAACCATCATCAAAGGCGGCTTCCGCAACAATGTCATCCCCGGCGACGCGCTGGCCACACTCGACGTGCGGGCCCTGCCGGACGAAGACATGGACAGGTTTGCAGCCACCCTTCGGGAGTTGATCGATGATCCAGCCGTGGAAGTCGTGCCCGCAGGCAAAGGCCGTCCGGCCACTGCGCCTTCGAGACTGGATACGGAAATGTTCGCCGCGCTGGAGCGAGCCCAGAAGCGTGTTTTCCCCGAGGCGGTGACACTTCCCATGATGCTGACCGGCGCCACCGATTCAGCGCAATTGCGCGCCAAAGGCGTGCAGGCCTACGGCATCGGCAGCATGGCCACGGAGGAAGAAAGCGCCCGCGTGCACGGGAACGACGAGCGTCTGTCCATCGAAGGGCTCGGCAAATTCCTCGAATTCGTTTACTGGGCCGTCATAGATATCGCCGCAGCCAAATAAGCAGGATGGGTTCTTCTCCGATGCCCTCGATTCCAGGAATGGTTCCTAGAGCGGTTGCCAGAATTCATTTCCGATTGGCACCCTATTGGGCCTGCTGCGGGTCGCAGACCCGCGCTCCCGGAGCGCGGGTCTGCGACCCGCAGCAGGCTTGGCTCTTGGTTTGGTCAGAAATTATTTCTGGCAATCGCTATAGACCGCGACTGTGATTTTCAAGGGGGCGGCCCGCTGTCCGCCACCCCTCGCAAATAGGCGAAAGAGTAAAGACCCGTTGAATGGCCGTCTCCCCAGACGGGCTGAATGGCATAGCCACCCACACGAGCGATGCGCACCAATTGAAACGCCCGCGGCGACAGCGGCGTGTCCGGCCCTTTATGGAGATTACCCATCACATCCACCTCGCCCTTGCAGCCCGCACAAGGACAATGCCGACGCAGCTTCTCCAGGTTCACGTAGCTTTCGCTGCCGTCCTCCCACTTGATGGCCAATTCCTCGCCGATCGGTTGGATGTCCAATGGACGCATGCCACGCCTGGATTTTCTCTAAATGTCTCCGAATTAATCCTCTGCATTCTCAGCCATAACCGCAATAATAGCCAAGATGGGAAAAATTAGTCTAGACTAAAATTGTTTCTTGACTCAAACAAAGACGCAACGTAGCCTCCCTGCCATGGAAAGAAACAGTCCGTTTGTCAGATGGTGCGCCTGGAAGCGGCAGAAGCGCACGATCGCCTTGCTCGCTCTGCCTTGTTTGGCCTGGCTTCTGGCCGCTTGCTCTAAACAGGAAGCTCCGGCTGCGTCCGTAACCAGAAGGATTAAAGTCGCGACCACGACGACGATGGTCACCGACCTGGTCAAGCAAGTAGGCGGTGAGCGCGTGGAGGTCGAGGGTTTGATGGGACCGGGCGTGGATCCGCACCTCTACAAAGCCAGCGCCGCGGACGGCCCGAAACTCCAAAACGCGGAGGTCATCTTTTACAACGGCCTGCTTCTGGAAGGCAAAATGCAGGACATGTTCGCCAAATTGGCGCGGACGAAGAAGCATGTTTATCCGTTGAGCGAAGCCATCCCCGTCGAGCAGTTGCTGGAGCCACCGGAGTTTGCCGGCCATTACGATCCGCACATCTGGTTTGGAGTGCCGCTCTGGTCCCAATGTGTCGAGACGGTCGTGAAGGGGTTGAGCGAATTTGATCCGGCAAGCAGGGAGTCCTTCGAAAAGCGTGGCAAGGAAGTGCAGGCCAAAATGGCCGAGCTGCATCAGTGGGCGCTGAAGAAAGCAGCCGAACTTCCCAAGGAAAAGCGCATTCTGGTGACCAGCCATGATGCTTACAATTATTTTGGGCGGGCGTATGATTTCCAGGTCGTCGGTTTGCAGGGTATTTCCACGGTGGAAGAGGCCAACCTGGCAGCGATGGTCAAGCTGGTGGAATTCATCAAGAAGCATCAGGTGAAGGCGATCTTTGTGGAGTCGAGCGTGCCGCAGCATGCCATCAAGCGGATTAGCGAGGATGCCGGCGTGAAGATTGGCGGTGAACTCTTTTCAGATGCCATGGGAACACCGGGACAAATTGAGCGCGGCTACGATTTGGGCACCTACGAAGGGATGATCAAACATAACTTGAACACCATTGTCGATGCGCTGAAGTAAAGCTTGCGATGGTTCGATCAAGATAACGATTCCGAGGACATCTATGGATAGACTGGAAACAGCAAAAAGACTGAGCGCCACTTTCGGCGCGGGTTTGGCGACGGCAGTGTTGCTCGCGATCCAGGCCCACGGGGCGCAACAGGCAGGTGACTCACCCAGGCCGGACAAAAGCAAATACCATCTGTTCAATCCGACACCGCCTGAACTGATGCGCGAGATGAGCACCGACCGGCCTGATAAAACCGAAAGCGCCTACACGGTCGATGCCGGCCATTTCCAAATCGAGATGGACGTGCTCAATTACGCCTACGACCGGGACAACGGTTTGCCGGGTGACACGCGGGTGGAAAGCGTCTCTATTGCCCCGATGAACTTGAAGGTCGGTCTGTGCAACTATGCCGACTTTCAGTTGGTCCTTGAAACATACAATTCGGTCCGAACTCATAACCGCGCCACAGGCGTCGTCGAGGAGAAGCGTGGTTTCGGGGACGTCATTCCGCGCCTGAAGGTCAACCTGTGGGGCAACGACGGCGGGCCGACGGCCTTGGCAGTGATGCCCTTTGTCAAACTGCCCACGAACCAGGATGACCTCGGCAACAACTCCGTCGAAGGCGGCATCATCTTTCCGTTGGCAGTGGCATTGCCCCAGGACTGGAACATGGGATTGATGACCGAGGTGGACTTCAACCGCGACGAAGTGGGTCGCGGACATCACGCCGGATTTGTGAACACGATCACGTTCGGTCATGACATCGTCGGCAATCTCGCCGGCTACGTGGAATTTTTCAGCGCGGTCAGCACCGAATCCGACTCGGAGTGGGTGGGAACGGTGGATCTTGGACTCACATATGCCCTGACGAAGGATATTCAGCTTGATGCCGGCGTGAACCTCGGCGTGACCCGCTCCGCCGACGATATCAATCCATTTCTGGGAATCTCGTGGCGCTTTTAGTTATGGCCTCTCCCATGGGAAACAATCAACTGCCCGCCGAAATCCCGGCCGCGACCGGCGCTGGACTCGTGGAGCAAGCTGCGCCATCCGAAATTCCCCTGGAGGTCCACGACCTGACCGTCGCCTATCATAAAAAACCGGTTCTGTGGGGGATCGATCTGGTCGTGCCCAAAGGCAAGCTGGTTGGCATCGTTGGCCCCAACGGCGCCGGCAAGTCCACCCTCATCAAGGCGGCCATGGGGTTGCTGCCGTTGAGCAGTGGCTGGGTCAAGATTTTTGGCGAGCCCGTGCGAAAAAACCTGGTGCGCGTCGGCTACGTGCCCCAACGCGAATCGGTGGACTGGGATTTTCCCGTCAGCGTGATGGACGTGGTGCTGATGGGGCGTTACGGGCATCTCGGCTTGATCAAGCGGCCCACCAGAAAAGATCGAGAGATCGCCCGGGAATGTTTGGACAAGGTGAAGTTGCTGCCATACGCGAACCGCCAGATTTCAAACCTCAGCGGCGGACAACAACAACGCGTCTTTCTGGCGCGGGCGCTGGCGCAAGAAAGTGATCTTTACTTCATGGATGAACCGTTCGCCGGCGTCGATGCGGCCACAGAGACAGCCATCATTACGTTGCTCCAAGAACTGAAGGCCAGGGGGAAGACATTGCTGGTCGTCCATCATGACCTGCCCACAGCGAAGGATTATTTTGACACGCTGCTTCTCTTGAACATGCGCGTGGTGGCGTTTGGCCCCACCGAGAAGGTCTTCACCAACGATCTGCTGCAAAAGACCTATGGCGGGCGGCTGACGATACTTTCGGAGGTAGCCGAGGCTGTGCGTGAAAAATCCACTTCGTAGATAGGGGTGAGGCGTGAGGTGTGACATGTGAGATGTTATGACCGTAGGGAGCAACATTAGACCAAAAGAGCGGCATCCTGTGGCGCGGCATTTTCGTGACCTAATCACGTATCAACAAGCGCGGGCGGCTTGTAACGGCGTGTTCGAGATGACTAAGCGTTTCCCACAGAATGAGCGGTTTGAGTTAGCAAGTCAGATCCGGCGTTCGGCGCGCGCTGTCAAAGCCATGGTGGCCGCTGCGTGGGCGCGGCGCCGGTACAGAGCCGCGTTCATCAGCAAACTTGATGAGGCGCTCGAAGAAGCGGTTGAGACGCAGTCATGGCTTGATGACGCACTCGACCGCAATTACATCACCGCGTTGGAGTTTGAGCAACACGATCGCCAGTGGGAGTCGATTGGCGGGCTCATTCAAGGTATGATTAATCGCGCCGACACCTTCTGCCGGCATGCGCCGGATAAGGACCACCGCACACTGTGACTTATGCACCGCGTTTACGCCTCACGCCTCACGCTTCACGCCTTACGCCTTATCGCGCTCGTCATTTTTGGCCTCACACTACCGGCACACGCCGCCAAGATCGGCGATCTGGCCGAAACCAACATCATCGAGCAGGCCATCCGTTTCTTCACCTTCCAGGATCCCGCTGTTCGCTATGCCCTCGCCGGCTCGATGTTGCTGGGCATCACTTGCGGACTACTGGGCAGCTTCATCGTCGTTCGCAAAATGGCGCTGGTGGGCGATGCGCTCTCACACGCGGTATTGCCAGGCGTGGCCATCGGTTTCCTTTGGAACATGACCAAGGATCCGATCGCCATTTTTATTGGCGCCACTCTGGCGGGCTTGTCAGGCGCCGCCCTTGTGACTCTGATCAAGCAGACCACAAAGTTAAAAGAGGATTCCGCACTCGGCCTGGTTCTGGCCAGCTTCTTTGCCGTGGGCATCTGTTTGCTGACGATGATCCAGCGCCTGCCGACGGGCAATAAGAGCGGCATCGAAAAGTTTCTCTTTGGCCAGGCGGCTGCCATCAGCGCGGCAGATGTTCGATTGATGGCTGTGATCACTGCGCTCGTCATCGTGGCCATTTTCGTCTTTTACAAGGAATTCCTCATCACCAGCTTCGATAGCACCTTTGCACAAGTGGTTCGATTCCCGGCACAATTGATTCACTACGCCCTGATGCTGCTGCTGGCCTTTGCTGTGGTCATTGCCTTGCAGGCCGTGGGCGTGGTGCTCGTCTCTGCCATGCTGATCACGCCGGCAGCCGCCGCTTATCTGTTGACCGACCGTATGAGCCGGATGCTTTGGCTTTCGGCACTGTTTGGCTTGCTGGCGGGCGCGATTGGATCGTTTTTCAGTTTTCTGGGACCAAACCTTCCGACCGGACCGTTCATGGTCCTGGGAGCCACGACGGTTTTCCTGCTGGCATTCCTGTTTGGTCCAAGGCACGGCGTCGTGATGCGGTGGTGGCGACAACGCTCCCGCGCGCGGCGCACCGGCCGGGAAAATACTTTGAAGGCGATTTATCATGTTCTCGAAGCGCGCGACTTCAAAGGTGAAGGTGTTTCCCTGCGGGAACTCTCCGAGCGCCGGCGCGAAACCATCGAAGAGGCCAAAACGCAAGTGGCCGAGTTGCGGCGGCACAACCTGGTGACGTTGCACGAGGAAGGCAACCTGGCCTTTCTCACCCCCGCCGGCTGGCAACTGGCCTGCGCCATCGTCCGCAACCACCGTCTGTGGGAGCTTTATCTGACCAACGCGGCCCACATCGCCGCCGACCACGTGCACGAGGATGCGGAGAAGATCGAACACGTCCTCGGCGAAGAGGTCGTGCGTCAATTGGAGAAGCGCCTCGAATACGCGACGACCGATCCGCATGGCCGGCCCATTCCCAGTCTGGCCGATATGCGGCAAGGCGGTGCGCAGACGGGTCCGCCCGAAGAACTATTGGGCTACGGAAAGCGCGTATGAGCAACCTCATTCCCAGCTTTGATTTTCACCGGGTTGTGATCAGCCCCTGGACGACTGAACTGGACAGCTTTGGCTGGGTGGTGTTGATGGGTTTTCTGGTAGCCACCGCTTGCGGCCTGGTGGGCAATTATCTGATTCTCCGGCGAATGGCTCTGGTGGGCGACGCCATCAGTCACAGCGTGCTGCCCGGTCTGGCTGTCGGCTTCCTGGTGGCCAACAGTCGCGGGTCCACTCCGATGTTTGTGGGCGCTTTGGTTGCGGGCGTTTTCACCACCATCCTGATCGAGATCATTCACAAGAAGTCGCGCGTCAAACAGGACGCCGCCATTGGGATCAGTTTCACCAGCCTGTTTGCGATCGGAGTCATCCTTATCAGCCTTTACGCCAGCAAAGTGGATCTGGATCAGGAATGCGTCTTGTATGGCGAGATCGGAAACATCTGGATCGATACGCCCTTCCAGGTCGGCTCGATAATTCTTGGCCCCACTGCCGTGGTGCGAATGGCCTGTGTGACCTTGCTGACACTGGGGTTGATTTTGCTTTTCTACAAGGAACTGCTGGTGAGTTCGTTTGATCCCGGGCTGGCCTACTCGCTCGGAATCAATGCCACGGCCGTTCACTACGCCTTGATGTGCCTCCTTTCGGTTGTGGTGGTGAGCGCCTTTGAATCGGTGGGAGCGATCCTGGTCATCGCCATGTTGATTCTGCCAGGAGCCACCGCTTCGCTGCTTTCGCAACGCCTCCCCATCGTCCTGTGCCTAAGTGCAGTGCACGCGGCGCTTAGTTCTGTGTTGGGCATTCACCTGGCCCTTTGGCTCAATTGCTCCATAGCCGGAGCCATGGTGGTCACAGGCGCGGCGCTCTTTGGCCTCGCCTGGATCTTTAGCCCCTCCCAGGGACTGATTCGGCATTGGACTCGTTCGCGCCTGGAAGGACCCGTGCCGGCCGCTGGCGAAACGGACGAGGTTTGACCGATCTGTCATTCCACGATGATAATGCGGTAAAAGCGCTGGACGACACCTCCCACACTTGAGTCGGTCTTTGAAGCGTTCGCCCCGACGGCTGTCACGTCTCCGGCGAGATCATTCCAGTCGGTTTCACCTAAATCATTCTTGAATTGCACGCGATAGCTTTGTCCGGCCTGAGCGCTCCAGGTCAATGTCACAGCGTTCGGCCCCATCATTATGTTCACAATGCGAATCTCCGGAGGCGTCGGAACAACATTGGGTGCGCCCGGCGTAGGCGTGGTCATGAAAAAATAGGGCGCCGGTTGACCATCCGGCCAACGACCCTGGGTGACGTCGTTGGTTTGCATTCCAAAAGTGACTGTGTCCACCACCTGTCCGCTGGAATGATAGAGGCGAATCATCTCGCCGGGATCGGCATCCAACCGGAAGTTCACGTGCAAATCCCCATTGGTCGCCGTCTGTTCGGATTCCTCATCGGCCCACACCAACAGAAATCCTCCCGGCGCGATGGTGATTCCGGCGGGAATCGTGTATTTGTCGGGATCGCCCAGGGTGTCCGTGAGGGTGTAGCCGGCCAGGTTGACCACGTTGGTCGTCGGATTGTAAAGCTCGAACCAATCCTCGAAATCGCCATCCGCTGGATCGGCAACGGCGTTCGCGTTGGCAGCCATCCATTCGTTAATCCGGACGGGCACCGGCGGCGCGGCGGGATTGTTCGAGCCTCCGGGAGTTGGAAAGTAGAAGAGTTGCCGGAAGGAGAGCTGGCCGTCCGGGAATGAACCGTAGGAGCGATTCGTGCCCACATCGCCGTAGTTGATGTAATCCAGCACTTGCGGCGCTCCAGCCAGCGACCGGGACAACGCGATCGAACCGTTGGTCGGATTAAGCCGGAAGCTGGTGTGCCAATTGGTGCCGGAGGTTTCTCCCGGCTCGCCGTCGGCCCAGACCACGACATACTGCCCGGGATTAATGGCAGCGCCACTCGGAAACGCCCACTGCGTCACGTTCGTATAATTGTTCGCCAAATAATATCCGTCCAGATTCAGGACCGCTGCGCCACTATTGTAGATTTCAATCCAAGGTTCGATCTCGCTAGAATTGTCGCTGACGCCGCTGACATTGTTGGGCTGCACTTCGCTCAACCACAGGCGCGGATACGGCGGCAGCAATGCGGTCGTTGAGTTGGCGGCACCCGGAGTAAAGGGCACGGGGCGAATCAAGTTTTCCGGGCGGAAGGCGCTATTCAATCGCGTGGTCAGCCTGTTGGTTGTGGGCGTGGTCAGAAACCAATAACTCAGAGTGTAAACGGTGCTGGCTGTGATGGTGACATCCTGCCAAATACAGTTATTGGTAACCGGAGTGCCCGCGCCCGTCGCGACAATGTGCAGGCTGGAGTTGCCCGCGTATTTGATATCCGTGCTCAATGCGGACTGAGCATGGCTGCCTTGAACTCCCCACGGCCCGCTCAAAGGCGATTCAAAATCGCCATTGCTCAAAACATTGGAGCCAGCCTCGGGCACATTGCCCGTCACCAGGGAGATGTTGTCGATATACACGTCAGAGGCCTTGTCCAGAAACACGAACAGCCGTGTCGCCGCCAGCGTGCCCACATTGCCATTCGTACTGAAGAAGCGCCAGCCCGAGCCGTCGCTCCAATTGCTGACCCGGTTGTTGTCCTGTCGCGCGTCGATCAATTGCAGCGAGGGGCCTTGTCCATCGGGGCTACTTAGCCAGGGTGGGTCGTCGTCGTAGGTGACGCGGTCCACCACCACATCTTGCGCGGGTGTCAGGCCGGGCTTGATTAAGCTCAGCGTCTCGCCGCCGTCATCCAATTGCCCCTCGTACTCCGCCAGCAATGGAAGGCCCGGTCCGTGCGCCAGCGCAAAGGCACGGCTGCTTTTGCCAAGCACCAGGAATTGGCCATTCGTCATGATGGTGCCGGATGGAAAAATGAAATCGAGTCCATTGAGGTGCCAGTTTGACAAATCGAAGGCGTAGCTCGACGTGTTGAAGATTTCCACCCAGGCCGCTTCGGGCACCAGCGGGTTGTACATGATTTCGTTCATCACGATCAATCCTTCGGGCGCGGGCACCGCAGGCCCGGTGTAATTGACCGTCACGGTGCGATTGAAATTTGAGAGCACATTGTCGTGAACGTCGCAGCTCTGAACCAGCAGCGTGTTGGTTGCCTGGCTCACCGGCACGCGCAGCACCCAGTTGCTTATCGACGTCCAGGTGACCGGATAATCTACGCCATTGACCTTGATGGTCTTGACCTGCACGGGGGCCGTGCCGCTGAGGGTGATCAGGTTGTTGGTGGTCGTGATGCTGTTGGTCGTAACGTTGAACGGCGCATTGCCGCCCGCGGTGTTGATCGCGGATATCACAAACGGCACGCGCGCGGTAATCATCGCCAGCGACGTGTTCACGTAATTCTGGCCGGGGGCAAAATTGTCGTAATGATCGCACCAATAGGCCATGTAACTGGCGTTAAAACTGATGTCGATGATGTCGAGCATGTGAGCGTAAAGGCAGCGCAGGTTGCCCGGCAGCCTCACGACGTTGCCGAGATTCTGATCTCCTATCAGCGCCCCGTTCGCGCCGCGCGAGAAGACGAAGTCCATGTCCCACGGAAAATAAAGGAACTTCCCATCCGACGGACGCTGGTAGATGAAAAAGTTGTGGGCGTTGCCAAAGGTGTACATGTCGCCCACGCTGCAAAGCGAGATCAGCGCGTAGGCGCGCATCCATTGATCGAGGTCCATGAGCGGGCGGGTCGCGGCGTCCAGGGCGCTGCCGGTAAGGCTCCACGCTTTGCAAAGCGTGATGAAGGCGCTGTAGTCGTCAACGTCGCGATGGTTTTTGATCATGAAATTATAGCGATAGATTTCTTTGTCGTTGCCCAGATCGGTCATGTCCGTGGCGATGACCTGGTCATTAGGCGGGGGTCCCGTAATGTATTTGTAGCCGGCGGCATTCGCTGTGGTCGGATAGTAGATCAACTCCATTTCGAACAGCGTGCCGTCCCCGCCGTTCTCGAAGGCGCTTTCGAGCACAACGTCTTCATGCCGGGGAAAAAATTGAGCCGGACCGGTGTGGACGCCGCGGGGCGCGATCAAATGGGCGATGTCGGCGTAGGTGCCGGGAATGCCACCGGCGCGATTGAGCATGTGTTTGAGCACGATCTCCTCCTGCCGGTTGGCGGCGGAATCGCCCTGCCCAGAGCGGTCAACCAGCATCACCGGATAGACACCCCGAAACAGATCGTCCGGCTGAAACTCAATGTGGAAGCCGGTGCGGACGTCATGATAGCGGCCCCGCTGACTGCCGCGGAGATGGATTCCGCATTCGTAGTAGGCCCGTTGTTCGTCATAAACAACGGTGCACGGGAGCAGATCATTACTCATCACATTCGTTTGGCTGCCAACAATGTTCTGAAAGTTGTGCATGAGGTCGATGTTGGCCGGAGTCATAATCACGCGCACGTTGTGCGACAAGGCCAGCCTGGCCTGGCCGTCATCCACTTTGTAGAGCGCGCCCGAGTCGGGACCGCGCGCCGGGAAGGTCGCTGCCGCGCCCATGCCGTCCAGCGCGCGCACGTAAAACTGCACAACGGTCCCGGCGGGATAGCCAGGGATACTGCCCGCGTAACTTGGACTCACCGCGCCCACCGTCATGGCCGCGCTCATGAACGGCCCGCCGTTCGTGGACCACCACAGCGCGCAATTCGTCACACCCTGCGGGTCCTGCGCGGTGATCGACACAGTGACTGGTCCGGCTGGCTGCGGGATGACTGGTTCGTGCCGCAGATTGCTGAAGGTGGGGCCAATGTTGGTTTCGGAACGGGAATTGCGCGCTCCCGGAGTGCCGTTCAGCGCTGGAACCGGCAGAGCCGTCGTGCGCGCAACACGATTGAAATAGAGCCGTGTGTTCAACAAGGAGCTGCCGGCGAGGCATCGAGCACGAAAGGAAATCTGGTATTCGCGCCCATTCACCACCGAACGACCGGCGAGATAGGTCGTTTCGATGTGATTGTGCATGTGCTCCTGCGATCCCGTAGCGACGACGTGAAGCGCGTGGTTGCCGGGAGCATCCGGATCCACTTCGACGCGGCTGCGATTGTGAGTGCCGAGCACGCGCCAGCCAGTCACGCCATTTTCAAAGTCGCCGTTGGCAATGAACTGAATGGGGTTGTTGGTCGGCGATTCCACCACGCTGATGTCGTCGATAAGACATTCCCCGGCCTCGAGCAAGCCCAGGACTAACTCGTTCCATTGGGTCGGCTGTCCGCTTAAGGCCGGAATGTTGGCCACCATCCGATAAGAGTAGCTTTGCCACGAGGTCTTGTGCGATTCGTCGCTGGCCGCCCATGCCTCGGCCTTGGAGTTGTCGGCGTTGGGATCGCGCAGTTCCAGAGAAGAACCACCGCCGTCGGCATAGCCTGGCCAGCGTCCACTGTCATGGTAATGCAGCTCGTCCCCGGGGTTTTCATTTGGATCGCTCAACACGATCCGTTCGCCGCCATGCGACAAGCGTCCGCCCAGATTCCCGACAATGTCGATGCCTGGATAGAGAGCACGCAAGGCCACCGCATCGTCGGCGATCACGAGGTACTCACCTGCCCCGATCATTGTGCCGGGGTCAAATTGGTAACTGACGCCGCCGGTCAGTTCCCACCCGCTCAGATCCACCGTGTTCACGCTGCGATTGTAAAGTTCAATCCAGGCTTCCGGCGACTCCCCCGGCGGTCCCGCCGCGGCGGGATTCGTGGCCGGCAGCAACTGGTGATGGTACATGATTTCATTGATCACGATCTCATTGCGGAACGCGAACGTGTTCGGCGCGGCAGCCGTTGGCGCGCTGGGATAAAGCCATGCGCCCGTGCCATTCGGTGAGCGCCCCCGGTGCCGTCTCTTTACGACCACGGCGTCGTAGATTTTTGTCTTTCCAGGGGAGTACAGGAACAGCTTGTCGCCCGCGGCAAACTCGAAATCGAGTGTCGTATTGGTCAACGCCAGAAACTGGTTCGGTCCCAGCGAGACGCCCGGCGGGAAGACGTACTGGTCGAAGTTGGTTCTGCCATCGCGGTAAATGACGAAGTCTTCCAGCGCATAGGTGTTGGTGCCATGATTCATCAGCTCCAGGAAGAAGCTGGCGTTGGTCGCCCCCAGGATTTCATTGAACGCGAGCGCGACCGGCGGCGGAATCATCGGTAGCGCGATCAACTCGGCGCCAAAGAGCATGTCACTCGTGTCACCGGCAGCCTGGTGCACTTCCACGGCGAAGACGTTTGTGCCGGCCACCAGATTGGTAGCGGAGATCGCGATCGGTCCGGTGTAGGCAGGCGTCGCCACGGGTGAAACCGCCGGCGTCGCATAAGACACCGCTCCATCGGGCATGTTCGCGCGATAAACTTCCGCTCCATTCAGGTAAAAGACCGCGCCATCATCCACGATCGCGTTCAGCCGCAACGCAGTGTTGGTTGGGTCGCCCGCAAACACGAAGCTCTTGCGGAAATAATAGGCGCTTGGGCCGGCAGGCAACGCGGTGTTCGTCAGCACCATCAGGCCCGTGGCATTGAAATTGACCCGAAATCCGTGCGGATTCAACCCGCCATTGACGGTGCGGAACTCCAGCGTGTTGGTTCCGGCCGCGAAGCCGCTCGTGATCGACATGGTCGGATTGAACGCCGCAAAACCGCTGGCGGAGAGGCCCGTCGGTGTCCCGTTCAAAAAGATGTTCGTGCACTGATCGTCCACGGCAATGTTCATGTCGATGCGCAGCGTGCCGGAGACAAAGCGCTCGTTACTGAAGCGGGTCAGATAATTGTAGCCGCCCCCGCTCACATTCGCATTTCCGGAGTCCACAATGCCAATCCAGCCGGAGACGTTGTCGTTGCCGACCCAGGCAGCGTTGTTCGCCATCGCAACGGCGTTGGTATTGGTCGGACCTTGCGCCGCGCTGGCGATGGTGAAATGGGGATCGCGTGAACCAACTGATAGTGCCGCCCCATTGGTTCCAATCCCTGTGTTGAACAAGGTCGGGATGGAACGCGTTTCGCCCACCGAATAACTGCCGTTATAAAGCCACGCCGCGCCCGCGCCCCAACCACCATCCCCATAACCCGGCGCCGTCCACGCTGTGCCGAGGTCCGTGCCTGACGCCTCGTACTTCCACGCGCTGTCCGTCGCAAATAACCGCATCTCCGCCAAGGCGGCGCCGAGGAGCGGGAAATTGTCGCGGCCGGGCGTGCCGCCGATTTGCTCGCTCCAGGTCCAGTTCCGGCCCGGGCCGCTGGCCGATTCACGATCCAGTTTGGCCAAGGAGCAACCCGATCCGTCCGGCGCCACCGGCCACTCGTCTTCCACGCCGTAACTGAGGCTGTCCAACAGGCGCCCGCTGTTGTTACGCAGTTCAATCGTCTCGCCATCATTGCCCAGCCGCCCCAGGAACGGTCCGAGCACGTTGGTTAGCCCGGTTCCGTTCGTGATCGTGGACGGCGAAAGTGCGACCACGATGTAACTGCGCCCGCGCACGATCGTGTTCGCCGGGAAGCGGTATTGGATCGCGTTCGTCAGCGTCCAATGGGAAACATCCACATCGACGGCGTGCTGGTTGCGCAACTCGATCCATTCCATGGCCGGCTCATTGGTCGCGGGATGGTACATCACTTCGTTGAAGACCATTACTGAATCGGCATGGACCGGGTTGAGAACGCTGATGGTGAGAACCAGAAAGGAGAGGGTTGTTTTGTTCATACAGCTCATCTTGTCAGATTGGGCAGCACATACGCCGTGCGAACGAAGCGCTTGCCGTCAGGACACCACTGGAATCAAGCGGAGTCTAACGGGTGCGTTCGCAAAAGCAAGGAAATGAATCTGGGTCCAGATCAAACAAGGAGGGAAAATTCTCAACGCAGAGGGCGCGGAGGTTTTCGCAAAGGGCGCAGAGGAGTAGATCCGGCTCTGCGGTCCTCTGCGAAAATCCTCTGCGCCCTCTGCGTTGAAAGTTCGTCATCCAAAGATCAAAGACCTGTCTCCAAAAGCTTTGCACTCGTTAGCCCGCAATTGATCGAGGAGTGTATTTGCGGTAGGAGAAAAGGGCGGACAAGCTGTTCGCGCTTATGCGGCGCGTCATATTCCATCTCGATATGGACGCCTTTTACGCGGCCATCGAGCAACGCGATCGCCCGGAGCTCCGCGGCAAGCCTGTCATTGTCGGCAGCCCGCCCGCGCAACGGGGCGTCGTTTGCGCCGCGAGTTATGAGGCCCGTAAGTTCGGCGTGCGTTCCGCCATGCCCAGCGCCACCGCGGGGCGGCTTTGCCCCAAAGGCATCTTCGTGCCGCCGCGCATGTCCTGTTACCGGGAGGAATCCCATGAGATCATGCAACTCGTGGAGCAGACCGGAGCGATCATTGAACAAATGTCGATCGATGAAGCCTACCTGGAGTTGTCGGAGCGGTTCGGAAAGATCACCGACGACCAAGCGCTCTATCAGGCGGTGCCCGTGGCGCGAGAATTAAAGCAAACCATTCTCGCCAGGCGGGCCCTGACCGCCAGCATCGGCATCGCTTCCAACAAGCTGCTGGCCAAGCTGGCCAGTGACTTTCAGAAGCCCGATGGCCTCACGCTCATTCCGGACCGCGACAAAGTCTTGTTCCTGCGTCCGATGTCGATTCGAGTCATCCATGGTGTTGGCAAGGTCACCGAAGAAGTATTGAACCGCGCCGGCATTACCAGCGTAGGCGAGCTGCAGGATTATCCCGGCGACTTGCGCGCGCTGGTCGGCTCCTTTGGCCCACGGCTGAGGGACTTCGCCTTTGGCGACGATGACCGCCCGCTCGAGATGGGCGATGAGATCAAGAGCATCAGCAGCGAGGAAACCTTTTCGCGCGACACCGATGATCGCAAGCTGCTGCGCGCGTGTCTTCGCGAACAAGCGGCGGAGATCACTGCCAAACTCAAACGCAAGCAACTCGGCGCGCACACGGTGCAGGTGAAGGTCCGTTATGGCGATTTCACCACGCTCACGCGGCAAATCAGTGTGGAGGAACCGATCACCGAAGCGGGTGATATCTATCGATTGGCTTGCTTCTTATTGGGGCGGGATAAACTTGTTTCCCGTCCACTGCGCTTGCTCGGGCTGGGCGTGAGCGGACTGGGCGAGCCGACGTATCAACAATTGGCGCTGCTTTAAGCCGGCACCATTCAATAGGAACGCAGTCGATTGCCTTGCTTCGGCGTGTTGTCACAGCGTTTATCCTCGCCGCCGGCTTGTTCATTTTTGCCGGTTATGGTAGTAGAGTGGGGACAACTCATGATGACTCCCCTGCAACCAGCCAGTTCAACTGCTTCCCGATGCGATGCTGTTTTTCAGAGCACACTGTGGAGCCAGGTGCGAATGGCGGGAAAACTGGATGCCCCGGACGCACGGCAAGCCATTGAGGCCTTGTGCCGAATGTATTGGCCGCCCATCCATGCGTTTCTTCGGCGGTGCGGCCACCCCTCACCGGACGCCAAGGACCTCACGCAGGGCTTCTTCGCCTACTTGCTGGAGGAAAGCCTGCTGCAAAAGGCCAATCCAGAACGGGGCCGTTTCCGGTCCTTTCTTCTCGGTTCACTCAAGAATTTTGTCTCAAATCAACAAGCCAGGGAGCGGGCGCTGAAGCGGGGTGGTGGCATCGATTTAATCTCCATCGATGCCGAGAGCGCTGATGGGCGCGACCTCAATGAACTGTCCACCCATCTCTCGCCGGAACGATTGTTCGATCGAAAATGGGCCTTGGCAGTCATTGGCGAAGCCATGGAGCGGCTCGCCTCCGAGTATCGTCGCGCAGGCATGGCCGAACAATTTGCCGTCTTGCAGCCTTATCTAACGGGGGATGCGGATGACCATCTCTCCGATCTGGCCGTCCGCCTGGGAAAGACCGCTGGAGCCACGCGCATCCTGGTGTTCCGCCTGCGCAACCGGTTTCGCCGGCTCATCCGGGCGGTCATCGCCGATACGGTGGCTGAACTCGACCAGGTCGAGAACGAACTGCAAGAGCTTCAAGCAGCGCTCCGGGAAGGATGAGATTTTGGCGTAATGAAATGGCGCGCTTTCATAAGTACGAAGTGGAAGGCCGCCTTGCTCTGCCTCCGTGCCACCGACCGAAGGCGCTTGACGCGTCCGACCAGAATGACCTGCTCCAAGTGCATGACGACGGGGACTGGCATCACACACAGGCAAGATGCGTTCAGTCTCATCGAATTGCTGGTCCTGTTGGCCATCATTTCCACTCTGGTCGCGTTGCTGTTGCCATCGCTGACCTACGCCAAAGCCAGGGCGCGAAGATTGGAATGCATCACTCGTCTCAAGCAATGGAACATGGCTTTCCGCACGTATGCCGAGGACAACGAAGGCTGGATTGCGCGCGAATGCTACGAGCCGTTGGGCGAAGTGACCATGAACAACTGGAGCCAGGTCAAAGGAAGGCCCCAACCCGATGGCATGACCGATAGCCAGGACGTCTGGTACAACGCGCTGCCCGTTCATCTCAGTCAGACCCCTACGATCACATATGCGCCGCCGCCCGAACGTCCCAGATTCTTTGACAGGCGCCACGTCATCCATTGTCCCTCGGCTCGTTTTCCAAGCCACGCCTTCCGTCCCACCTATCAGTTTCCGCTCTTTTCGCTGGCCATGAATTCCCAGCTCATCAAGACCGGGCCGACGATTCCGTTTAATGCGATCGAACAACGCGATCCCGTGCGCACCGTGACCTTTCTCGACAACCTGCTGGAAGGGGAAACCAAGGTCCATGCCGCTCAGGAAAGCACTCATCTCGGTCAACCGGGCGCCTACGCCAACCGATTCGGAGCGCGCCATGAGGGTGGAGGCAATCTGGCCTTTGCCGACGGGCATGTGGCCTGGTTTCCCGGGCGCGATGTGGTGGAGACAAGCGAAGACAGCCCGCTGGTCGGTGGCCCCATACTGCCGCCTCGCGACATTGTCTGGGAAGTTTACCCGTATTAACGACGTATGCATTGGCTTCCAATTCAGCCCCGATTCGCCCTCGCCCTGATTTTCGCGCTCGGCCTCGGGACCAGCCTGAATGCGCAGCTTGTCATCACTGAAGTGATGTCCGCCACCCGGACTAACGGCACCTTTCGCGGACCCGACTATTGGGAGCTGACCAATTTCGGGACGAACGATCTCAATCTGCATGGCTATTCTTTTCGCGATTCGAATCCGACCCATTCGCCGCCGAAAGAGCCGTTCACCAACCTGGTCATCCGCGCCGGCGAATCGGTTATTTTTTTCTGGCTGGAAAAAGCGAATCAGTCCGTCACCACCCTGGCCCAGTTCCGGGCGTGGTGGGGAGAGTCCAAGCTGCCAGCCAATCTTCAATGCCGCGCCTGGAGGACCTCGTGGGGCCTGAGCGGATGGGATGGCGATGCGGTCTGGCTGCTTGATGCCTCAAGCAACGTGGTTGATGTCGCGCAATTCGCTCGTGCTCGACAGGGCCGCGCCTTCAGTTACGACCCCGAAACCGGCTTCTTAGGAGCTTTCAGCGTGGCGGGTGTGGACGGTGCTTTTGCGGCGGACATGGCTGATGATGTCGGTTCTCCCGGGGTCAACATTGGACCTGTTCCCGTGCGCTTCCTTCAACAACCGATCGACCAGTCAGCGGATGCGGAAACGGATGTCAGCTTCACGGTGGTGGCCGCGGGCCTGCCGCGCCCGGTCTATCAATGGTTCGCCCATGGCTCGCCCATCTTAAACGCCACCAACCCGACCTTGGTCCTCTCCAACATTCAACCATCGGATGCCGGAGTTTACCACGCGTGGATGGGCAACGGAATGTCCGCGGCCACCAGCGCGGTGGCTACTCTGACCGTGAGCACGAATCCCACGCCCCCGACGATTGTGCAGCCTCCGGCCGACGCGACCGTCTTCGGCGGGCAGACTGCTGTCTTCACGGTGGTGGCCCGTGGTGTGCCTGCGCCCAGGTATCAATGGCAAACCAACGGCGTGGATATCGCCGGCGCCGTCGGTGCGACCCTTGCAGTTACGGATGTCAGCGAGGCTCTGTCCGGCCTGCGCTATTCCGTGCGCATCTGGAATGAACTCGGTTCCACCAACAGCTCGGCGCTGTTGACCATGACGCGCCGGCCGGACCTTCGTTTTACGGAGGTGATGGCGCTGCCAGCGAACGAGGAAGAGAACCGCCATTTCGACTGGTTCGAGTTGACGAACTTCGAGACGAACGCGCTGGACCTGCTGGGCTGGCGTTTTTCGGATCATGCCGCGTTTGCGCGGGCCGTCACCATTACGAATGCCCTCACGTTGCAACCGGGAGAATCGGCCGTGTTTGCCGAGCGGCTGGACGCGCGGCTGTTCGCGGCCTGGTGGGGCGATGAGAATTTGCCGGAAGGTTTGAAACTGATCTCATACAGCGGCTTTGGGCTGGGGTATCTCGGTGACGTGCTCTATGTGTGGAATCCCGCGGCTACCGATCCTTACGATTACGTCGCCAGCGTTTCCTGGGCAGGCGCCACTGCCGGGATCAGTTTCCTTTGCGAGCGCAGTTTTTGCGACCCCGAAGGCCATTGCCTGGATGATTCCACCAGCGACAATGTGTTGGGTGCGCGAGGAGCCTTTCGGGCCATCAACGGCGGCGACATCGGCTCGCCAGGTTATGTCACCAATCCGCCGCTCCGCATCCTCGCTATCGCGCGCCTGGCCAATGGCGAGGTAAGGTTGCAATGCCGGGTTTCGGTCGGCAAGACCTACCGGCTGGGCCGCACGCCGTCGCTCTGGGCGCCCAACTGGACAGCACTGCCGGCCTCCATTGCGACGAACAATGTCATGACATTGAGCGATACGATCTCGGAAACGGCACCGGCCTGGTTCTACCGCGTGGAGGAGTTACCGTGAACAGTTCCAGGTTCAATCGCGTTTTGCCGTGCCGGAGTGCGGCAGTTCTGTGCCGCTCTTTTCTGTTCGATTAATGATGTCCTCTTCACCACCGAAATGCCCTCGATGTGGATCGTCTGTTCTCGCAGACACTGTGGCTGGTCAATGCCCGTGCTGCCTGCTGGGAATGGCCTCGGCTGCTGACGATGATTGCTTGCCGGCGGATCCGCACCTCGAGCCCGTTCCCCGCCGGTTTGGTCATTACATTTTAGGGCGACAGGTCGGCGCGGGAGGAATGGGGGTCGTGTACGAAGCACAGAGGCTTGCGGACGATTGCAAAGTCGCCATTAAACTGATACGCGAATCGCACGTGGCCTCGCCCACGCAATTGCGCCGCTTTACGATTGAGGCCGAGGCGGCCGCGCGACTGGACCATTCCTGCATTGTTCGAATTCACGAAGTCGGCGATTGCGACGGGCACCCTTTCTTCAGCATGGATTTCATCGAGGGTGAAAGTCTGAGTGCGAGAATGGCCAACGGAGAGTTCAGCTTGATGCCGCCCATCGAACAAGCGCGCACCGCGCGGCTCATGGCCAAGGTTGCGCGCGCAGTGCATCACGCCCATCTTCGTGGCGTGTTGCATCGTGATCTTAAACCCGGCAACATTCTCATCGACGAGCAAGGTGAGCCCCACCTGACTGACTTCGGACTGGCGAAGATCCTCCGGCCTGGCCTGGATGACGGGGACGCGCGAGCCCTGACCGCGTCCGGGGATGTACCAGGCACTCCAAGTTATATGTCGCCCGAGCAGGTTTCGGGCGCAAACATCGGCCACGCCTCGGACATCTATGGACTGGGCGCTGTCCTCTATGCGCTGCTGACGGGGCGGCCTCCCTTTCAGGGGCCAACGCCGCTGGATGTGTTCAAACAGATTGTTGCCCATTCGCCAACGCAACCACGCGTGTTGAATTCGTCGTTACACCCGGATCTGGAGACAATTTGTCTAAAGTGCCTGGAGAAGGATCCTCGCCATCGTTACGGTGCTGCCGAGGCGTTGGCAGAGGACCTGGATAACTTCGCCGAAGGCCGCGCTATCAAGGCGCGTCCGGCCAGTCCGGTTCACCGCACGCAACAATGGATCAAGCGCAATCCAGTCGGCACCGCCCTCATTGGCAGTCTGTGCCTTGGGTTAACCGTCGCGTTGGCGCTGCTCAAGGTCGTTAGTGATCAGCGTCATGAGATTGAGTTGGACCGTGACCTGACCTTCGACGAGGGCATGCAAAAGATCAGCGAGATCTGGCGCGATCCTTCCACCAGATCGGTGATCGTCTCGGCCCGCGAACTTGCGATTCTGGCAGGACGTTCGCCGGCGCAGGTGGCCCGCGCCAGGCATCAGCTCAGTCTGGGCGTCAGCGCAGATGATGGACCGTCCTCGATGGCGCAGCGATATGCGCGGCTGTTAGGCAGCTTTCAGCAGCAAATGGAGCGTGAACTGGGAGAAAAAGTCGCGTTCAACCTGCGCCTGCTAAAACGCTTCCACCAGGGCGAAGAGACGTTGGCGGGAGGGGAAGTGGACTTCCTCGTGTTAAGTGCCGTGGACTTCCTTCAGGCTGAAGGAATCGTTCCTGGCGTTGCCGCCATCGCGCTCGCCAATACGTCACGGGAAGCGGTCATCTTCACCCGCACCGACTCCGGCATTGAGCGGCTGACCGAATTGCGAGGCAAATCCATGGCTTTCCCCGACCCCGACCTCTCGCCGACGGTTTGGGCCAAGGCACGGCTCTTTGAAGCAGGATTGCGCGCCAAGGATCTGCGGTTCTGCACCAACCTAATTGATCAGGGCGCCGAGATGGGGCAGACAGTCATCAGCGTTGCGGAGACAATCGACCACGTGCTGCGTGGTGAAGTAGATGCCGGGGTGACTTACCGCTCCCACTTTGAGCGCTACCGTCACCTGGGCCTTGTCGTGCTCGATCACTTTCCTGAAACACCGAATGTGCTCGCCGCCCGCGTGGGGATTGATTCCAGATTGCTTAGCGCTCTGCAGAAAGTGATTCGTTCTCCCGAAGGCAGGAAGTCCTGGCCCGACAGCAAGTTTGTGGCGGAGCCGCTGGCAGAGAAGGCCTTGCCGGCCACTTCGCTGCTCGACGGCCTTCGCAGCGCAATGAAACAGGCCGAGCGCTTTGAAGAGCGGACCAGGCTATAACGCAAATTGGCGCGTAACACATGCGCCACTACTCGATAAGTACGGAGTAGGATGAAAGCTAAAAACATGTTTTCGCACTGCGCGGCAGGCATCTTCTTTTTGGGGATCGCCTTGTCGGCGCTGCCCACCTTCAGCCAACGGGCGAACGGATTCGATCCCAACGCCCGGCTTTCCTCCGGCGACGAGCTGCGCATTGGCTCCGCGTCCCGTTCCGGCGAATTATCCGTCGCCGGCACGTTCACCAATGGCGTCTGTACGATTCTTGCCGCCGGCGAGGTGGCTGGGCCGTGGCGTCCGGTCAAGAACGCTTTCACCACCGGCACGGCAACGGCGCTCACCATCACTCCGGGGGCTTCGAACTCGTTTTACCAGGCGCTGGCCGTGGAGTTGACCAGTGGCGGCGCTGGATTCACCAACCTCATTGAATCGTATGACCTGCTGACCACGATTGCCGGAGCCGGGGGAGCCACGGATGAATCGAACAAATGGCAGCCGGAATTCGAGAATGGTCCGGCCACCAATGCCCTGTTGTCCGGACCGCACATCGCCATGGCGGACATGGCCGGCAACATCTTCATCGCCGACAAAAACGCTCACGCCATACGCAAGCTCCGACCCGACGGCATTCTGATCACTGTGGCGGGCACGAATGGCCCCGGCAACGCTCCGGATGAAGGGACCCCTGGCACCGAGGCCGGGCTGAGCGGGCCCAACGGGCTTTGGGTCCGCCGCGACGGCACCGTGTACATCCTGGACCTCGACAATGGCAAAGTGCGCGTGCTCAATACCAATGGCCTCTTACAAACGCTGTTCACGGTGCCCGGTGGGATTATCGTGGGACGCGGCCTCTGGGTCCGCAACGATGAATCGCTCGTGTTCTTTTCCTCGCTGAACACGGTGAAGAAATGGACGCCCTCTGAAGGCGTGAGCGATTACGTGACGAACTTTACCGAACTGGGCAACCTGGTGATGGATCCGACCGGACACGTGGTGGCCACCGATCGAGGGACGCATAGTGTGTGGCGCCTGTTCGACGACGGCACCAAAGTCCGTATCGCCGGCAATGGCACTCAGTTCAACAACGTCGGCGGAGGCCACGGCGGAGAGGCAACGCTGACGGGTTTGGATGGTGTGCGAGGCGTATGGTTCCTGCCCAATGGCGCATTCTTTGTTTGCACCCATCGCGGCAGCCAGGTGTGGTATGTCGATGTCGGCGGGTTGATTTATCTCTTCCTGAACGGGCATCGAAGTGAAACACACGCGGGCGATGGCACCTGGTTTTGGAATCCGGCGGAACTCCGAGTCAGCGAGTGTCGTGCCGTGACATTGGACTACGAAGGCAACCTGCTCGTGACCGAGCATGACGCCGGTTATGTGCGCAAGGTGCAGTTCCTCCGCCACCAGCCCTGAGGTGAGATTGGTCAGGGCTGAGCTCTGAAACTTGTCGCAAAGGGTTTCACCCCAGTTGCAGCCTGTTCCACCAAGGCTTTTCTTTGGGGAGGTTAATGATTAAACAAAGAGAATAGGAGATGCTGTTCCACATCTTCGCGAACCAATTCATACCGTCGTTCGTTAAACAATTTGCAACCGCTGCATCGGTTGCCGGGTAATAGGACAGGCGGTGGTTTGGTAAACAAATCGCGCGCCCACGGAGTCTCACCGATGGACGGATGAGACGCCAAACGATCATTTTAAATGCAGGGTGGCATTGTCAGCACCTGAAGCTTGAGGATTGTACTATGAACGCGAAGAAAACTCTGTTCGTCATCTCCATCGTATTGAACGTCGGGCTCATCGCCGCCATGGCTCTTCTGGCCCGTCGCCGTGACGAGGGTATTGTGACCGCTTTGATATCCAGTCCCGGCGCAACGCCGAGTGTCGCCACGCGCGCCACAAAGCAAACAGCCTACGTGCCGGTCAACATCACCAATGAGATCACGGTCGATTGGCGCATGGTGGAGTCGGAGGATTACAAGAGATACATTGCCAACCTGCGCGCCATCGGGTGCCCGGAGGAAACGATCCGCGATATCATCATTGCCGATGTCAACAAGCTGTTTGCCTCGCGCCGGGCGCAGGTTAGCGGCCAGCCGCAGGAGGAATTCAAGTTCTGGAAGAAGGGACGCACCATGTTTCGCGGTCTTGACGAAGAGAAGATCAAGCAGCAAAAAGAACTGGCGCGGGAAAAACACACGCTCATCAAGGATTTGCTCGGCATCGACTTTGTGGATAACACAGCCACGGCCGAAGCATTCAATCCGTTCAGCGAAATGCTGAGTTATCTCTCCCAGGCCAAGCAGCAGCAGGTGGCTGAGCTGGAGGCGACCTTTGTGGCCAGGCAGGAGAAACTCTTTGAGAATCGAGGCTCCGGGCCGCCAACACCGGAGGAGCGGGCAAAACTCAGGCAACTGGAACGGGAAAAGGAGGCCGAGATCGCCAAGGCGCTGACGCCGCAGGAATTCGAGAATTATCAACTGCGCATGTCGCAGACGGCGCGGGCACTGCGCAACACCCTCGGTGATTTCGACGCCACCGAGCAGGAATTCCGGGAACTGTATAAAGCCAGGAAGCCCTTCGACGAGCAGTTCGGTCCGTTTTCGAATAACGATGAAGATCCGGCGGTTTTTGCGCAGCGCACCCGCGCCAGGGCGGAGATGGAAAGGCAGCTTCAACAAACATTGGGGCCGGAACGCTTCAAGCAATGGGATTACGAGAGCCAGTACGCTTCCAGTAGTTTGCGCGGGGTGGCCGAACAGCACAGCATTCCCAGGGAGAACATTTATCAGGCGTTCGACGTTCGGAAAGAGACGCAACGTGCCGCCGCCGAGATCCTCGCAAACTCGGGCCTGAACGCCGCCGACCGCCAGGCTGCCCTGGCCAACATCCGCAATACGGCGGAACTGGAGTGGCGCAACCTGCTCGGGGCCGATGGTTGGAACACCTACACTCGGCGCGGCTCACGCTGGCTGGATCAGATCAGTCCTCCACAGAATGTCGCGGCGAAATAAGTGGCGACCAGCCAGAACCGCGCACCCCTCACCCCATCGCCTCCCCGATCGGAGAAGACGTGTCCGACGGGTGGGACTGTAGCGGCGGGCATCCTGTCTGCCGTAGAACCGGGGCTTCCAGCCCGGCGGAAATGTCGCGCGGCAATCTGGCACGCGCCGCCAAAGGTGGCTTCGCGTTCCAGGCGGCAAGATGCCAGCCTTCTACGGCAGGCAGGATGCCCGCCGCTACGGGGGTGCTGCGAACCGCGCTTAAGCCGGAACGATTCAGTTGGGAACAGGAGATAACAGAGGAAACAGAGGACTGATGCGAGAATTGGGAGGATCAGGCCGAACCTTGCGTGGTCACCATTCAGTGACCGCATGGCGTCCCCAGAAACGGGCGCTTTGCTTCGCTCCTCAGCCTCTGTTTGCTCCGTTTCCTCCTGTTCACTTGCATGGATACGGCTAAGTCGAAACTATTTTTGGCAGTCACTCTAATCCATCCCGACAGCGCCGCGGAGGCGTTTCCTTTCCCCCTGGCGCGCCTTGTCGGCGAGCATGCGCTCTTTCGCACGACGGGAGCGCTTCCGTTTCTGGCGGCGCACTTTCTCAATGCGCGCCTGTTCTGCCTCCACGCGGCCTTTCTGCATCCGCTCGATTTTGTCCAGCAACAGCCGCCGGGCCAGGAAGCGATTCACTCCCTGGTGGCGCGTCGTCTGGCACTTCACGCGCAAACCCGTGGGCCGATGCAGCAGCATGACACAGGAGGAACTCTTGTTCACCTTCTGGCCGCCCGCGCCGCCCGAGCGGACGAACGTCTCTTCGAGGTCACTTTCGCGCACCCCGAGCGCATACATCCGCTGGTCAAGCTGTGCCAGCTTGTCTGGTGAAAGAGGAAACGAAGACATGCTACGATAGGTTGAATGCTTTATGCTTTGGGATCAATAACATCAATCCAAACTCGGATGCCCACGAGGATTGGCCGCCGCGCGTGCGGAGACTGGGTCGTGATGGCAAGGTGACGACACTAGTGACATTCGCGCCGGAATCGGGCAAGCCGGAGCAGAAGTGAGGGGCAAAATTGTTTTGGAAAGCTGGGTCACTCCTCACTCGTATGGAAGGACGAGGCGCGTTTCGTACGAGTTGATTGACATCATTGCCCCGAGGATTGTCTCGCTCCGCCAAGGCTGAAGAGATGTTGCTCCGTGCGGATGAACATCCGGCCAAGCGCCACCGCCGGCGTTGAGTGACACAGCTCATTCAACGGATGGCGATGGAGGACGTTGAACTTGTCGCTTGCCTCGAGCACAACCAGTTCGCCTGAAGTCGAGACGCAGAAGAGCCGGCCATCGACCCACACAGGCGAACCAAAAAAGTTACCACCCACACGTTCCTGGTAACGGATGTTGCCGGTCGCCGTATCGATGCACGTGACGATGCCGCCGTCGCTCCAGAGCCAGGCCAAATCGCCCACCACAACGCCCGTGGGCACGTAGGGCGCCGATTTCTTGATTTGGTAGGCCAGCTCCGCTTTGCGGCCGGCCGTGGCGTCGCCGGCTTTGATGGCAGTGACGAAGTTCCCGCCACCGCCGGCTCCGCACGAGCCGAAGATGATGTTGCCGGCGATGAAGGGCGAACTGACGCTCCGTTTGTCGAAGGCCTGGTCATATTCCCAAAGAATTTTGCCCGTGTCCGGATCGAGCGCGTAGATGCCATGGCCCTGGCTGTTGAAGATGAGGGCGGGCTTGCCATCTTTCGGATCGTAAACGCACGGTGTTGAGTAGGCGACCACAGCGCTGTTACGCGGCGTCTGCCAAAGGGTCTTGCCGGTCTTTGCGTCCACCGCCACGACAAAGCTTTTGCCGCTGCGCGTCTGCTCTTTGACGAATTTCATGTCGTCCTGCTCGTTCCCCAGAATGACTTTGTCCTTATAGACAATCGGCGAGATGCCACAACCGTGCTGGCTGACAAACGGACCGAAGTCGCGCTGCCAAATTGTTTTGCCGCTGTGATCCAGGGCCGCAAGCATGTAGTGCTCCGGCTCGTTCCAGACGACATACACGCGTTCGGCATCGACTGCCGGTGTGGAGGAAGCAAAGCTGTTGAACTTGTGGCGCGAAAATGGCGTCAACGAAAAATCGCGGCGCCAGAGCTGACGGCCATCCTGCGCATCCAGACAAAGCACCGAAAGACCTCCGGATTTGTCACCCGTGCTCGTGAGAAAAATCCGTTCACCCCACAAGACGGGCGAGGAATGGCCCGTGCCGGGCAGTTCGACTTTCCAGTTGATGTCGCCGTCACTGATCCTGGTGGGAACAGTCCTGGTCTGGCTGACCCCGGTGCCATTGGGTCCGCGAAAGCGAGACCATTCCTGGGCCTGGAGGTTCAACGTGCATCCTGACAAGGCAGCGATGAAGAAGAGAATTGCTGGTAGAGCTTTCATTCTAAAAAGAACGGTTAAAACCACGAAACACACGAAATGACACTAAAGAAGCAGGCATTGCAAAAGACAATCGTTTTACATCGAAGGTGAAGTTCACGGCGGGGAACACCAGGCATCTTGATGTTTGTTTTCGTGTATTTCGTGGATCATCTCAGTGCGTCATAGCATAGAACACGATGTTAATGCCGAGGGGATACGCGCGCTTCTCCGAAAATTCGCGGAAGAAGTAAGGAAATTCCTGTTCGCGTTCCCAGCCGTCTCCGTTGTCGGTGTTGTGGCAGGCAATGACCATCATGCGGCCCTTGTCATCGAAGAGCGCGCGGATGTGCACCTCCCGGCATTCTTCGCCGTCGTGATATTCCCAGGTAATGCTGCTGCCCTGGCTGTATTCGCCGGTGCCGTAATTCGGCACCTGCAATTCGTTTTTGGTCATACGCAGATCGAAGACGCAATGAAAAATCGGATGGTCCATGGGCAACTCGACAAAATCGCGCTCCGGAAAAACGCGCTTCATTTCGCGCTCGAAGTTTTCCCATTGCAACGAGCCCCAAAAATCGTCGGCCATCAGAAAGCCGCCATTGAGGAGATATCTCCGCAGGGCGCGCACCTCCGCTTCCTCGAACAACAAACCCCCCGGTTCGACCATGTAAATCCAAGGATAGCTGAACAGCTCAGGGTCGGTAAGACTCAGCACACGTCCATCAGGATCGACCTTGAGGGAAGTAAGCTGCTGCAGGCGATAGGAGAGATTCAGGTCGCTGTCCGGAAAATCGATGAAGCAATAGCCTGCCCGCCACGACCGCGACGGCCCGCGATGGTATCGAACACGGGCGAATGTAAACGCGTCCTTCTCAAATCCCGGCGCATTCGTCCAACGGGGAAAATCGACGCTGTGGGTTGGCACGTCGCGCGCCGTGCGCACGGGTGCATCTTCCGGGATGCCGCCCTCGCCCCCTCCCCAGCGGCGGCTAAAACGCTGCGCCAGCAACACACTGCTGCAAAGCACGACCAGCAACAGAAAAGTGGCGACGCGTTTCATGCCATCTTTTTGCCATCTTCCATGGTGAAAGACAAGCAGCGGAAGAGAATCAATTGCCAGGGATGGAGGCTCCGCCGGACCAGGCCCGTTGCAACCGCAGTGGAAATCAGGGCGCTATCGAGTATCCTGCGGCGTGCTTGTGAGCGATACAGATGACCTGGAGATTGGAGCGCGGACGTCTCGTCCGCCCGAACCTACAAATGACCCGCCTGATACCATATTCAGCAGCTTCAGGCGAAACCCTTTCACGAAACAGTGAGTTCGTTTGGGCGAAGGCACTTGCCTCCAGCGGCCCGCGACTATTCGGGCGGACGAGACGTCCGCGCTCCTTTCGGATGCGCGACACACCGGGTTGCTGAATGAACCTTATCGGACCAAGAGTCACCTTACGGCAATGGATCGAGCGGGACATTGAAGCCTTTGCCGCGATGAACGCCGATGCTGAGGTCATGAAGTTCTTCCCCCAGCCCTTAACTTTTGACCAATCGCTGGCCTTGTTTCAAAGATTGAAGCGCGGCATTGTGGACCGCGGATGGGGCCTTTGGGCCGTTGAGGTCAATCACGCCCTGGCAGGCTTGACCGGTCTGGCCGAGCCGACCTTCGAGGCCCGCTTTACGCCCTGCATCGAGGTGGGATGGCGTTTTGAACGCAGGTTCTGGGGACAGGGTTATGCCCTGGAAGCCGCGCGACTGGCACTGCGCTTTGCTTTTGAGAATCTGCACCTGCGCGAAGTCGTTTCATTCACAGCCCGCCCCAACGAACGCTCGCAGCGCTTGATGCAACGGCTGGGCATGACACATTCATCTCATGATGACTTCGAGCATCCGAAGCTTCCGGCAGGCCATGCCTTGCGCGACCACGTGCTCTATCGGATTCAGAAGACACCTGGCCTGGTGAAGAGTTTGAATCACGAGTTGGGCCCAACACGACACTCGAGCGGATCAAACTGGTGAACTGAGCACCGACAAGCCTGAACTGCCGGTTTGCGCCATCGGCTTATTCGGGGATATAGCGATTGCCATAGATCAATTCCGAGCAGGAAGCAGCACCCCCTCACCCCATCCCTCTCCCCCAGTGGGGGAGAGGGATGGGGTGAGGGGGTGCTTTGCAAACCTGAGCGGAAATTACTTTTGGCAGATGCTATAGAGACCTACGAGGTCAGCGGCGGTTTTTCTTTATGCCAACCCGTTGCCTGCTGGTAGGCATGGGCGATTTTCAGCAGAGTTTCTTCGCCAAACGGTTTGCCCAGTAACTGCAAGCCCACTGGCAGCCTCGGCTGCGTCGTGAACCCGCAGGGGACGCTCATGCCACAGATCCCTGAGAGGTTGCAGGAGATGGTGAAGATGTCGGAAAGATACATCTCCAGCGGGTCATCCGACTTTTCTCCAATCTTGAACGCTGCCGTCGGTGTGGTCGGCGTTACGATGGCGTCCACCTTCTCGAACGCCTTCAGAAAATCCTGGCGAATCAAGGTGCGGACCTTTTGCGCGCGCAGGTAGTAGGCATCGTAGTAGCCGCTGCTCAGCACATAGGTGCCAAGGATAATGCGGCGCTTGACTTCTGCGCCGAATCCCGCCGCGCGCGTCCGGCCATAAAGTTGAATCGGATCGGGGCCGTCCACGCGCAGGCCATAGCGGACGCCGTCAAAGCGCGCCAGGTTTGCGCTCGCTTCGGCTGTGGCAATGATGTAGTAGGTCGCAATCGCATAATCGGTATGGGGCAGAGAGATCTCCGTGACCTCCGCGCCGAGCTTCTGCAACTGCCCCACTGCAGCGTGGACCGCCTGGCTTACCTCTTTGTCCAGGCCACCGATGAAATATTCCTTGGGCAGGCCGAGCTTCAGTCCCTTGAGGTCGCCGTTTAAAACCTTGGCGCAGTCGAGCGCCGGTTCCAACACACTGGTGGAATCGCGCGAATCGTGCCCGCTCAAAACGCCCAGCATCGTTGCCGCGTCACGAGCGTTTTTGGTGAGACAGCCGATTTGATCGAGCGACGAAGCATACGCAACCAACCCATAGCGCGACACCCGCCCGTAGCTCGGCTTCAGGCCCACCACACCGCACAACGCCGCTGGCTGTCGAATCGATCCGCCGGTGTCAGAGCCGAGGCTCGCGATGCATTGATCGGTCGCCACCGCCGCAGCCGACCCGCCGGAGGAACCACCCGCGATACGGCTGGTGTCCCAGGGATTGCACGTCGGGCCGAAGGCGGAATTCTCCGTGGAACTGCCCATGGCAAACTCATCCATGTTCAGCCGGCCAAAGATGACCGCGCCAGCCGCTTTCAGTTTGCTGATGACGGTGGCGTTGTACGGGGAAACAAACTTGCCGAGGATTTTGGATCCGCAATTCAGCGGTTGGCCTTTGACGGCAATGACATCCTTGACGGCAACGGGAACACCGAGCAGGGGCTTTTGCGCATGCGTGACACCCTGGGCGAGTTGCTTGTCCACCGCGTCGGCCTGGGCCAACGCATCGACTCGATCGTAACTCAGGAAGGCCTTAATCCGACCGTCCACGCGACTGATTTGATCCAGGCAGGCTTGCATAAGCTCGCGCGCGGAAGCTTCACGTTTAGCCAGTTGGCCGGCCAGTTCCGAGATGGTGAGTTGATTGAGCATGAGTTCGCCGAAGGCAAGACCGTTTATTCAACGATCTTCGGCACGATAAACAAACCATTGGCCGTCGCCGGGGCGTTGCGAAGAGCGTCCTCGTTGGACAGGGAAGGGCCCGGTTCGTCGGGCCGAGTGACATTCAATAAGGGGACAGCATGGGCGGTCGGCTCCACCTGGCTGACGTCGAGTTCCTTCAGCTTCTCGATGTATCCGAGCACATGGCTGAGTTGCGCGCCGAACGTCTGCTCCTCCTCCGGGGTCAGGTTCAATCGCGCCAGGTGGGCGACATATTTGACATCAATTTCGGTGGCGGCCATGACGGAAATTTAAAGGTCCACGGTTGCCGATTAAAGTTCAAACACCGACAGGTCGTAGCGGCGTCTCGGCAGAGCGCCGTCGTTCTTTTCCGGAGAGGCGGCGCTCTGCCGAGACGCCGTTACGCCGGTGAGAATGCGGGCTAATCTTCATCGAACTTCCTCTTCAGCAGCGCCTCCAATTCCACGACGGCGCGCGCGGCATCCGGACCTTCGGCAAAAACCATCAGTTGGCTGCCCGGCCCGGCCGCCAGCATCATCAATCCCATGATGCTCTTGCCATTGACTCGCTCGCCGTCCTTTTCCACAAAGATGTCGCACTCGAAGCGGTTGGCCGTCTTCACAAACATGGCCGCCGGACGGGCATGAATTCCCAGTTTGTTGGTGACGACCAATTCTTTGGTAATTTTCAATTCTTCGCTGAATTTCCGCACTCCGCTCATCCGATTGACACCATAGTCAGGCAGAGATCCTTTGCCAAACGAATAATTAAAGGGGCTGTTTCGGAGCCATCTTGGCGAGCAACCGATCGTTCAATTCCTTGGCCGGATTGTGGCCGGAAAGCTTGAGCTTGGTCTGGAACGCGGCCACCTCGATCAGCCGGGCCAAATCTCTGCCCGGACGCACCGGAATGGTAATGTGAGGAACATCGACTCCCAGGATTTTGACAAACTCGTCGTCCATGCCCAGCCGGTCCACATCCGGAACTTCATTCCACCATTTCAGCGACACCACCAAATCAACGCGTTTTTCCAGGCGAATGCATTTGACGCCGAACATGGCGGCGACGTTGATGATGCCGATGCCGCGTACTTCCATGTGATTGCGGGTTATCTCGGAGCTCGTTCCCATCACCTCGCGTCCGTCCAGCAACAGCACTTTGGTGATGTCGTCGGAGACCAGACTGTAGCCACGTTCGATCAGAGCCAGCACGGATTCGCTCTTGCCAATGCCGCTCTCGCCGCGAATGATGACCCCGACGCCGAGGATATCCACCATGCTGCCCATCTCGCTGCCGCGGGGGGCGAACATCATTTCCAGCGTCAGCGTCGCCACGTTGATGAACTTCATGGTGATGAGCGGCGACTGGAAGATGGGTATGTCGGCGCGTTCGGCGGCCTTCAGGACCTGGCGATCGGGACGAATGTTCCTGCAGAAAACCACGCACGGTATCTTGTGGGAAAACAAATCGGCGTAACGCTGCTCGCGCTCTTCCTTGCTCAGCGACTTGAGGAAGGTGAATTCGGCGCTGCCCACAACCTGCACGCGCTTGCTCGCAAAATATTTGGTGAACCCGGCCAGGGCCAGGCCGGGACGGTTGACGGTCGGTTCGCGGATAAGCCGTTTGAGTCCCGCAGCGCCAGCCAGCAGCTTGAGGCCGAGAGGGCTGGCTTGCTCGGTGTAAAACCGCTCCACAGTGATGATATCACGCTGCATCGAACTCAGAGAGCAAGATTAAGATCAAGATTAAGATTAAGATTAGGATGATTAGAGCAGTTGCCAGAATTCATTTCCGATTGGCAACCTGTTGGACATGCTGCGGGTCGCAGACCCGCGCTCCCGGAGCGCGCCTCTGTGAGGCGCAGCAGCCTTGGCTCTTGGTTTGGTCGGAAATTATTTTTGGCAATCGCTATAGGATTAAGATTAAGAAGGAGGCCGCTACTTGCGCCCAATCGTAATCTTAATCTTAATCGTAATCTTAATCTCATCGTAATCGTAATCCTAATCTTGTTTCAAAAACCAGAGGTATTTGCCCGGTTACAAATTGAAATCGGGGCCGAGATAAATGTCGCGCGCTTTGGGGTCATTGAGCATATCGGGGCCATTGCCGTCGTAAACCACCTCGCCTTTGTGGATCAGGTATGCGCGGTCAACGAGCTTTAAGGTCTCGCGAACATTATGGTCGGTGATCAGGATCCCCAAGCCCCGTTCCTTGAGGCGTCGCAGGATCTTCTGCACCTCATAAACGGCGATGGGATCGATGCCGCTGAACGGTTCGTCCAGCAGCAGCAACCTGGGACTGGTCACCAACGCCCGTGTGATCTCCAGGCGCCGCTTCTCGCCGCCGCTCAATGTGTAGGCCTTGCTTTTGGCGAGTGGGGTCAGGTCCAGTTCATCCAGCAGATATTTGAGCCGCACCTTTCGCTCGCTGCCATTCATCTGGCACGTCTCCAGAATGGCCAGAATGTTTTCCTCCACCGTCAGCTTGCGAAAGACCGACGGTTCCTGCGTCAGGTAACCCATGCCCAGCCGCGCGCGCTTGTGCATCGGCCAGCGGGTGACCTCTTTGTCCTGAAAGATCACCGCGCCTTCATCCGGCCGGATCACGCCCACGACCATATTGAACGTTGTCGTCTTGCCAGCGCCGTTGGGACCGAGCAAGCCCACGATCTCGCCGGCGTCGACAAAAATGGAGACCCCATTGACGACGCGTCGATGGCGATAGGCTTTAACCAGTTTGTCCGTCGCAATGAGGCTCATGTCCTGCAAACGCGCCAGAGCTTGCCTCGCTTACTTGGTCGAGGGCAAGTGGGAACGGTTGGTGCCGGCGGGCACTCCTTCGCCCCGGGCTTTGAATTTTTTGATGAAGAATTTTTCCTGGGCCTGGTCCCAAACCAGAACCTCCGCCTCCGTGATGCGGCCTTGCGGCATCTCGGCGGTCGGATTGCCGGTCAGCTCCACCATATTGTTGGTGCCCGTGAAAACCGCTTTGTCCCCGCGCGCCACGGTTTGATTCTGGCGAATGGTAACGTCCCGTTCCGCGATCGCCTCGCGCACCTGATTGGTGTGCGCGAAGAAGTAAGCCGTCAGCGCGGCTGCGTTCAGTTGGCTGTGGATGGACGGTTTGCCGACGGGCGTTTCCCGTTGGTGCGCCTCGACGTCTTGCTCGGCCACAAGCTGCTCGAGCAGGCCGTTGGTCGAAAATGTGAGCAGCAACGACTCGCACTTTAGATTCCTGCTGATGCTTGTTCCATTTGTGGAGGCGGGAAACTCTTCCACAAAGACGCGGCCCTTTGCGCTGGCCGTTTCGACCTGATTGCTGAGCTTGAGCGACAGCCAGTCACAAACCACGGCGGCGCGCGGTGATTCGCCTTCGAGCAATGTGGCGCGCACATGATCGCGAAAGGTGAGGTAGCCCGATTGAAAATCGTAATTGTCCGCAAACACCTCGATGAATGCAGGCGCGGGGGCTTTCACGACGGCATTGGTCCTGCCTGGCGCGGCGGTCGGCGCGCCAGGCCTGCCGGGTGGAGAGGCGGGCATCTTCAAGTAGGCATTGCGCTCGGCCCGAAAAACGCGATTGCTTCGATCGTAAAAGAGGCGCTCGCCTTTCACCAGGCGCTGCTCGGACTGCCAGACGCCCTGACCGATCAGTTCCATCACACCGGTCGATTCGTCATACACGGCCTGATCGCCGGTGGCGCGGCTTTTGTCCGCAGGACTCAAAATGATCACGTTCGTCCGGGCCGTGATGCTGCGCGTGGGATGATTGGTCGTCGGCAATTGGATAAACAAAAACTCCGAAGCGATCTCGATGAACTGATTCGTCCCGGACGCGCTGGCATTGGTGGTCTCTGCCGGCCTGGCGGTCAGGAAATCGGCTTCGTTCATCGCGGTTCGCGGCACCTTCATCCAGGTGTTCCGTTCTCCTTGCACGGTGTTGTTCTTAAGATCGAGAACAAATTGCCGCGCCTTGCCCTCCCGCAGAGCGTCCTGCCAGTGGGCGTCCGTGCCCGTCAGCACCAGCGTTTCCTGGCCTTCCTCCAATCGGTAATCAGCCCGCTCACCGAGGGCGCGGCTTCCGTCCAGCTTGTTCGCGATCGCCACGTTCGTTTCCGCGACAATGCTTTCGATGCTCCCATTGGTGGCGCGCCGAATCGTCAACATCTCACAGGTCAATTCCATCTGTGCGTTTTCCACCCGCACGTGGCCCATGTAAATGGCGACACCCGTTTGATAGCGGAATTCCAGTTGATCGGAAAAGATCTGAATGGGCGAGTTGGTCGAGGAAAGCCCCGGGGCATTGGTGCCCCCCGTCAATTTGAGCGCCGCGCCGGGGCGCCGTGCCTTGGCGGTGCGGTTGGTCTGCAACAGATCCTGGCGCAGCAAAGTCCAGACGCGATTGGACAGCGTGAGATTGAAGTTGGTCACGTAACAAAGATAGCCTTCGCCTTCGATGAACAGTTGCCCGCTGCTTGCTTCCAGCGCCAGCCGGTTGGCCGATGAGATGAGTTGACGTTTTTCATCGAAGAGGCATTCCGGCGATCGGGCGACGAGATTTGTTTTGGCGTCCCTGGCGTAGCGGCTAATTTCCGGCATCTCCAGCAAATAGATTCCCGGCTGCAGCATCCGGGCGCTTTTGCCGGTAAGCTTGCCTTTGAGCCGGTTCGTCTGGCCTTTCTCCAGTTCGTGCGCTTCGTAATACTCAGGGAAAATAAATCCCTTGATTAATTGCGCCCGAAGCGGAACCGCCACGAGGATGGCGGCACCCAATGCAGCCGCCGCGCACCGCCGGCCAAACGCCGCCACATGGCCGGAAGATTTCACGCCAGACATTCCTGTATGACCCGGTCCCACTTTTTTTGCGCCGTCAGGATCAAGCGAACGACCTCACGCACGGCCCCGCGGCCACCCTCGGCTTTGGTCACATAGTCCGCCAGGGCCTTGGCCTCGCTGATGGCATTGGCCACCGCCACGGCCACGCCCGCGCGCCTCAAAACGCCCAGGTCCACCACATCATCGCCCATAAAGCAGACCTCCTCCCAGCGGATCTTTGTTTCTGCCAGGATCGTTTCGGCCGCAGCAACTTTGGCCCCTTTATCCTGGTGAAGAAAATCGACTGCCAGTTCATCGGCCCGCTGTTTGGTGACGGCGGATGGGCGATTGGAAAGCCAGCCGACCTTGATTCCATTGCGCTTGAGCAGCAACAGGCCGAGCCCGTCCTGGATGTTGAACGCCTTGTACTCCTTTGCGTCGCCAAGAAGGACCGTGCCATTCGTCAACACCCCATCCACGTCGCAAAGGAATAGCTTTACCTTCGCGAGCTTGGCGATGAGAGCTTTGTTAAGTCTGCCAGCCATGAGTGGACGCCGGGAGTCTTGTCGACTTAATGACCAATGACCAGGCACGCCCGTCGAAACAATGACGAATGACGAATGACGAATGAACGAACGCGGTTTCGAGATGCTGCGCTTTCGGTGCTAGCGCTTGGTGATTCGTCATTCTTTCGGCACTAGGATTTCGTCCTTCGTCATTCGCGGCGCACGGCCTCATATACCCGCAGCCAGTCCTTCAACAGCGCTGGCATTTCCGCCAGCGGAATCATATTCGGCCCGTCACTGAGCGCGTTGTCCGGATCCGGATGCGTCTCGATGAACAATCCATTCGCCCCCGCTGCCAGTGCACAACGCGCCAGCACAGGCGCAAATTCCCGCTGTCCGCCCGACTTGTCGCCGCCGCCGCCTGGCAACTGCACCGCATGGGTCGCATCAAAGATGATCGGGAACCCAAAGCCGCGCAGGATCGGAATAGATCGCATGTCCACCACCAGATTGTTATAACCAAACGTCGTCCCGCGTTCCGTCACCAGAATCATGGTCCCACCTGCCTCCGCGGCCTTCTTCACGACCTGAGCCATTTCCGCCGGCGACAGGAATTGCCCCTTCTTGATATTGACGATTCGGCCCGTGCGCACCGCCGCATCGATCAAATCCGTTTGGCGACAAAGGAACGCCGGGATTTGCAAGACGTCCACTGCCGCCGCCGCCGCCACCGCCTGCTCCTCGGTGTGAACGTCGGTCAACACCGGCACACGCACATCGGCACGCACCCGCGCGAGCGCCTTCAAGCCCGCCTTGAGACCCGGCCCGCGAAAGCTTTGCCCCGATGTCCGGTTCGCCTTGTCATAACTGGCTTTGAAGACATAGGTGACACCCAGCTTGCGGCAAACCGCGCGCAATGTGGACGCCACTTCCAGACAAAGCCGCTCACTCTCCACCACACACGGGCCGGCGATCAAAATGAGCCTTCGTGGCCCTTGAAGCGACTTCCAAAGAGAGACAGCGGAATCCGGCACGCCGACCTTTTTAACAGTAGGGCCAGGGAATGTCTAATCCGGAACGACTCAATTGGAGCGCGGACGTCTCGTCCGCACGAACCTCCAAATGACCAGCCTGATACGATATTCAGCAGTGCCTCAAGCAAAGAGCCTTTAGCAAACAGTGAGTTCCCTTAAGCGAAGGCATGTCTCGCAAAGCGGCCCGCCATTATTCGGAGCGGACGAGACGTCCGCGCTCCTTTGCGGCGGAGGGCAGTCTCGTCATGGTTACTCCCTGTAAAACGCCCGAAGACCTCTCGTCATCGATTTGATTCGGCGCCGTTCTACGGCTTGGGCGCGCTTATCGTGTTTGCGCTCGAAGTATTGCAGCTCCCGTTTGAGCTTGTGGTGGCTTTCCAGACGCGCGGCATCGAGTTCGCCGCTCTCGACCGCTTCGCGCACCGCGCAATCCGGTTCGGCTTCGTGCTGACAGTCGGCGAAGCGGCAGCGGGTCGCCAGCGTTTCGATGTCCGCGAATGTCTGATCCATTCCCTGTGCGCCCTCCCAAAGTTGCAACTCGCGCATACCGGGCGTGTCGATGATGAGCGCGCCCGATGGCAGGAGAATCAATTGCCGCTGGGTCGTTGTGTGGCGGCCCTTCCGATCCGCTTCACGGACGGCCTGGACTTTCAGACGTTCTTCACCGCACCAATAATTAATCAAGGTCGATTTGCCCACGCCGGATGGACCCAATAATGCCACCGTGCGTGCGCGCACAAGGCAGGCGGCCAACTTCTCCATTCCCTGCCCCGTCACGCTGCTGACCGCATGGACCGGGACGCCACCAACAACCGACTGCGCCTGGCGGATGCAGGCGTCGGTATCCGGGCAAAGATCGGCTTTCGTCAGGACCACCGTCGGCCCAGCGCCGCTTTCCCATGCGAGCGTCAGATAACGCTCGAGACGGCGCAGGTTCAATTCCCCGTCCAGCGCTGCGACGATGAACACCTCATCCATGTTCGCCGCCAGGATTTGTTCGCCCCCTTCGCCGGCTGCGGTTCGTGAGAACTTTGTCCGCCGCGGCAGCACGGCGTGGATGACGGCCTTGCCTTCCTGGGGGAGCGGCTGCACCGCCACCCAGTCGCCCACCGCCGGGAAATCACTTGGACAGACCGCCTCGTGTCGGAACTTGCCGGACACTTCGGCCATCAACTCGCCGTGCGCCGAATAAATGCAGTAACCACCGCGGTGCTCGACCGCGATACGCGCCGCTTCCAGGCCAGCCTGGGCAAAAGGCTGAAGGCACTCTTCGAGAGAGTCATTCCAGCCCATTTGATTCAGTTCCATCGCACACATGGCTACCAGTCCACTACCGATCCGTCGTCCACGTCGTAGGTTTCACGGTTGCGCCAATCGTGGTTGATTTTGTCGGCGAGTGCGTCTTCGTCCAGTTCGATGCCCAATCCCGGGCCGGTGGGAATGTCAATGTAACCGTTCTTCACTTCGAACGGTTTCTGGATGTAACCCACGCCGAGGCTCGATTGCTCCTGACAAAGGAAATTGGGAATGGATGCGGCGAGTTGAATGCCCGCCGCCAGCGAAATAGGTCCGAGGGGATTGTGCGGTGCGATAGCTGCATAGTACGCTTCGGCCATTCCAGCAATGAGGCGGCATTCGGTGATGCCGCCGGCGTGACACAAGTCCGGCTGCAGGATAGACGCGGCGTTCTTTTCCAGAATCTCGCGAAAGCCCCACTTGGTGAAGATCCGTTCGCCGGTGGCAATGGGCAGATGCGTGCCGCGGGCGATGTCGGCCATGACGTCCACCTGCTGACAGTTCACGGGCTCCTCGATGAACATGGGTTGATACGGCTCCAGGGCTTTGATGAGGAGCTTGGCCGTTTGCGGGCTGATGGCGCCGTGGAAGTCGATGCCGATGTCGCATTCGTCCCCGACGGCTTCACGCAGTTCGGCGAAGCGCTTCACGGCTTTGTCGATGAACGCCTTGTTCTCCACGATGCGCGCCGGGCGTTCCTTGAACGGGCCGGTCTTGAACGCGGTGAAGCCCTGCTCCTTGCGCAGCTTGATTCTCTCCACGGTGCCGGCATGAGCATAGACACGCACGCGCGCCCGTGTTGGTCCGCCGAGCAATTCATACACGGGCACTCCGAGCGCTTTGCCTTTGATGTCCCAAAGCGCCTGATCGACTCCGCTGATCGCGCTGGTGAGAATAGGCCCGCCGCGATAGAAGGCGTGCCGATACATCGCCTGCCAATGATGCGCGACGGCGCGCGGGTCTTTGCCGATCAGGTAAGGGGTGAGTTCCTCGATAGCGGTGGCGACGGTCCTGGCGCGGCCTTCCACGATCGGTTCACCCAAACCGACCAGACCGGTGTTGGTGTGGATCTTCAGGAAAAGCCAGCGTGGTTTCACGAGGAAGGTTTCGACCTTGATGATCTTCAGCTTGTCGCCGATGCCGATCATCGGCCTGGCGTCCTTGCTTCGCGCCAGCCGTTCGTTCTCTTCGACCTCGCGCAGATACTGCGCGCCCTTGGCGCCAGCGACTGGCGGCGTTTGGCCGGCGGCAAGACCCAAGTAACTGGCGGCAGAAGCTCCGGCAACGCCGACGGTCTTAAGAAATGCGCGTCGAGCAAGAGGTGTTGTGGTGTGAGTGGTTTTCATTGTGCCGCATGCTCCAATCGTTTCAATTCCATTCGTGTCGGACCACGAAAATGACGCGCGGCATGGCCTTTCCAGCAAAAAGCCAGCACCACGGCGATCAACAGCATGGTCCAGAGCACAAGCTCGTTTGGTGGGATGCTGAAAATGACGGTGATCAAAAGTGTCCAGGCGATGGCGACGACATTGATGGGCGCGCCCCATTTGCCGAGATTCCACGGCGCCGTTTCCTGGGTCGTAAATTCGCCCGCCCCACGCCGCTTGTTCCGCCAGTTCAAATAGACCGGGATGACGTAGGCCAGGTAGAGGGTGATGACACTGACGGAGGTGATGACATAATAGGCCGCGGCATAAAGACAGAGCAGCACCGCCAGCGCGCAGGTGATGAGAATGGACCAGACGGGTGTGCGATAACGAGCGCTGACCTGTTTGATGAGCCTGGAGCCGGGCATGCCATCGTCGCGCGCGAAGGCATACCACATGCGCGCCATCGACGTGATGGCCGAACAACCGCACAGCCACATGGCCACCCCGATGACGACGGCAATGACGTGGGCGCAGAATTTGTCGAGGTTGTTGTAAGCGATGTAGAGGACGGGGTAGGCGTCCGTGGCCGTGGCCGCCACGTCGCCGCGCGGGATGCACCAGGTCAAAATGAGCAGCAGCACATAACCCACCACAGCCGACACCGCCACGGACAGAAACACGCCCCAGGCGGAATTCTTGCGCGCGCGGATCGTTTCCTCGGCAATGTGCGCCGAAGCGTCGTAACCGGTATAAGTCCATTGCGCCTGCAGCAAACCGAGCACAAACACCAGCGCGAATGGCGCTGCCTTGTAGATTTCAGCCAGGCCGGGAAAGATTGTAAACAGCGGTGACGGGATCTTAAAATCCCCGAACACCAGCGCGGGTACGGGCGTGCCGCTGCCCAGATCCGCCGAAGACGCCTCCAGCGGATTGGTCGCCGTGGCGCTGGAAAAGAAGAAACCAGGCGGGTTGTGATGCGAGCCCAGGAACGTCAGCAGCGCCGCAATCAGCATCACGCCGCCGATGTGCCACCAGACGCTGAAATCGTTCAGCCGCGCCGTCAGCCGGATGCCAAAGATGTTGATGAGCATCTGCGGAATCATGATGACCACCATCACGACGATCTGGAAATACCAATTGGTGAACGATCCGAAGAGAGGCACGTGCGCGTCAGCAGGAACGTCAAAGATGCGCGTGACGGCGCCAATGATGTAGATGGCGGCGGCAATATTAACGCCGGCAACGATCGTGATCTGCCCAATCATATTCAGCCAGGCCGTCACCCAGGCCCATTTTCTTCCGCCCAGCCGAAAGGCCCAGAAGTAGAGCCCTCCCGCCGTAGGATATGCCGAGGCCAGCTCCGCCATGCTGGCGGCCACGCATAACGTCAAGAGACTGACCACCGGCCAGCCCACGGAGTTGATGATGGGCCCGGCGAATTTGAGGCCATAGCCGTAGAGCAAGATGGCGCCGGTGAGAACGGAAATGATCGAAAACGAAATGGCGAAGTTGGAAAAGCCGCCCATCTCGCGAAAGAGTTGCTGTGTGTAGCCCAGCTGGTGCAAGTCCCGGATGTCCTGCTCAATGAGTACTTCGCGTGACGGTTTGTTCGCGGCCATAGTTTGCGCGGCAGCATTCTTCCTGAATCTCCTCGAGGTGTGAAGAGGAATTCAGACGGCGCTGAAGGCGGAGTTCGCAGGGTTAGTTGACGCCATTATTGGCCTCGGCCAGGCCATCGGCCAGCGCGCGAATGTAAGCCGCGTTGCAACCGCAGCAGCCTCCGATGTAGCGGATGCCCTCCGCCCTCGCTACTTTTCCTAATTCAGTGAACTCACGCCGCGAGACCTGGATCGTCTCCAAATCGTCCGGGAAGGCCGGCTGCCGTGTAAAGCAGTGGCACGCGTCCGTGGTGCGGAACGCGGCGGGTTGAGCGGCAATCGGAATGGTCGTCGCCCCGCGCATTTCGCGGAGCAGGGGAAGCATGCGCCCGGGTTCCTGCTCGCAATTCGCCCCCACGGCGACCGCGCCTTTGTCAGCGAGAATGCGGGCGCATTCAGACGGCGTATGATCGTCGCTGCATTTTGTGATCAGCGGTCGGAAACTCAGCGTCGCTACGGCGGGCAATCCGCTGGCGTTCGCGGCTTCGAGCGCGGCCAGCATTTCATCGAGCCGGAAGAAGGTTTCGAGGATGAGAAAATCCACGCCCGCATCTTTGAGCAGGCGAATTTGCTCGGCCATCAGATCGCTGGCATGGCCCAGTGCGCCTGGGCCCTCGCGTTCGATGAGCTGCGTGCGTGAGACGCTGCCAGCCACCAGTGCTTGTTCGCCCGCAACTTCCCGGGCGATGCGGACGGCGGCGTTGTTAATCGCCTCCGTTTGCGCTCCGTACCCGGCGCGATTCAATTTCTCACGCGTGCCGAAGAACGTCAGCGCCTGCAACACCTGAGAGCCGGCCTTGAGGAACTCGTGGTGCAATTGGCGGAGCGCGTCCGGGTTTTCAATGGCCACTTCGGGCGTGAACTGACCGCTGCCTTTGCCCGTGCCCACTTTCTCGCGGCGCGAACCGCTGTCCACGTAACCGCGGCGTTCCAGTTCGATCAGATAACCGCCGTCTCCCAGAACGACGCCTTCCTTCAGCAACGTAGTGATCGGTTTCATACGAATGATTTCAGTGAATGTTTCATGCTAAAGTGGCTTGAGGTTGTCGCGAAGGATGGGTTTCGCATGAGAGCGCGGCCACCGACGCCAGCGCCAGAAAAATCCCGATCGTCTCGCGCAGACCCACCGTTTCTCCGAGGAAAAAAATGGCGATGGGCACGCTCACGACCGGATAGAGCGCCGTCAGCGGCGTGATGACGGAGGCTTTGCCCTGGCTGGCAAAGGCGATGAGGATGGCGAAGTTGCCGAGCGCAAGAAAAAAGCCTTGTCCGACGACGAGCAGCCAGGTGTTTGTTGCGATCGCCGAGGGCAGAGGTTCCCGCATCAGCATGACGACTGCGGCTGGAATAAATGCGCCCAGAAACCAAAGCGTTGAAAGCTCCCCGGAAATATGGTTGGTCGAAAGCTTTTGCAAGAAACCGGCCGCTCCCCAGAACGCGATGGGCGCCAGCACGTAAAGCAGCGACCTGGACAAAACTCCCTCTTCGCGTTGCACGTTGAAAAGGTAAATCGCGACCAACGACAAGAGCACGCCGCCGAGTTGAATTCGATTGAGGCGTTCCTTGAGCAACAGCATCGCCAGCAGAATCGTTACAAGCGGATAAAGCGCCGTGAGAGGCACGAACATCGCCGCTTTGCCCCCGCGGCTGAGGACGTCGTAATAAAAGACGTTGCCCAGGCATGAGAAGACCCCTCCAACCAACGCATACGAAATCCCCCGACGCCGACTGCCTGTCGCCGGCGATTTCTTCAAGAACCCCATCGCGAGCACGACCGGCAGAATACCGAGAGTGGAAAGAACCTGGTTCTGCATTCCTGAGAGCGCCTCGCCGATGAGCTTGGCCATAATCGCCCACACGCCCCACGACAGCAGCGCCAACACACTCCATCGCAGCCAGCGCGGCATTAGAGGCGTCCTCCTTTGGGGACCGCGGCTGCCCTGGTCGTTTCTAGTTTCTGGTTTCGAGTTTCTGGTTGACGAAATTTCAACCCGCGGTGATCGCTCTGGCGAAGATAATTCATCAGACCCGCGATGAGTTTGCCGGTCTGAGCCCCCAGTTTCCGTATGTCATTAGCCTGTTGTTCAGAGAGGTAATTTTGATCCAGTGCGACCAGCAATTGCGCTCTCACTTCACCGACCGAGCCTTTGGCCTGCGATAGAAACTGTATGAACTCCTGCCGGCCGTCTCGTTCGAACCCTTCTGCGATGTTCGACAAAACGGAAACAGCCGCACGCCGGATTTGATGCACGAGTGCAGAATCTCGCCGGAACTGGGGTTGACAGGTAACCGCATAAACTTCCCTGACCAGTTGCCGAGCCTGCTTGAACGCTTCAAACTCTTCCACATTCGTAATCGTTGCCATAAACCAGAAACCAGAAACTAGGAACGAGAAACTTCCTGCCGAGAAACCTCCTGCCGCGTGCGGTCATGCATCAGGTGTGCTGCTTCCTGTGCCACGGGTTCCGCAAACACCGGTGGTGCGAACGTGCTCTCGATCGTCAATGCCCGCCCCTCACGTCCGGACTGTTGCGCCTTGAGAATGATTTCCAAAACGTGCCGCGCGTGTTCCGGCGAGATGAGCGGACGCTCGCCTTTGTGAATGCATTCCACGAGATGCCGCAGCCCGTCAGCCCAGGGCCAATTCGGATCCGTCTCCTTGAACACCTTCCAGGCGCCGGCGGAATTCTGCCATAACTCATAGCCGTCCGGGTCCCAATCGTCGCCCAGCATCTGGATGGTACCGGTCGTGCCGTAAACTTCGAGCGCGGGCGTGCGATATTGCTGAAGCGTGAAGCCGCTGGTCACCACTCCATAGGCGCTGTCCCCAAAATCGATCAGCACCTGGGCATTGTCCTCCGCCTCGACGCGGATCTTGCGTCCGTTGATCTCGCGTTCGGGAATCGCAACGCCGGTCATGGCCATGACGCGCCGGGCCGGGCCGAGCAGGCCGGTCAAACTGTTGACACAATAAATCCCCAGGTCGAAAAGGCAACCGCCGCCGGGCTTGTAAAACCATTCGCTCCACCACGGTCCCGCCCAGCCATAGCGAGCGCGGGCAGAGCAGGGCTTGCCGATATCGCCGCGGCGGATATGGCGCGATATGCTCTGAAAGGTCTGACTCAAGATCGTGAACGGTGCGCACACGAGATATCCGCGACTGCGCCGGGCAATCTCGACAAGGGCCGCGCCATCGGCCAGCGAAGTGGCCAGCGGCTTTTCCAGGAGCACATGCTTGCCTGCTTCCAGCGCGGCGCGCGCCAACCGCGCATGTTGTGGCATCGAGGTAAGGATCAGAACAAGATCGACTTCGGCCGAACCGAGAACTTCCTTCTCGTCTGTGGTAAAACTTTGAACGCCAAGTTCCGCGCAAGCGGTGTCGCGCTGTGACGCGCGTCCACACGCCAGCGCGACTTCGGCGAGTCCCTTCATTCGCAGCTTGTCGATCTCCGCGCGATAGGCACTGAGCACGTTGCCGCAGCCGATGATGCCGATTTTGAGCGGGTTCATTCGTTGAAGTTACAGCAGTTGCTTGATGCGCACATGGCGATGCCGCACCGCCTGCTTGTAAGGATAATTCTGCAACCCAATGTGGCCGGCGAGGGGCCGGTTCTGGTTCTCGGTCCAGGTATTCACGAGCCGGCTGTTAATGCGCAGCGAATAATTTGGTCCGATGCAGATCAGCTCGTAGTTGTTCCATTCGCCCCACGGTTTGACGGGAACAGCAACGGGCCCGTGAAATGGATAAAAAGATCCGGTGCGATCCTTGGGTTTTGGCGCTTGCGGGTCGCCGATCTCGAATTCGTGTCCCTGGCGGACAGCGATCCAGGGATCGCTTCCGGGATTCGGAAAGCGGCAGAAGACTCCCGAATCCGACTCCGGCCCTTCCTGAAGCCACTCCCCACGCAGGACAAAGTTCGTGAACACGCGGTTGGTGAACCACCACAAACCCATCCCGCCATGGCCTGTGGCAACGCCATTCTCCAAGGTGAAATTGCCGGGACCACACTGCGCCCATCCCTCTGCATGGGTCTGGCCTAAAAGGGGAACGAAGCCGGATTCATCCGGCGGTTCGGCGGGAACGTGCCGGAGCCATTCGGCTGGAATTTCGGAGATGGGTTGCGCTTCGATCTTCCGGTAGAAAACCTCTGCGCCTTCGGATTGAATCTGAATTTTTCCGCTCGTCAACCGCACCTCACGTCCCCTTTCCTTGTAACGCGGGTTTGTAAGCGCGAGGACGACCTGGTTATTCAACAAATGCAGGCCGACATTGCTCCAGGCAATGACCTCGCAGACGTTCCAGTCGGTCGGCTTCTCGGGGTCGAGCAGCGACGTGATGCCTTCGCCGGTGGTGAAGCGTGTCGCGCCTGGTTCCCAAACGATGCACTTCTCGCCTCGGCTCTCGCCCCGATACGGCACCCGCGGGTCCTCCTCCAGAACGACGCGCCGGCCTTCGATGTCCACGTAACTGCCCGCCACGCTCCACCATTGACCGACGCCTTTCTCCATGATGTTGCACTCCACCGAGCGCATCCAGGCGGCACTCCCCGCGCCCTGCTCGCCCACGCACCAATAGAGAATGCCCGAGTCGCGATAATGCTTTGCCTCGGCACGCGGCGGCCACTTCCTGGCGCCCCACTTGTACTCGACGCGAATGCGGTGGTTCTGGAACTCGTCCTTGGACGTGATGGCCCCAAAGATCTCGCCCGAAATGCAAATGGCCGCCGCGCCATCGTTCGTCACGATGGTGAAGACCTTGCGCGGGTCGTTGTTGAGCCCAAGTGGCGTCTGGCTGCCCGGCGGCGGCGCAAGATAAGTATCCCACCCGGACAGGTCCTTGCCATTGAAGAGAGATTTCCAGCCCGCGTCCGGGTCGGCGGCATGCAAGCTGACGGTTGCGGCGGCCAGGCAGAATATTCTAAGATTCAGAATCGTTGCTCGTTTCATTCGCTAAGAGCTGTCGGCTGACGGATACTTCGGTGAACCGGTTGCATTATGCCAGACCGTCCCACGGATTCAATCCTGTTGCGTGCCGGAAACTGGATTAGGATGCGGGCAGCGGTCTTGATAGCCTCTCTCTGGAACGCATGGTAATGACAAAGGAATCGCTGATGCACAGGATCAGGTTAGGGCGATCGGTTTGCTTGAACAACGCTGTTCTCTGAGATGGAAATTAACATTCAACCCTTCCAATCAGATCTTGAGACCCTCGCTGGCATCTCCGAACAACCGGCGCCAGGGGTGACGCGCGTGCTCTTCTCCGAGGCGGATCTGCGCGCGCGGGCTTTTGTAAAGGAATTGTGCCGGCAGACGGGCCTAACTTTACGCGAAGACGCGGTCGGAAATCTATTTGGCCGATGGGAAGGGACCGCGCCCACACTGCCGCCGGTTGCCACTGGCTCGCACATCGATGCCATCCCGAATGCCGGGCGCTACGACGGCGTGATCGGCGTGCTGGGCGCGATTGAAGCGATCCGTGCCCTGAAGCGAAGCGGTTTCAAGCCGGCGCGCTCCATCGAATTGATTGTCTTCACCGCTGAGGAGCCGACACGCTTCGGGATTGGTTGCTTGGGAAGCCGGCTGATGAGCGGTGTCTTATCCGCTGAAAAAGCGGCCAGCCTGCGCGATCGGGGCGGTCGATCGCTCGATCACTGGCGGGCCCAGGTCGGACTTGGCCAACAGCCGCTATCTTCGATCCGCCTCGCTCCGGGTTGCTACGCCGCCTTCATCGAACTGCACATCGAGCAGGGCCCTCTTCTCGAACGCGAAGGCATTCCCATCGGCGTGGTCGAAAAGATCGCCGCCCCCAGCACGCTCCGACTGCAACTCACAGGCGAAGGCGGTCATGCCGGGGCCATGTTGATGCCCGCCCGTCACGACGCGTTGCTGGCCGGCGCGGAAGTGGCCCTGGCGGTTGAGCAGGCCGTTCTCAAGACAGGCAGCTCCGATACGGTAGGCACGACCGGCGTGTTTCGCATTGAGCCTGGCGCAGTCAACAGTGTGCCATGCCGCGCATGGTTGGAGATCGACGTGCGCGACACGCAAACAGCGACTCGTGACGATGCGCTCGTCAGGATTGAGACTGCGGTCTCCGAGATCTGTCGCCGTCGTGGCGTCACGTGGGAACTGGAGCGCCTGAATGTGGATCCACCGGCGACCTGCGATTTGAACCTGGTCGAAACAGTCTTGAGCGTCTGCGAAGAATTGAAGCTACCCGCCAGGCGCGTGATCAGCCGCGCCTACCACGATGCGCTCTTCATGGCGCAACTGTGCCCGACGACCATGATCTTCATCCCTTGCCGGGGCGGCGTTAGTCATCGGCCGGACGAGTATTCCTCTCCAGAGCAGATCCACGAAGGAGTGCGCGTCCTGACCCACACGCTGGCTCGCCTGGCGTCTTAGCCGCACCCATGCAGTAAAGGAGCGCGGACGTCTCGTCCGCCGGACTATAGCGATTGCCAAAAATAATTTCCGACCAAACCAAGAGCCAAGGCTGCTGCGCCTCACAGAGGCGCGCTCCGGGAGCGCGGGTCTGCGACCCGCAGCATGTCCAATAGGTTGCCAATCGG
>Ga0137432_1000078_pt1 | contig 71863 bp, 48 predicted proteins | sample EasRivERMZT820_2_FD_102337 | JGI IMG/M metagenome (GOLD analysis project Ga0137432, IMG submission 102337) | Soil microbial communities from meander-bound floodplain in the East River, Colorado, USA - East River MetaG ERMZT820_2 | ecosystem: Environmental > Terrestrial > Soil > Floodplain ... | reverse complement strand
TCAAAGGGCGGAGGGGAAAAAGGTCGAGGGACGGGACGCCGCGTGAGGCGGTCGACCACGGAGCTCCTGCGAGTCGTGCCCGAATGCGCCGAGCGCAGCGAGCCCCCCGTTCAACTTTTGGTTGGGGCGAGCGTGTCCCGTCCCTCGAGCCTTTTTCCCCTCCGCCCTCTCGACCCGCCCCCGCCCGTCGCGCGTTCCACCACGCCGCCCCGCTCCCCGCGCCCGCTTCACCCCCGCCCTCGACGTCCGCTCCAGTTGCAAGCCGCGGCCGTCTCGGGGCTCAGAGCAGGTCGAGGATCTCCGAGAGCGCGTCGACCTTCGCCCGGTAGTTCGAGTCGACCGCGAAGACGACGTTCCACGGCAGCGCGCTCTTCTCCGCCAGGATCCCGAGCGCGATCTCCGCGAAGCCGCGCTGCAGCGGCTGCTTCGACTTGTTGCCGAGGATCTCGAGCAGCGGCTTCACGGCGGAGCGGTCGCCGACGAGGCCGACCGCCTGCGCGGCCGACGCCGTCTCGGCGAGCGTCTCGGCGCTCTCGAGGTAGCGGATCAGCGCCGGCAGCGCTTCGAGGTCGCCCATGAGGCCGAGCGCGCGCGCGAGCTGCAGCCGGTACCGCGGGTGGAGCCCCTTCTTCTGGATCTCCTCGCGCATCTCCGCCGCGTGGGCGTTGGCGCGCATGAGGCCGAGCCCGACCGCGATGTAGCCCTTGAGCGGCGGATCGCTCGACTCCTCGTAGCGCTTCCAGAGGTCGTCCGACGCCTCCTTCGCGTCGAGCAGCCCGAGCGCGACCGCCATCGCCCCGCAGTACGAGGGGTTGGTCGCCGCGTCGAACGCGGCCTGCACGCGGCGCGCGACCTCCTGCTTGCGCCCGTCGGGGAGCTTGTCGTTACGCGCATAGATCGCGCTGCCGAGCGCGGCGTAGGGCTGGTGGGTGATGCGGTGCGGTTCGGCGAGCTCGCGCTCGAAGAAGGCGGCGAGCTTCGCGTGCACCTCGGGGTGGCGGGCCGGCTCGGCGTCGCGCGCCCCGATCTCCGCCAGGGCGATGATCGCGAAGTGGCGCGTCGAGTCGTCCTTCTGCGAAGCGACGGCGCCGATCAGCGCGTCGAGCACTTCGGCGTCCTCGGCCGTCGCGACCATCCCGAGGGCGATCGCGAGCGAGCGGCGCAGGTGGAGGTCGGTCGATTCGTCCTGGAACCGCGGCAGCAGCCGCGTGCCGAGGATCGCGTGGACCGCCGCGGCACCGGCGTCGCCCGAGCGCGCCAGCCGTCCCAGCGCGATCGGCGCCTGCGCGCGGACCAGCGCATTGGCCGCGCGGTCCTGCATCAGCGCGAGCAGGAAGCGGACGAGCTCCTCGTGCTCCTCGCCGAGCATCCCGAGCGCGAGCACCGCCATCCCCTTCACGCCGAGGTTGGCCGTCCCGCTCTCGCTCACCGCGCGCTCGAGGCCGGCGCGCGCGCTTGTCGCGTGCAGCAGGCCGAGCGACGCCGCCGCGAAGGCGCGCACCAGCGGCTCGACCCCCTCCGGGTGGCCGGTGAGGCGGCGCCCCTCCTCCGTGTCGTCGAGGAGCGCCGTCAGCGGCGCGATCGCCGCCGGATTCCCGAGCACGCCGAGCGCGAGCGCCGCCGCTTCGCGCGCCGACTTCTCCTTGTGGCCGAGCGCCTGCCGCAGCGCCTCGAGGACCTTGGCGCTCCCCTCGTCAGGGCGCACCGAGCGGCCGAGCGCGAGCGCGGCCGAATCGACGACGTCGGGGTGCGACTCGAGGAGCCCTTCGAGCAGCGGCGGGACGATGTCGCGCTCGATCTCACTTGCGCTCGGCCGGCTCGCCGGCAGCGCGTCGCCGCCGCGCCGGCGCGAGCCGAAGCGACTGGCGCCCGACGTGATCGTCGACTTGCCGAGCCGCGCCTTGAGCTGCAGGAACGGATCCTTGTTGTGCTCCCACCAGAACTCCCAGCGCTCGTAGCCCTCGCTGCCGGTGCGCTTGGTCATCCCGCCGGAGCCGCCGCGGATGCCGCCGCCGCCGCCGGTCGCCGGCGCGCCCGGACCGCCGGTCGCCGGCCCGCGCGGACGGCCGGTGTTGGGAGTGCCCGGACCGGGCGTCCCGGGTCCGCCCGGATTGCCGGGCGGCGTCGTGTCGCCGCCGCCCGTGTTGGGGGGCGCCGTGTCGCCGGGGCCGTCGTACTGGCCTCCGCGGTACGCGCCACCGTGCGCCGAGGCGACGGCGCTCCCGGTCGCGATCGAGACCACTGCGAACCCTGCCGCGAGAAGTCCCTTTCGCATCGGAATGCTCCATCCGATCGGCGACCAGGAATGCAGAGCTGCGGAGTCGTGTTGGACCGCGCCGATTCGACGTGGCGACGCAGAGTGTGTCATTCCGGACGGGAAAGGGATAGCCCGCGTTTCAGGCCGTCCACGATTGCGGCGATTTCACCTCGGGAACGACTGCGGATTGCCGGCGTCGACGTTCAAGAGGTTGCCGGTCGATTTGCCCGAGCGCTCGCTCGCGAAGAAGGCGATCGCCTCGGCGACGTCCTCGGGGAAGACGTCGCGCTTGAGGAGGCTGCGCTTGCGGTAGACCTCTTCGAGGTCGGCCTCCTGCACGCCGTAGGCGGCGGCGCGGTCCCTCCTCCAGTCGCCCTGCCAGATCTTGCTGCCGCGCAGGACGGCGTCGGGGTTGACCGAGTTGACGCGGATGCCGTGCTCGCCCCCCTCGAGCGCGAGGCAGCGCGCGAGATGGAGCTCGGCCGCCTTCGCCGTGCAGTAGGCGGCGGCCTGCGGCGACGCGGCGAGCGCGTTCTTGCTCGCCACGAAGACGATCGAGCCGCCGAGCCCCTGCGCCTTCATCACGCGGTAGCCCTCGCGCGCGAAGAGGAAGTAGCCGGTCATCAGCACGTCGATGTTCTTCTGCCAGATCGCGAGCGACGTCTCCTCGAAGGGCGCCGCGCTCGCGAGCCCGGCGCAGCAGACGACCACGTCGAGCCCGCCGTATTCGGCGCACGCCGACTGCACGGCCGCGACGACCTCCGCCTCCTTCGTGACGTCGGCGACGACGCTCCGCACGGCGTCGCGCGCGAACTCCTTGGCGAGCTCCGCGTCGGCCGCGGCGAGCGCCGGCGCGTCGAGATCGGTCAGCACCACCGCCGCGCCGTCCTGCAGGAGCCGCCGCGCGGTCGCCTTGCCGATCCCGCCGGCGCCGCCCGTGACGAGCGCGACGCGGCGCGACAGCGCCCGCTCCGGCGGCAGGCGCTTCAACTTCGCCTCCTCGAGCTGCCAGTACTCGATCCCGAACGCCTCCTTCTCCGGCAGCCCGACGTAGCCGCCGACGCGCTCGGCCCCCTTCATCACGTGGATCGCGTTGACCCAGAACTCCGCGGCCTGGCGCGCCATCGCCTTGTCCTTGGAGAAGGCGAGCAGCCCGATGCCGGGGACCATGACGACGACGGGATAGGGATCGCGCAGCGCGGGCGAGTCGGGCAGCCGGCAGCGCTCGTAGTAGGCGAGGTAGCGCGCGACGTAGTCGCCGAGCTTCGGGTCGACCGACGCCAGCACGTCCGCGGGCGTCGTCGTCGCGCCGACTTCGAGCAGGAGAGGCTCGATCTTGGTGCGCAGGAAGTGGTCGGGGCAGCTCGTGCCGATCGCGCAGAGGCGCTCGGCCTCCTTCGAACCGGCGAACTCGAGCACGTCGTCGGAGTCGTCGAAGTGGCCGACTTTACGGGCTTCCTTCGACAGCTTGCCGCGCAGCGCCGGCATCAGCGCCGCGACGAAGGCGCGCCGCTCGGCCGGCCCGCGTGCCGCGATCTGCACGCCGCCGAACGCGGCCGCCGCCGGCCTGCGGTCGAAGTACTCGATGGCCCGGTTGATCAGCGCGAGCGCGAGCTCGTAGCAGCCTTTCGACGTCTCGGCCCAGCTGATCAAGCCGTGGTTCTGCAGCACGATCCCCTCGAGCCGGGGGTTCTTCTTGCAGGCGTCGCGCAGCTTGAGCCCGAGGTCGAAGCCGGGCCGCTGCCACGGCAGCCAGCCCACCTCGTCGCCGTAGATCTCGCGCGTCGCGCGCTCGCCGTTCCTGGCCGCCGCGAGCGCGATCACCGCGTCGGGATGCAGATGGTCGACGTGCCGGAACGGCAGGAACGCGTGCAGCGGAGTGTCGATGCTGGTCGCGCGCGGATTGAGATCGAAGGTGCAGTGCGCGTAGAGGGCCGGCATCGCGTCCTCTTTCGCGCGCCCCTCGTACTTCTTCTCGAGCGCGAGCAGCTTCGCCTGGTAGAGCGACGCGAAGCCGTCGAGCTTGCTGGTCCCGAGGTCGCCGCCGCTCCCCTTCACCCAGAGCACCTCGACCTCGTCGCCCGTCAGCGGATCCTTCGTCCGCACCTTGGCCGAGGTGTTGCCGCCGCCGAAGTTCGTGACGCGCAGGTCGGAGCCGAACAGGTTCGAGCGGTAGACCAGGAGCTGCTCTTCGGAGAGGCCGGCGGCGTGCGCGTCGTCCCAGCGGCTTTCGATCGTGCGGGCGCGGGTCATGCGGCCGACGTTACGCGTCGCGCCCGCGGCCGACGAGGACCTCCACCGCCTTCTGCTTCGCCGCCCGCAGGTCGATCTTGCCGGTGCCGAGGAGCGGCAGCTCCGCGACCTGCACGAAGTGGTCGAGGCGCGGGAGGAAGAGGTTGGGGAGTCCCGATCCGGCCATCCGCTCGAGCAGCGGCTCGATCTCCGTGGCGGGAAGCGTGTGGAGGACGGCGAGCCGCTCGCCCCGGGTCGCGTCGGGGACCGCGGTCACGACGAAGGTCGGCACGATGAGGTTCGCCTGCTTGTGCAGCTCTTCCTCGATGCGGCCGTGCGGGACCATCTCGCCGCCGATCTTGGAGAAGCGCGAGACGCGGTCGGTGATCTTGATGAAGCCGTCCTCGTCGACCTGCGCGAGGTCGCCGGTCACGTACCAGCCGTCGCGGATCGCCTGCGCCGTCAGGTCGTCGCGGCCGAGGTAGCCCTTCATCACGTTGGGGCCGCGCACCAGCAGCAGCCCCTCCTTCCCGGGCGGCAGCGCCTCGAAGGTCTCGGGCTGCACGACGCGCACGGTGACGCCGGGGAGCGGCTGGCCGACGGTGCCGCGCCGCCAGCCCGCCTGATAGAAGCCCGCCGCGCGGAAGTCGGGCGTGCTCGCGGCGACGACCGGCGAGCACTCGGTCGCGCCGTAGCCCTCGAGCGGCTTGATCCCGAACCAGTCCTCGAACGCCGTGACGAGGCGGTCGGGCAGCTTTTCCGCGCCCGCGAGCACCACGCGCAGCGTCCCGAACTGCGCCGGCGTGCAGCGGCGCAGGTAGATCGCGAGCAGCGTCGGCGTCGAGAGCAGGAAGGTGACGCGGTGGCGCTCGACCAGCTCGCCGATCGCGGAGGCGTCGGTCGGGCTCGGGTGCCAGACGGTCGCGAGCCCCTCGATGGCCGCGAACCAGAGCGTCGCCGTGTAGCCGAAGCTGTGGAAGAGCGGCAGCACGCCCAGGATCTTGTCGTCGATCGTGGTGCGGAACGCCTGCGCGAGCGCCTCGACGTTGCTGTCGACGTTGAAGTGGGTGAGCATCACCCCCTTCGGCTCGCCGGTCGAGCCGCTGCTGAAGAGGATGGTCGCGACGTCGTCGACGCGCACTTCGTTCCGCGCTCCACACCATTTTTCGATCAGGCGCGCCGGCGAGAAGACGGCCATGAAGGCCGCCTCGCGCCGCAGCGCGACGGTGACGCGCGGCTCGACGTCCTCGAGGAAGAGCGGCGTCACGCCCCGCGGCAGCTCGACCTTGGCGCGCGCCAGGAACTCGCGCGAGGTGACGACGACGCGCAGCCCGCCCTGCCGCGCCGCAGAGGCCATCGCCGCCGGCCCGGCCGTGAAGTTGAGGTTGATCGAGGTGCGGCCGGCCAGCGTCACCGCGAGATTCGCGAGCGCGCCGCCGATCGACGGCGGCAGCAGCAGGCCGACCCGCGGGTCCTCGCCGAAGTCGTCGCGCAGCACGCGCGCCAGGCACATCGCCGAGAGGAGCGCACGCATGCGCGAGAGCTTGGGCGTCTTCTGGTCGGCAAAGAGGAGGCGCCACGGCCGGCGTCGAGCGGCCCGGATGAACGAATGATGCAGCGGCTTGCGGCTGTCGCGCCGCTCGCTCCACGCTTCTTCGCCCAGCATCTGGACGTGGCGGCGCACCTCCCAGATCGAGGTCGTGGAGGGCAGCCCGGCGCCATAGCTCACCGTCACCGGGTAGGCGATGCGCTCGGGCAGCTTCCAGAAGAAGCGCTGTCCGCTGTAGCTGAAGAGGCTCCCCCACACGCGGTCGAGGTGGACCGGGATGATCGGGACGGCGCGCCCCTTCACGATCCGCTCGAGTCCGCGCCGGAACGGATTCAGCATCCCGGTCCGCGTGATCTGCCCCTCCGCGAAGATGCAGACGAGGTTGCCCTCGTCGAGGTGCTTGCCGGCGTCGCGCAGCGCCCTCAGGATCGAGCGCGGCCCCCCCTCCGAGCTGATCGGGATCGCCCGCAGCCAGCGCAACACGCGCCCGAGGATCGGCCGCGCGAAGAACGACGCGTCGACCAGGAAGCGGATCGGCCGGTCGAGGCTCGCGATCAGGAAGAGGCCGTCGGCGAAGGAGACGTGGTTGGGGACGAGCAGCGCGCCCCCCTTCTCCGGGACGTTGCTCCGCCCCACCACCTTCAAGCGGTAGATCGAGTGGGTCAGCAGGAAGAGGACGAGGCGCACGAACGCCTGCGGCACCACGAACGCCGCCCCCACCGCCGCGCCGAGCGTGAAGAGGGCCGAGAAGATGAAGAGCGCGCGGCCGTTCGCGGCGGCGCTCGTCCCGAAGATGATGCCGCCGTGGCGCTCGACGCCGACGGTGCCGGCCCACGCGAGCGCGGCGCCCAGCGCGATGCCGCCCGCCATGAGCGCGTTGGCGATCGCGATGATCGCGCCGCGCCGGTCCTCGGGAGCGCGCCACTGCATGATCGCGTCGAGCGGCACGAGCAGCAGCCCCGCCGACGCGCCCATCAGCAGCATCAGCGTGAAGGTCCCGACGCGGCCCGGCTCGATCAGCGCGAGCGCGAACGTGAAGCCCGCCAGCAGGAACGCGCCGAGCGGCAGGAGGCCCGTCTCCACCTTGCGCGCCGACTGCTTGCCGGCGAAGGCGCTGCCGAGTCCCACGCCGATGCCGAGGAACGCGATCGGTACGGTCGCGAGCCGGTCGGGGAACATCAGGCGGTTCTTGGCGTCGACCTGCAGCGTCTGCCCGATCAGCGTCGCGATGGCCCAGAAGGCGGCGCTGCCGATCACCGCGAGCATCAGCATCGGGTCGCTCTTGATGGACTTCAGCGCCTCCAGCAGGACGCGCGGCGAATAGTTGCGCGTGCTCGCCGCCGGGACGCGTGGGATGCGGCGCGCCGCGAACCAGCCGGCGAGAGAGACGACCGTGAGGAACGCCGCCGCGATCCAGGTGTAGGGCCACGCCTCGAAGGTGATGAAGCCGGCCACCGCCGTCCCGCTCACGATCCCGAAGAAGTTCCACATCTCGAGCTGGCCGTTGGCGTCCGACAGCCGCTCGTGCGACACGAGTTCGGGCAGGATGCTGTAGCGCGCCGGCTGGAAGAGGGCCGCCTGCAGCCCGAGCAGGACGAGCAGCACGTACAAGGGCCAGCCGCCGGTCGGGTTCACGTAGAGGATCGCGGTACCGAGCGCGACGAGGCCGGTCAGGAGCCCCATCGAATTGACCATGATGCTGCGCTTGCTGAAGCGGTCGGCCAGGATCGCGGAGGGGATCGACGCGATCATCAGCGGGACGAGGAAGACGGCGAAGGCGATCGCGTAGGCGCGCTGCTGCACCTCATCGCTGGCGGTGAGCTCGCCGCGGTCGTCGATCACGCCCGACGCGCGCAACATGCAGAGCGCGATGACGAGGTTCCACGCCTTGTCGACGAAGGCGCACAGGAACTGGGCGGCCATCAGCCCGGAGAGCGAGTTCGTGGCTCGATCCGGCGCGCTGCCCGCCGTGCCCGCGGTCCCGCCCGCGCCGCCTGTCGTCGAACCGTCCATCCCGCTCCGTCTTCCGTGGGGGCCCGGCCCCCCTCAATCGCGCCCGGCCGCCCGGGTCGCACCGCGCAGCTTCGCCGACGCCGCGCGCGAATTGAAGCTCCGTTCCTCCGGAGTGGCCCGCACCGGCTCCGCCGTCGCTTCCTCATAAAGGGCGTCGGCGAGACCCTGCCGGAAAACCCACTTCACCATCCGGTCCTCGCCGCTGTGGAAGCTGATCACGGCGATGCGCCCGCCGGGCTTCAGCACGTAGGGAGCCACGCGCAGCAGCTCGTGCAGCTGGCCGAACTCGTCGTTCACGCGCATCCGCAGCGCCTGGAAGGTCCGCGCGGCGGGATGGAGCGTCCGGCCCGCGTGCTCCGCCTTGTCCCGGATCTGCTGGCGCGAAATCCCTTTCGCGCGCAGCACGACGTCGACGAGCTCGGAGGTGCGCTCGATCGGCCGCGCCGCGCGCGTCTCGACGATCGCGGTGGCGATCGCTTCGGCGTCGGGCTCGTCGGCGTTGGTGCGCAGGATGCCGACGAGCTCGTGCCAGGGGATGACGCGCAGCAGCGCCGCGCAGGACGTCTTGCGGCGCTCGTCCATCCGGAGATCGAGCGGGCCGTCGTGCTTGAGACTGAAGCCGCGGGACGGATCGTCGAACTGCATGCTCGACACCCCGAGGTCGGCGAGGATGCCGTCGACCTGCGCGAGCCCCTCGGCCGCGAGGACCTTGCCGATCGCCGCGAAGCGGACCGCGTGGAGATGGAGCGCGTCCCCGAACTCCGCGAGCCGCTCGCGCGTCCTCTCGAGCTCGCGCGCGTCCTGATCGAGCCCGATCAGCCGGCCGCCTGGCGCAATCCTCTCGAGCAGCGCCCGCGCATGCCCGCCGAAGCCGAGCGTGCAGTCGACGATCGTCTGCCCGGGCTGCGGGTCGAGCAGCTCGAGGACCTCGCGCAGCAGCACCGGCGCGTGCGTGCCGACCGGGACGCGGCCCTTGTCGCGGAGGTGGGCGGTGTGTTCCGGGTGCGCCGCGGCGGCGTGCTCCTTGTACCGCTCCGCGAACTTGCGCGGGTGGGAGCCGGAGTAGCGCGGGCGGCGGGTCATCGCGTGAGCTGCTTCTCGAGCGCGGCGCGGGCTTCGGCGACGTCGGCGGCGGTCACGTCGAAGCGGGTCGGACCGGTCGCGACCAAGACGTCACGGGTGAAGCGCGGCAGCTCGACTCGGGCGTGCGCGCCGCTCGAATTCACTCCGACCATCCCGACCAGGAGATGCGCGTTCCATCGCGCGCCTCGATCGAGCGCGATCGACCGGGGTGTCCCGACGTCGAGCGTCGACGCGTAGCTGTCGCGCACGAACGACGGCAGCGGCGGATCCTGGTCGGCGACGACGCGGAACTCGAGCCCCGCGCCGTCGATCGCCGGATCGACGGCGAGCTCGAACTCGACGTCGTCCTGCTCGACGGGCTCGAGCTCGACCGCGATCGTGCCGTGCGTCCGGAGCAGGTGCACGCGCTTGAAGCTCACCGCGAAGACGTCGATCCACGCAGAGTCGAGCGCCGCTTCGAGCTCCGCCGTCCCGTTCGCGGCGTGCGCCGTCCTCCAGTAGACGGAGGGCGAATCCTCGGGCGCGAGGCAGATCCACGACGACGGCGCGGGCGCGCCGTCGCGACGCGTCAGCTCGACCCTCCACTTGAACCGTTCGCCGCGGAGGACGAGCGGCGACAGCCGCCGATCGGCCGTCTCCTCGCCGGCGCGGACCTCGACGTCGGCGACCGACGCGAGCAGGTCGTCGCGCAGATTCCCGTGGCTCGCCGTCGCGAAGACGTCGAAGCGACCTGGCCGCACTTCGAGCCGGAACTTGCGATCCATCTGGACGTCCTGCCCGCGGATTCCGGGGAGGTCGTTGGCGCCCGTGACGCGGGAGACGGCCTCCGGAAGCACCGCGTCCGCGCCGCGTCGCCGCGCGAAGACGAAGACGGTTCGGTCGGAGTCGATCGTCCCGACGATCGCACCGGTCGTCGCGACCACGACCTCGACGTCGCGCGCCCTGCGCTGGAACGGGACGCGCGTGCTGGCGAATCCCTTCGGCGGCACCGCGTACAGGATCAGGTCGCGATTCTCGTAGTTCTCGAGGAGCACGAAGCGGCCGTCGGCACCCGTGGCCGAGCTTCCCGCGGAGTCGGTGGAACTCCATGCGGCGGTCCGCTCATCCGGGACGAGCGAGACGCGCGTCTCCGGGACCGGTTGGCCGAGCTCGTCGACGACGCGGCCGCTCACGAGCACCGGAATCGGGCTCGCGACGACGTCGCCGACGTCGATCTCAGTTCCTTCCATGGTCTCGGGCAGGGGCACCTCGGCGTCGTAGGCGGCGTCCCGTTCGCGCATGTCGATGCGCACGTGGAAGTCCTCGAAGCGACCGATGGCGGGCGACACGAACTCGATCCGGAAGATCCCCCCTTCCGCGATCGTGGCGGAGCTCGAGCGCGCTCTCGGCAGATCTCGGCGCGACGCCGGCAGGACCGACAGCTGCGCCTCCGGACCGGGAGGCGGTTCGATGCCGATGAAGCGACCGCGCAGGACGCGCGCCGCTCTCGGAGCGTCGAGGACGACGAGGCTCCGTCCGGCGACGACGTCGCTCCGGACGCTCTCGCGCTCGCGCGTCGCGCCGCCGTCGCTCAGTTCACGGGCCTGCGACGGCGCGCTCTCGTGGTCGACGCTTTCATCCGAAGCGGCAGCAGCGGCTCGCACGACCTCTTGCGCTTCCGCGTCGCGCCGTACCTCGTCGACACGCATGAACCACCCGCCGACGACCGCGAGCGCCGTCAGCGTCACCGCCGACAGGACGACGACGAGGACGTTCGACCGCGCGGGCAGCGTCGACGGCGTGGGGACCACGCGGGGATCAAACGGAGTCGCCGGACTTCGGGCAAGGTCGCTTCACCGGAATCCCGGCGGCCGCACGCGCTCAGCCGTCGTCGGACCGCGACAGCTCCTGCCAGACCGCGTCGACCTCGTCGGCGTGGACCACGATCGAGAGCTTCGCCGGCGTCTCGCTCGCTTCGCCGAGCGTCGAGACGTCCTGCGCGCAGCGCGCGAGCTCGACGCGCCGCGGCGCGCCGCCCGCGTCGATCTGCGCGAAGAGGCGCAGCTTCCAGCGCTCTCCCTCGTCGAGGGAGAGGCGCGACGTGCCGCCGGGGATGACAGTCGTCGAGTAGTTGTCGCGGAGCGAGCTCGGCAGCGGCCGCGACGAATCGGCGGCGACGATCCAGTGCAGGTCGTAGCAGTGCGGCGCCTCGCCCGCGTCGAGCGCGATCTCGACGTCGCGCTGCTCGAGGGGCTCGAGGACGATGGTGACGTCGCCGCGCCCGTGCAGCTCGTGGACGCGCTTGAAGCTGACGGCGTCGACGTCGATCCACGCCGATTCGAGGGACGATTCGAACGTCGACTCCCCCGTCGCGACGTAGTCGTTACGCCATGGTTCGGACGGGGCCTCCGGCGGCGCGAGGCGGACCCACGCTGTCGGCGGCGGCGCGCCATCGCTGCGCGACAGGTGGATCCGCCACGTGACCCGTTCGCGCACGACCGTGAGCGGCGCGAGGCGCGGGTCGACCGTGACCTCGCCGGGACGGACCTCGAGGTCGTCGACCCTCGCGATGACGCCGGAGCGCGGGCTGTTCGGGGTCGAGGTGACGAGGACGTCGTAGCGGCCGGGCCGCAGCTCGAACGTGAACGCCCAGTTCGAGATGCTTTCGTCGGTGTCGCGCCGCGCGAAGGCGCGCTGCAGGACGGCTTCCGGGAGCGACGCGGACCTCTCGCCCGGTCTTGTCGCGCGCGCGGACGCATAGAGCATGACGGTGAAGTCGGCGGAGACCGTCCCGAGGATCCGCCCGGTCCGCGGAAGCGCGACCTCGAGCTCGCGGTCGTCGGCGGGCAGGTTCTCGAGGGTCGACGCGTATCCGGGCGGCGGGGTGAAGAGGAGCTTCGTCGGCGATTCCTGCACTGTCCCGACCAGCGCGAAGGTCCCGTCGGCGGCGCTCTTCGCCCGCGGGCCCATCGGCGTGATCGTCCCCGGGAAGAGCAGGAACGCCCCCGTGAGCGCGACGTCGACGCCCGCGATCGGCCGCCGCAGGTCGTCGACGACGCGCCCCGCGGCGAGGACCGGGACGATCTCGACCGCGACGTCGCCGACGTCGGTCACCGGCTCGACGAGCTCCTCGGGCGGGGTGACGCGCGCCTCGAAGCCGACCGCGTGCGCGCGCTCGAAGCCGCGCAGGACGATCGCCGCGATCCGCAGCCCGTCGTGCGACGAGACGTCGATCTCGAACGTCCCGTCGTCGCGCGCGTCCACCGCGATCGGGAAACCCATCGGCTCCCGCGGCGTCCGGACGCGGGACGCTGCGTCGTCTCGCTTGGATTCGGGGAGCGCGGCCTCGGCCGTGAGATCGCCGACCATCCCGGGAATCGGCCCGTGCGGCAGCGGCAGGCCGACAAGCCGGCCGCGCAGGACGCGGCGATCGAGCTCCGGGTCGAAGTCGACGCGCACGACCTCGCCGGCCGCGCTCGGCCCGTCGATCGACCGCTTCACCGTCTTCCCGCCTTCGAGGCGCGCCGAAACGACGAACCGCGCGCCGAGCGCCACGGGCGCGATGCGGGCGACCCCCTGCTCGATCGGCCGGCGCTGGATGCTCCCGCCGTCGATTTCGCGGCGGCCCGAGAAGACGAACGTGCCGCGCGGCCGGCCCACTTCGACCTGCACGTCACCGCCGATCTTGCGCGCGCGGCCGCTCGCGTCGACGACGCGCACTTCGAGCGCGCCGTACGGCTCGTCGAGCCGCACGCGCACTGGTTTCTCCGGCGGCGCCGCTTCGTCGAATTCGACCCAGCCGCGCACCTTCGACGAGCCGACGTATGGCACGAGTGCGCCGATCACGTACTTCCCGCTTCGCGCCGCCAGCTGCAGCTGCCGCGCGCGCACGAGGTCGACCCCGATCAGGCGCGCGCGCCCGCGCCCGTCGCTCGCCGCGCCCTCGTCGTACTGGATCCACTGCGCCCAGTGGTCCTCGCCCTTCAGCGCCGGATCGGGCTCGTGATGCGCCGCGAGCGCGACGCGGACGTCGCGCACCGGCGCCTCGTTCGAGTCGACGACCTCGACCAGGACGTCGCACGCGCGCAACAGCCGCAGATCCATCGTCCCGCGCCCCGCTTCGTAGAGGCGCGCCGCGCCGCGCAGCTCGCCCGCCATGCCGAAGAGCAGGACGTCGAAGGCCGGGACGACGATGCGCGCCTCCCCCTTCGCGTCGGCGAGGTAGCCGCGCGCATGCGCAGCCCCGAGCCGGCGCGGGTCCTCGACCAGCGGCCGCGCGACGTCGAAGAGCGCTCCGGTGCGCGAATCGGGATCGGGCACCGCGTAGACGCGCGCGCCCGCGACCGGTCGCCCGTCCGCTTCGGCGACGACACGGACGAGCAGTCCGTCGGGAGGTCCCGGCTCGCATGGCGGAACGCCGAAGTCGGAGGCGTCTTCGGCGGGAGCTCGCGTCGCGCGCTCCGACTCACCGTCGACCGCAGTGCCGATGTGGGCGCTCGACGTTGTCCCTGACGCGCTTCGCGTCGGCTCGTCGTCACGGCCGCCGCTACGCAGCATCCAGTATGCGCCGCCGACCACCGCGCCGACCGCAACCGTGAGCGCGGCGATCGAATGCGGACGGTGCGACGAGGAGTCCACGCCGCGAGATCATTCGATCCCGCGGTGGACTCGGCAAGGTCGCGCGCTCGGCCGCGGGACGGTTCTTCGCGCAGGAGCGAGTGGGCCGGCGCCGGCTCGCCGCGCCGCTCGCGATCGTCGCGGGAGGGGTCCCGCGGGTCGGGTGAATGGCGTGAGGCGCGGGATCCAGGCGCGCACTTCGTCGAGGTAGGCGCGCCCCGCCGCGCCGAAGCGCCGCTCGAGTTCGTGCCGCTCGTAGCTGCGGAAGACGACGAGCGCGACGACGAAGAGGTCGAGCAGATAGATCGCGCGCGGCCACGTCGGCCGTTCGGCGAAGCACGCGGCGCCGAGCAGCAGGCCCGCGATCTGGATCGGGTTGGCGACGTGGGCGTAGAGGCCGCTCGTGACCAGGCGGCGCGGCGGATCCCACGGGATCGGCGTGCCGCCGCCGCGGAGCGCGAGTTCGGCGATGGCGAGGCCGCCGAGGACGACGCCCAGAGCCGAGAGTGCGAGCGCCACGACGTCGAACGAGCGGGTCGGCCCGACGCGCGCGAGACGATCCACGAGCGGCGGCAGCCAGACGAAGAAGAGCCACACGAAGCCGCCCGCCCACGCCGCGCTGCGCAGGAGCGGCGACGCCGCGCGCAGGCCGGCGAGGTCGATGCACTCGCCCGCGTCGTGGCCGATCGAGCGCTCGAGCCAGAGCGTCACGCCGAGCACCGACGCGAGGAACGCGACGTCGGCGATCCACCACCACGGCGCGGCGGAGCGCACGAACAGCATCCAATGTCGGATCAGCACGTCGAACGCGACCGTCACGACGATCCACGCGACGAGGTAGAGCAGCGGCCCGCGCCACCCCCTTGGCCGGCGGAAGATCCGGCGCGCGATCCAGACGAAGCCGAAACCCCACAAGAGCGTCCAGTTCACGTGCAGGTCGATCGGCACGCCGTGCCACGTCCCCCCCATCGGCCGGTAGTGCCACGCGCCGAATTGGACGAGGAGGGCGTCCGCGTCGAGCCCGAACCAGAACTGGAACCACGCCGCGAGCGCGGCGCGGCGCAGCTCGACAGGCGTCGGCTTGATCCACGCCTTCAGCAGCCACCACCACCCGAACGAGCAGAAGAACATCGCCGCGCGCACCAGCGTGAGGTGCGCGTCGCACCACGCACGCAGCGCGTCGACGCTCGCGTTCACGGCGAGACCGCCGCATGCGCCGCGTCCCGCGCGAGGTGGCGGCGGCGCGCGTCGCTCCAGGAATCGATCGCGAGCCGCTGCGCCGCCTCGATCGCCCAGCGCTCGGCGGTGTCGAAGTACCAGTGCGGCGCGAGGAGCGGCACGAAGACGGTCGTCTGCTCGACGTCGACCTTGCCGGGCTCGCGCGCGTTCGCGCGCACGCGCACGCGATGCTCGCGCAGTTCGAGCCAGGTCGAGATCATCGTCGTGTCGGCGAGCTTCACGAAGTCGATGCCGTCGGGCTGGACGGCCCGCGCGAGGCGCCACTCGCCGCCCGGCATCGGCTGCGGGTGGAAGGTCAGCGTCGCGACGTCGCCGTCGGCGTCGTAGGCGACCGGCAGCGGGAAGCCGAGCTTCAGCAGCGCGCTGTCGGTCGCGGCCGGGAGGACCGGCGCGCGCACGAGGACGCGCCACTCGTCGGGCGTGCCGTCGACCGTCGTCACGCTGCGCACGACGATCGGAGCGGCGGGGCCGGGGGCGACGCGCCGTTCGACCCAGCCCCACGCGACGGGCAGGAGGATCCACGCGAAGCAGAAGAGGTCGCGGTGGCGGCGGTGGTCGCGATCGCGGTCGCGCCGCTGGTCGAACCCGGTGAAGAGCGCGCGGATCAGGACGGCCACGAACGCGATCAGCGCCACGACGCCGAGGAAGAGCGGCGCCGCCATCAGGAGGCAGACCGACCCCTCGCCGAGCACCGGCGCCACGATCGCGAGGAAGATCACGCTGGTCTGCATCGCCAGGCCGAGCGGCGACGAGGTGCGCGTGAGCTGGATCGTGAGCACGCCGAGCAGCATCGGCAGGCCGACGAAGAAGGCGGTGGTGTCGCGCAGCCGGCCGACGGTCAGGAACTGCATCGCGATCGCGGCGCCGCCGGTGACCGCGAGGAGCGCGAGGAACACGACGCGGAGCGAGCGCGGCAGGCGGACCTTCGGCGGCCCCCACTTGTCGGCGAGCACTTCGACGCGGCGGCGCGACTCCGCGACCCGGGCGCGGCCGAGCGCGCGGCGGCGCGCGCACTCGGCCTCGGTCGGCGGCGTCCTGCCCGCGCGGCGCGCGTCGTCCTCGCTCGGGAGCGGATCCATCGGGGGCTCCTGTCGGAGTGGCCGCTGGCGCCGCGCCCTTCGCCGCGCCATCCTCTCGGCCCGTCCGATTCCTGGATCGGTCGAACCGTCACACATTTCAAGTTTTTCTGAAATTACCGGAAAGTCAAGTGCCGAGAAGAGGAGTCCCGTGAGCGAGCTCGACGATCTCAAGGCCGCCTTCGTGAACCTCTGGGGCCGGATGGGCCCGCTCTGGGGCATCCCCCCGACCGCGGCGCGCGTCTACGGCTGGCTGATCGCGAGCGCCGAAGCCGCCGACGCCGAGACGATCGCCGGCGCCCTCGAGCTCTCGCGCGGCGGCGTCTCGATGGCGCTGAAGGAGCTGCGCGACTGGGGCCTGATCGTGGTCGCGCGCGCCCCCGGCTCGCGCCGCGACCTCTTCGGCCCCGAGGACGACCTCGAGCGGGCCATGCGCAACATCGTCACCTGGCGCAAGCGCCGCGAGTGGGACCCGATGCTGCACGACTTCCGCGACTGGATCCCGCGCCTCGACAAGGAGAGGAGCGCCGCCGCCGCCGTCTTCCGGCGCCGCCTCGCCGAGATGGAGGCGATGGCCACGCTGGTCGACGGGATGACCAACCAGTTCCTGGCCGGCGGGACGCTGCAGAAGATCGGGCTGAAGGCGATGCTGACGATGGCGAAGGTGACGGGGAGGAGGCGGCGCGGTTGAGCGCGCGCGGTCGCACCGGCCAGAAATGCGCCGGGCGATCGTGCGGACCGTGGTTTCCGCGACGACCGCCCGGGTCCATCCAATATCGGATCAGCGGAAGAGGTCGGCCCCCCAGCGGCACGGCCCGATCTCTCGGAGCGGAGGATTCATCGACTCCCAGAGATGCGGGTCGTCCAGTACGTCCAGCGCCATGGGATAGAGGATCTCGTTCTCCTTCGCGATGTGGTCACGCAGGCGCGAAGACAGGCTGCCACCCGCCTCCGCGATCTCTTCGGAATCGGGATGCTCGACCGCGACGGCCGCGGCGAGCCGCACCTCGAGCGCGTGGAGCTCGCGGTGCTCCATGCGCATGACGCGGGGCGGCATCGCGACGCCGCGCCGCTCCAGCGCAGTGAACAGCACCGCCTCCTCGCGGTCATGGTGGGGCTTCGCGTCGAGGAGATTGCGGACGATCTCGGCGATCTCGCGCGCGACGTCGCGCGCGCGCGGCGTCCCGACGTCGTCGCGGAACTGCTCGATCAGGTCGTCGAGACGGTCGACGAAGCCCAGGATCCGCTCGTGCTCCTCGACGAAGACCGAGATCGGGTGGCTGGCCGGGAGGACCTCGAAGCGCCGGCGGACCGGCGGCGACAGGGTCGGGGCGAAGCGGGTCATGGACGATCTCCCGGTGGCGTCGAGCGGCGATCGGTGGAAATCCGCGGCGAGACTCCCGACGCCTCGGCAACGTCGATGCCGCGAAAAGCGCCCCCGGGGCGCCGCCGTTCGCGACGCCGACGCGCGCGTCCCCGCGGGCAATGCCGCCCGCCGCCCTGGGAAATGCCGCGCGAGGCGAAACCCCGAGCGTCAGCCGTCCGACTTCGGGAAGACCACTTCGACGCCCGGCCGGCCGAACCACGCGCGCAGCAGGCGGCGGCCGTCGTTCACGAGGATCGAGTCCTCGCTGTCGCAGCCGACGAGCTCGACGTGCTCGGCGAGGCCGGTGTTCGCGACCTCGAAGCGGCGCCGTTCGAGGTCGAAGCGGGCGAAGACGACGCGCTTCCATCCCAGGTCGGCGAGAGACATCACGGGAACACCTGAAGGTGTCCTCGCCTGGATGAAGACCGCGACGCCTTCCCAACTTCGCGTGGCCTCGGGCAGCTCGATCGATTCGCGCGCGCCGGTGTCGGGATCGAGGAGCGCGAGGCGCGGCGCGAACGGCTCGGCCTTCGGCCGCGCGACCGTCGCGACGAAGAGGCGGCCGTCGTCGGCCATGCCGTGAATACTCTCGAGATGCTTCTCGTCGCTCGCGAGTCCGACGATCGGCGCGACGGTCCGCGCGTCCGGATCCCAGCGCAGCCACTCGCCCCCCGTCACGCCGCCGCGACTCGACGTCCGCACGGGGTTCCAGACGACGCATTGGCCGGCGTGGATCCAGCGGACGGACAGCGGCTCGGGAACAGCGAAGCGGCGCTCGCGCAGGACGTCGTAGTACTCGCCGCGTCCGAGCAGGACGCCGTGGCCGAACGAGCTCCCGGTCAGCACGATCCGGTTCGAAGGCGTGACGTCCGAATCGGGGAGCGCGCGCACCGTGCCGCTCGCGTCGCTGCGCACGACGTGGCCGCGTTCGATCCAGGCGCGCCCGCCGTCGGGCAGCACGAGCGCGTTCGCGAGCCGCTGCTGGCGCGCGCCGGCGTCGTCGCGCGCCGATGCGAAGGCCTCGTCGAGGTCGGCGCGGAAGGGGGCGCCGGTGTCGGCGTCGAGCAGCGGCACCAAGCGCGAATCGTGGTGCGCGCGTCCGGCCTCGGGCCCGAAGTGCGCCGGCCGCATCGCCGCGGCGGGATCATCGATGCAAACGAACGGCGCGCAGCTGTGGATCGTCGCGCCGCCGAGGATTCCGACGCGTGCGCCGACGGCGGCGATCGCATGCGAAGTCCCGTCGACCAGGTCGACGCGCAGGGCGTGCGTCGGACGGACTCCGGGCTCCGGGAGCACCGTGAGGCGAGGAGGAGCGTCGTCGGTCGCGTTCCAGACGTTGACGTAGGCGAAGCGGCCGTTCGTGGAGACGCAGCTCCAGAGCCCGATCCGGAACGTCGGGTCGTGCACCTCGAGGCGGCGGAAGTCGGCGACGCGCATCGCCGTCCACGCATACCCCGGCGTGAACAGCGCGAGCGCCGCGACGCCGCCGATCCACGCCGCGCGCCAGCGGCCGCGCTCGACCATGCGGCCGCGCGCGAAGGCGAGCGCCGCGACGACGGGCGCCGCGACGACGAGGATCCGTAGCGCCCACGCGAGCGCGTCGCTCGACGTCCGCAGGACCGCGAGCGGCGAGGACCACGACGCGGTCGCGGTCGCGAGCCCCGCCCAACCGCCGCGCGCCCAAGCGCAGGCGACGAGGATCGGGGCGACGAGCACCCCCAGCACGAACGCCGCCGCCGGCAGCGCGATCGTGCTGCGCGGGAACGCGATCGAGACGGCGATCGACCAGAGCGGCAGGAGCAGCAGCAGCTCGACCGTCGTCTCGAGCCCCTTCGCGCCGATCGGATCGGGCGCGACGCCGTGGAACGCCCACGCGAGCAGCGCGGCCGTCCCGTACGTCCACGCCGTGAGCACCGCCGCGGCGAGCAGCAGGAAGAGGTGCTTCGCGAGGAACGGCGGCGCCCAGCCGCCAGGCTGGCGGCGCAGGAAAGCGAGCGTGTCGCGCCGCTCCTCGCCGGCGAACGCTTCGCCGAAGAGCGCGAACGCGACCGTCCCGAACGCGGCGAGCGCCGCCATCGCCGGCAATGCGCCGTGGCTCGGGAGGCGCATCGTGACGAGCTCGCACAGCAGCGTCAGGACCGGGAACGCGAGCGCGATCGCGAGGCAGATGCCGCGGTGCTCGCGCCACTCCTTCCACAGGTGCGTCTTCATCGGGCCCATCGCACGGACTCCGTCGCCGGCGCGCGCCGGGTTGGTTTCGTTCGAGTTCACTTCGGGAAGACGACTTCGATGCCGGGCCGATCGAACCGCGCGCGCAGCAGCCGGCGGCCGTCGGTCACGATCAGCGACGACTCGGAATCGCAGCCGACCAGCTGCCGCCCCTCGGCCGCGCCCGCGTCGGCGACCTCGACCCGGCGCGCCGCGAGGTCGAAGCGCGCGAAGACGACGCGGCGCCACCGCGCATCGGCGATCGACACGACCGGAGCGCCCGACGGCGTGCGCGCGCGCACCTGCACGTGGGCCGACCTCCACTCGCGCAGCTCTTCGGGCAGCGCGACCGGCTCGCGGTCGCCGGTCTTGGGATCGAGGAGCCAGAGCTCGGTGGCGACGTCGATCGGCGCCGCGACGCGGCGAGTGACGAAGAGCCGGCCGTCGTCGACCATCTCGCATGGCGCCTCGAACGAGTGCTCGTCGCTGCGCAGCCCGACGATCGGCGCCGCCGAACGCGTGTCGAGGTTCCAGCGCGACCACGGCATCCGGACCGCTTCGTACGAGCCTCCGCGGTCCGGAGTCGCGACGACGATGCACTCGCCGCAGCGGATCCAACTGACGTGCTACGGCGGCAGTTCGAAGCGGCGCTCGCCGAGCACGTCGTATCCGGTCGTTGCGCCGAGCAGCATCCCTTGACCGCGCACCGTCGACATCCAGACGCGCGCGAGGTCGGCGACGGGGGCGGAATCGGGCAGCACGCGCGTCGCGCCGCTCGCGTCACTTCGGACGATGTGGCCACGCTCGAGCCAGGCGCGACTTCCGTCCGGCAGCACGACCGAGTTCGCGAGCCGCTGGACGCGCGCGCCAAAGGCGTCGCCCGCGGTGAGGAACGGCTCGTCGACGTCGGCGCGGAGCGTCGCTCCGGTCTCCGCGTCGAGCAGCGGCAGCGCGATGTCCCCCGACAGCCACGCCCGGGCGCGGAACGGACCGCGCGCGGGCCGACGCGCCGGCGCGGCGAGATCTTCGATCACGACGTAGGGAACGGTCGCCCAGTTCGAAACGCCGGGCGCCGCCTTCACGCGCGCGCCGACGCCGCCGACTTCGCTCCAAGTGGCGCTCGCGAGGTCGATCCGCAGCGGGTGCGTCGGCCCGTCGAGCTCGTCGTGCAAGTGGCGCCGGCCGAGGGTCGACGACGGCGCGGCGGCGCGAGCGTTCACGTATGCGAAACGTCCGCTGGTCGCGACACAGGCGTCCTCGCCGTCGATGCGCAGCTCGCCTGCCGCCGGATCGAACCGCCGGTAGTCGACGACGCGCGTCGCGGTCCACGCATACCCCGGGAGGAACAGCACCAGCAGCGCGACCAGCCCGATCGCCCCCGCGCGCCACGGCCCGCGCTCGACGGCGCGCCCCTTCGCGAACGAGAGCAGCGCGACGAGCGGCGCCGCGACGACGGCGGCGCGCAGCATCCAGCCGAACGCCGCGTCGGGGATGCGCAGCACGCCGAGCGCGCAGACGAGCGCGTCGTACTCGCTGTTCCGCAGCACTTCGCCGCCGCGCGCCCAGAAGCACGCCGCCGCGACCGGCGCGAGGAAGAGCGCGAGGACGAACACGGCGCCCGGAAGCGCGAGCGTCCCGCGCGGGAACCAGATCGAGACGGCGACCGACCAGAGCGGGACCAGGACCACGCCCTCGACGATCCGCTCGACGCCGACTTTCTTGTTCAGCGCAGGCGCCACTCCGTGGATCAGCCAAGTCGCCGACGCGCCGCAGCACCACGCCCAGCCGGTGAGCACGAGCGACACCGCCAGCAGGAACGTGTACTTGGCCGCGAACGGCGGCCACCAGCCGCCCGGCGTGCGGCGCAGGAAGTCGAGCGTGCCGCGCCGCTCCTCGCCGGCGAACGCGTCGCCGAAGAAGGCGAGCGCCACCGTCGCGAACGTGAGCAGCGCTGCGAGGCCGGCGTCGTCCTCGCGGCCGACCCGGCTGCGCGGCACGACGAGCTCGAAGAGCAGCACGAGTACGAAGCTCGCGACCGCGATCGCGCCGGCGATCCCGCGCTGCTCGCGCCACTCCTTCCACAGGCACGCGGCGAAGCGGTTCACGGCACGACCCCGACCTCGCGACCTTCGCGCGATTCGCGCCGCGCGCTCTCGAGCGCGTCGCGCAACTTCGCCGGCGCCGAGCGCGCCGCAGCGTCCACCGCGTCGTCGCTCGATGCGCCATCGCGACCGCCAACATCGAGCACCTCTTCCAGCGTCCCGTGCTTGCGGATGCGCCCCTCCGCCAGGATCGCCACGCGATCCGCGACTCTCGCCACCACGTCGAGGTCGTGCGTCGCGAGCAGGACCGTTCGCTCGCTTCCTCGCAACTCCCCGATGACACCGCGCAGCACCTCCTCGCGCACCAGCGGATCGAGCCCCGCGAACGGCTCGTCGAGCAGGAGCAGCGGCGGCCGCGGCGCGAGCGCCGCCGCGAGCATTGCCTTCATCCCTTCGCCGCGTGAGAAGGCCTTGAACGGCGTCCGCTCCGGAATCCTCAACTGTGCGACGAGCGCGTCGGCGTACGCGCGGTCCCACGTCGGGTACTGCGGCGCAAGGAAGCGGAAGAGGTCGCGCACGTTCATCCAGCCGTAGGCGTCGGGCTGCGCCGGCACGAAGCCGACGCGCTCGCGCAACGGACGCGGCTGCTTCAGCGGGTCGAAGCCGGCGACGGTGATCGTCCCGCCGTCGGGCGCAAGCACGCCGAGGGCGAGCTTCATCAGGGTCGTCTTGCCCTGGCCGTTCTCGCCGAGCAGCGCGGTCACCTGGCCGGGCGCGACCTCGAGGTCGACGCCGGCGAGGACCACACGCTTGCCGAAGCGCTTCTTCAGTCCCCGCGCGACCAGCCGCGGCGCGCACGCGGGCGCCACTTCGTCGCGCATTCCGTCGACTTCGTGCTTCATGACTTCACGTCCTGCCTCGTGGCCGCCTTCTTCCCGCCCTCGACCGGTTCCTGCGCCGCCAACGCCTCGACCAGATCCGCCAGCACCTCGGCCCCGTGCCCCGCCCGCAGCGCCTCGTGCAGCGCCTGCCGGAACGCCGCGAGCGTCGACTTCCTCCGCCGCGCTCGCGCGATGGAAGGCCCCTCCTCGCTCACGAAGACGCCGAGGCCGTTCCTGCCGACGACGACGCCGAGCTGCTCGAGGTCGCGCACCGCCTTCGCGGCGGTGTTGGGGTTGACCAGCGCCTCGGCCGCGAGCGCGCGCACGCTCGGGAGCTGCGCGCCCGGCGCCAGCCGGCCGGTCGCGACGCGATCGAGCACCTGCTCGACCAGCTGCCGCGAGGGCGGGACGTCCGACGCCACGTCGACCTGATAGGCCATGGACCGTCCTATCGAACTAGGACGGTGGACACCTTCAGTCGAATCGCGACGAAGCGATTGCGCGAGGTCGCAAGCCGACGTCGCGCAGCAATGCCGCGCGGCGCGGCGCGCCGCTCACCTCGCGCCAATCACTCCTCGCGCTTCTGCGCCTCGAGCCACTTCCACAGCTCCGGATCGTCGTACGCCTGCGTCCAGGAATCGTGCTGCGCTTCGGGATAGAGGGTGAGCTTCGGCTTCCCGCCGACGAGTTTGATCGCGTCGACCAGCTCCTGCGTCTTGGCGACCGGCACGATCGGGTCCTTGGCGCCGTGGAAGGCCCACACCCCCATGACCGCTATGCGCCGCACCATGAAGAAGTCGCCCCAGCCGCAGACGGGAACGGCCGCCGCGTAGAGCTCGGGCCGGATCGACGCGGCCATCCACGTCGCGTTGCCGCCCATGCTGACGCCGGTGATCCAGACGCGCGTCGCGTCGACCTTCAGCGTCTTCAGCATCTCCTCGGTGAAGGCGTTCACCTCGATCGGGTTCCAGAGGAGGTGCGGCGACTGCGGCGCGACCAGGATGAACGGGAACTTGCGTCCCGCGGCGGCGAGCTTGGGCGGGCCGTGGCGCTCCACGCTTGCGAGGCGGCCGCCGACCTCACCGGCGCCGTGCAGGAAGACGAGCAGCGGCCACTTCTTGTCGTGAGCGGCGTAGCCCTCGGGCAGCCACTGCGCGTAGTTCCACTCGACGTGGAGCACGACGTCCTTGGCGAACTTCTTCTCCTCCGGCGGCGCGGCCGCCTGCAGCATGCACGCCGCCGCGATCGTCGCGCTCGCCGCCAGCACGGCCGCCGTCCCGAGGGTCCATCGTCCCATCGTCCGTCCTCCACGAAAGTGGGGCGGGAGGATACGTCCGCTTGAAGGCGCGCTTCCGCGTGCGAACGCGAAGCTCCTTCGCGTCGCGGCGCCGCGATCCCTCCGGGGCGCGCGGAGAGCGGACCCTCCAGGGAAAACGCGCAACCGAAAGTCGATGCAGGTCGCGCCCGCCGTTGACGAGAGGAAGTCTCGGCGTGCATGCCCCGTCTCCGGACGGGACGCGTGCGCCACTCACCACGATCGACCTCCGGGATCCAACATGGTTCAGGTCCAAGCCTGCGGCAGACGCGAGCGGCACCGCTCGAGCGGCTTCACGATGATCGAAGTGCTGGTCGTCGCGACGATGCTCGCGATCGCGATCCTCGGCATGAGCCAGATCTCGCAGGTCTCGGCGGCGCTGCGCGTCGCGGGCCGGGAGAAGGCCGCGGCGGTGCGCACGCTCGATCGCGAAGTCGCGTCGATCCAGGCCACCAACTTCGCCTCGATCCCGGCGCGCTGGAACAACACCGGCTTCGAGGTAACGCTCGAGGACAAGGGGCGCGCGATCCTCCACCCGCTCGCCGGCGACGTCGACGGCATGCCGGGCAACGTCGCCATCAGCGCGCCGAACGGCGACCCTTCGCAGCTCCTCGAGATCCGCGTCCGCATCGACTGGAACGGCACGCACGGGCCGCAGCACGTGCAGCGCACCGTCCGCCTTTCCGCGCTGGGAGCCGGGTCATGAGCCACGCGTCCCTTCAGCGGCGCCGCTGCCAGGCCGGCTTCAGCGTGCCCGAGCTCGCCGTCGCGCTTGCGATGGTGAGCGTCCTGCTCGCCGCCGGCATCTCGGCGTCGCACGGCGCGATCACCACGACCAACTCGATCGTCTCGCGTGACGCCGTCGATTCGGGGATCGCGCGTGCAATGCACCGGATCGAGGAGTTCCTCGTCTCGGCGAGCGAGGAGTCGCTCGAGGGCGTGCCGCTCGACGCCCAGGGCGTCTACGGCGTGCCCGAGCCGATGCAGGAGAACTTCGACTACTCCGACCTGCGCTTCCGCTCGATCGTCGGCTTCGCGGCGGGCGTGGTCGTGACCGACCCGCCGGCCGGCAACGCGCCGCGCCGCTTCTGGCGCGCGGTCTCCGGCCCCGACGCGGGGACGCTCTGGTTCGACAACGGACAGGGCGCGATCCCGCTGCTCACGGGGGTGACGTCGATGACGTTCCGCCGCCGCGGCCGCGAGATCGTGCTGCACATGTCGGTGCGCGGGTCGGACGACGGAACCGTCCTGACCGCCGAGAACGAATCGACCATCCGCCTGCTGACGCCGTGAAGGAGAGCGACTTGCAGTCACCGAAGCGATTGCGCCGGCGGCACGAAGGGACGAAGGGCAGCGCTGCCCTCGTCTGCCTGACCGCCCTCCTCCCGCTCGTGGTCGCGGGCGGGACGATGCTCGCCGTGGTCGTGCGCGGCCGCACGGCGCTCGAGACCGAGCTCGCCAAGAAGTCGGCGGCCGACGCCGCCTCGTCGGGCGCGCAGGACGCGCTCGCGAAGCTGCAGGGCGACCCCGACTTCACGGGGAGCTACGACGTCGACGTCGGCGGGACGCCGGCGCGCGTGACGATCACGTCGTGGACCGACGACAAGGTCGACAACGACGAGCTGAACGGCGTCGACGACCCGGGCGAGGCGGGCTTCGTCGAGATCGGCACCGAGGCGTGGGTCAACGTCGTGACCGACGGCAACGGCAACCGCATCGACGTGCCGTCGCGCCGCTTCCGCGGGAGCGCCGACGTGCTGCTGAAGCGGCTCGACGCGAACGTCGCGATCGCGCAATCGGCCTACGTCGACGACGAACTCTCCGACGTCGACTTCCAGGACGCCCCCTTCACGATCAGCGGCGTCGACACCAACCTCGACGGCAGCGCGGGACCGCTGCCGGACATCCCGGGCATCGGCGTGCCGGGCGACCCGGCGGCGATCTCCGCGCAGGTCGCGGCCAACGCCTCCGCCAGCGTCCTCGGCAGCGGCGGCTCGCCGAGCGTCGTCACGGTCGCCGAGACCGACGTGCTCACGCTCATGAACCACTTCATCAAGGCGGCGACGATCCACTTCAACGGGACCGACGACGATGCGACCGGTGCGCTCGGTGACCTCGCGACCATGACGCCGGCGATCGCCCACGCGCACGGCAACCTGAGGCTGCACGGCGGCGTGACCGGCTGCGGCATGCTGCTCGTCGACGGCGACCTCGTGATCGACGACAAGTTCGACTACGCCGGCCTCGTCTTCGCGCGCGGCTCGATCACGTTCACCGGCGAGGGCGGGAAGTCGCTGCACGGCGCGCTGCTCACCACCGGGGCGATCCTCGGCAAGGACCTGCACGGCGTCGAGCGCGTCACCGTCGAGTACAGCTCGAGCGTGCTGACGACCGTCTCGACGAAGCTCGCGAACAGCTACGTGCTGGTCTCCTGGACGCAGCGATGAGCGCGCTGCGACGCCCGCTGCGACGCCTCTGCGGCGTGCTGCTCGCCGGCGCGGCGCTCGCCACGCCCGCGCGCGGCGACGAAGCCGCCACCGTGCCGCACGTGCTCTGGAAGTCGGGCGAGCAGCGCTTCTCCGGCTGGCGCGTCGCGGCGGGCGACGACGGTTCGGTCGCGATCGCGACCGACGCCGGCGAGCTGCGCGTCGTCGCGAAGGGCGACGAGCTCGAGGAGATCGCCCGCGTCGACGGGCCGGTCTCCAGCGTGCCGAGCGGCGCGCTCGCGCAGGGGCTCGGCCACGCCGAGGAGAAGGTGCGCGACCGCTGCCAGGCGCTGCTGCGCGCCCAGAAGGAGCTCGCCTTCCCGGCGCTCGCGACGGCGCTCGAGGACGATGCGGTCGAGGCGCGCTTCCGCGCGCTCGAGCTGCTGATCCGGCTGCCGCCCTACCCCAAGCTCACCGACGGCGTGCGCCGCCGCCTCGCCGATCCCGACGAGGCGGTGCGCAAGATCGCGCTGCGCGTCTACGCGCAGCTCGCGCCCGACGACCTCTTCGAGCGCGTCTGCTGGGTGCTCGACCACGACGACGCCCCCGCCGTCGAGCACGAGGCGATCGTCCAGGTCGGGCGCACCAAGGACCCGCACGGCGTCGACGTCCTCTTCGACCACCTCGTCGACCTGGAAGCGCGCAGCCTGCGCGTCGCGACCTTCGACGCGCTGCGCCGCCTGACCGCACGCGATTTCGGTCGTGACGAAGAGGCGTGGCGCGCCTGGTGGACCAACCACAGGAAGGAGATCGTCGGCGCCGACGATCCGCCGCCGCCGCCCTCGACGCGCAAGCGGTCCAAGAAGGTCGCGAGCCGCTGACGCGTATCCTGATCCGCTTCGTCTTCCACGGAGCGGGACCATGCGGATCGCGCTTGCCCAGTCGGACGTCGCGATCGGCGACGTCGAATTCAACCTCGCGCACCTGCGCGAGCGCGTCGCCGCCGCGGCGCACGGCGGCGCGGAGCTGGTCGTCTTCCCCGAGTGCTTCCTCACCGGCTATGCGTTCTCGTCGCCGGCCGACGTGCAGCGCGTGGCGCTCGAGGTGCCCGGCGCCGTGACCGGCGAGCTCGTGAAGGTCGCGCAGGAGAAGGGCGTCCACCTCGTGGTCGGATTGATCGAGCGCGCGACTGGCGGGAACGGGAAGCAGTGCTTCAACACGGCGCTGCTGGTCGGGCCCGACGGCATCGCGCTGCACTACCGCAAGCTCCACCTGCCGGTGCTCGGCTGCGACCGCTTCGTCGCGCCGGGCGACATTCCGCTGTCCATTGCAAGTACGCCGCTCGGGCGGATCGGCCTTTCGATCTGCTACGACGGCAGCTTCCCGGAGACGGCGCGCGTGCTGAAGCTGCGCGGCGCGCAGCTCGTCGTGCTGCCGACCAACTGGCCCGAGCAGGCGACGGTGTCGCGCCGCTTCCAGTCGATGGTGCGCGCCTTCGAGAACCACGTGAACTACGTCGCGTGCAACCGGATCGGGAGCGAGGGGGGCTTCAAGTTCCCCGGCGGCAGCCAGGCGGTCGACTTCACGGGACACATCGTCGCGCAAGGCGGTGACGGCGCGGAGCTCCTCTTCGCCGAACTCGACCTCGCGCGCGCCGACGACAACCGGACCGTCCTCGTCGCCGGCGAATACGAGCTCGACCGCATCGCGCACCGCCGACCCGAGCACTACGGCGCGCTGGTCGAGCCGCCGCGGCCGGCACGCGCGGGCTGACGCGGCGGCTGCCGCCAACACTCGTCAGCGGCGGCCGCCGGCGCACGCGGTGCGTCACACTCCGCCCGACTTCGCGGCCGGCTTCCCGCCTGACTTCTCCGGCGCCTTCTCCGGCGCGGGCGGCGCGGCGGGCGGGCCCTTGAACGGCACGCGCGAGCCGCGGTGGTGCTCGAGAGGGACGGCGAGCGGCGTGAACGTGCCGCCGAACGACGCGCCGCCCGGCAGGGGTTGGTAGAGCTCGATCGAGATCTGGCCGATCGGCGCCGGGAATCCGGGGACGGCCGGCTGCTCGCTCGGCGTGATCGTCGCGATGCAGAGGATCGTGCCGACGTCGTCGGGGACGAACGCGAGCGGCGCGTGCGGCGCGGCGGCCTCCTTCCCCTCCTTCGCCTTGGCAAAGCCCGCCCGCATCGACGCCATCACCCCCTGGTGGACGTCGCTCCGGTACCACGTGAGGAGCGACTCCTTGTCCTGGAACCACGCGAAGATCGCGAGCTTTCCCGACTCGAAGCCGCCGGTCTCGACGCCGAGGCAGCCGGGCGAGGTCTTCAGCGCGGCGACGAGCTCGCCACCCACGTCCTGGAGGCCCGGCGGGCCGCCCTTCCCTTCCTGGGCGACGGTCGACGCGGCGACGAGCGACCCGCCGAGCACGAGCGCGCCGGCGAGGAGAAGGAGTCGGGACATCCGCACGGGAGTTCTCCGGAATCGGGACCGCGCGACGAGCCGGCTCGCGCGGGAGAAGTGGTTCCTCGTGTCCCGGTTCGGAGGTCGTCCCGTTTTCGCCACGGAATTCCGGCGGAGTCTTTTGCGGCGCGGCGCGGCGCGCGGCGCGCGCCGCGGGCGTCAGCGGGCCGGCGCCGTCTTGAGCCGGGTGCGGATCGCCGCGAACGTTTCGGCCCAGGCGCGCGCCTCGTCGTCCCCGAAGGCGGCGCGCGCCCGCGCGACGTCGCGCGCGACCACCAATGCCGGATCGCGCAGCCACCGCTCGAGCGCCGCTCGCAGCGCGCCGCGCTCCGCGTCGGCGTCGGCGCGCGCGCGCATCTCCTCCTGCAGCCAGGCGCGCGCGGTCGCCGACGTCGCGCGGCGCGCCGCCTCGGTCAGCCCGTGCACGTCCTCGCCCTCGCCGGCCGCGACCGCGAGCGCGGCGCTCACCGCGTCGACGCACGCGGAGGAGTCGGCGGCGCGCGTCCCCTTGGGATCGGTCGCGAAGGCGCGCCGCCAGAGGTCGACGGCGAGCGCGCTCGCCTTCTGCTGCTGCGCCGTGCGCGCGCTCGCGACGAGCTCGGCCGCGCCGGCCGGCTCCCACTCGCCGCTGGTCAGCGCCTCGTAGCGGCGCGCGGCCTCGGCGAGGCCGACCGCCTCCGCTCTACGGCGAACGAGCTCCCGGTCCGCAGCGACCGCGAGCGCGCGGTCGAAGGCCGCGATCGCCTCGTCGGCGCGTCCGGTCGCGAGCAGGAGGTCCGCCTGGGCGCGCAGCAGCCGGAACCGCGTCCACGACCGGGAGAGCAGGTTGAAGCGGCGCTGCACCGACTCGGTGCGCTCGAGCGCTCCCGCCGCGTCGCCGCTCTCCGCGAGCCGCCGGCAGAGGTCGCCCCAATCTTGCGACCGCTCCTCGCCATCGAGGTTGACCTTGCCGCTGCCGAGGTGGTCGAGCGCGGCGGTGAGGCGCGCGCGCGCCGCCGCCGTGTCGCCGCGCCGCAGCGCGTCGTCGACGAGGGCGAGTTCGCCGGCGAACGGACGCTCGGCCAGTGCCGCGAGCGTCTCGAATTCGCGCGCCGCCCCCGCGTCGTCGCCCGCCCGGAAGAGCGTCTGCGCGAGCTCCGTGCGCGCGCCCCCGTGCTCGGGCGTGAGCTCGAGCGCGTGGCGGAACTTCGCCGCGGCCGCGGGCCAGTCGCACAAGGCGTCGTGGGCGCGCCCCATCACCACGAACGGCGTCGAGATGCTCGGCTCGGTCGCGGCGGCGGCGGTCGCGTAGGCGAGCGCGTCGGCCCAGCGCGGCGGATCGACCGCCGTCGACCACTCGGCGATCTCGATCGAGAGGACGTAGTCGTCGGGAGCCTTGAGCCACGCCGCGCGGAAGAGGTCGAGCGCCAGCTCGAACTCCTGTGCCCACACCAGCATGAAGCCGAGGAACGCCGTCGTGCGCCCGTCGAAGTCGCGCGCCGCCGGGTCGTTGGCGATGGCGAGGATCGCCTGGCGCTGGTCGCGCTGCAGGAGCGACGTCCGGATCTTGATCCGCCACGGGTCGGGGTCGACCCCGTCGCAGACGGCGAGGAAGCGCCGGAATTCGAGCGGCTCGCCGCGCACATCGGGCAGCGCGGCGCGCGTCCGGATCCAGCCGAAAATCCCCCCCGCGATCTCGATGCTCCGCTCGCTCGCGCGGATCCGCGCGATGATCGCCGCGTCGTCCATGGTGGAGAAGTCGACGCCCCAGTCGCGGTACGTCTTCTCGAAGTCGGCGTCGACGACCGGCCACGGCGCGACGCTCCAGCTGCCGAAGATGCGACCGATGTCGTTCACGAGCGCTTCGTCGCGGTCGCTCTCCGCGGCCGCCGCCGTGAGGCGTGCCGCCTCGGCGTCGGCCTCCTGCGTGATCGCCTCGCCCGGTTCGCCGGCGTGCGCGGCGTCCCGCGCCTGGAGCGCGGCGGCGGCCGCGTCGTGCCAGAGCTTGAGATTGGCGGGCGCCTCCATGGCGGCGGCGTCCTGCGCCAACGTGCGCGCGCGCGCCAGCGCCTCCTGCACCGGCCGCGCGGCGGCCTCCTGCCGCAGCCGCTGGTCCCGCTCGGACTTGAGCCAGACTGCCCCGAAGATCAGCAGCGCGGCGACGATGGTGAGCGCGAGCGCGGTCGTGAGGCGCCGCGCGCGCCGCTCCTCGCCCGCCTTCGCGGTGGCGGCGGCCGCGGCGACCTCGGCGGCGTGCGCCCGCTCGCCGAGCGCGGCGCGGTGCGCGCTGACCGCCGTCGCGACGTCGCGTCCATCGCGCGGCCGCGCGGCCGGATCGGCCGAAAGGCAGGCGCGCGCCAGCGCGACGAGCTCGGCGTCGGCGCCGCAGCGGTCGAGCCGCGCGAGCGCGTCGTCGAGCCGGCCGACGCGCGCCGACTCGAAGACGCTCTCGAGGTCGCCGACGTAGGGCGGCTTGCCGGTCAGGATCTCGCAGAGCAGCGCGCCGAGCGAGAAGACGTCAGCGCGTTCGTCGACGCGCTCGATCTCGCCGCGCGCCTGCTCGGGCGGCATGTAGGCGAGCGTGCCCAGGACCGAGCCCGCCTGCGAATGGAACTGCGAGCTCGAGAGGCGCGGCGTCGCCGGGTCGGCGGCGTGGTCCTGCGCGCCGTCCGCGGGCGCGGACGGCGGCACGTCGGGCGCCGCGACGCCGACCACCTTCGCGAGCCCCCAGTCGGCGACCTGCACCTCGCCGAACGCACCGACCATCACGTTCGCCGGCTTCAAGTCGCGGTGGATCACGCCGCGCGAGTGGGCGTAGGCGACCGCATGGCAGACCTGCTCGAAGATCGCCATGAAGCGGGCGCGCTCGTCGGCGGGGTCGGCGCGCGCGGCGAGCAGGCTCGCCAGCGTGCGCCCCTGCACGAGCTTCATCGTGAAGTAGGGGCGTGCGTCCTTGGTCCGCCCCATTTCGTAGACCGGCACGGTGCCGGGGTGCTCGAGGTGGCCGCCGATGCGCGCCTCGGCGACGAAGCGCGCGCTCAACGCCTCGTGCGCCGAATGCTCCGGCCGCAGGACCTTGATCGCGACGTCGCGCTCGAGCTCGCGGTCGTGGCCGCGCACCACGACGCCGACGCCGCCGCGGCCGAGCTCGCCGAGCACGACGTAGCGGTCGGAGACGTCGATCGGCTCCTCGAGCGGGCGGTCGGGCGCAGGCGCCGCCGCCTCGGCCGACGGCGACGGCCGCGCGAACGCGGCCGCGAGCAGCCGATCGAGCTCGGCGTCGTCGCCCGGCTTCGTCGGGGGCGGATCGCTCGCGGTCACGGCGCTCTCCCTCTTCCCCTCAACCGTCCAGCAGCTGCACGAGCTGCGCGCACTGCCGCGCCACCTCGCCCGCCGTGCCGCCGCATTCGAGCGCGACCACCGCCTGGAGCGCCGCCCGGAATTCGTCGCGCGCCCGTGCGTACTCGTGGTGGAGCTTGCCGGCGTCGACCCCCCACTCGCGCGCGACGTCGCGGATCGGCGCGCCGTCGCTGAAGCGCCGCCGCAGGAGCTCGACGCGCCGGCGCGCGCCGGCGTCGCCGCGCGCCGCCTCCTCGGACATCCGGTGTGCAGCTGCGCGCACGAGCGCCTGCGCCCAGGCGCGGTCGAAGGCGCGCGAGAGCGTCGGCTCGTCGGCCGGCAGCGCGTCGAGGCCGCCGCTCTCCGAGAGGTGCGCGGCGCGCGGCCGCGCCGCCTCGGCGCGCAGCGCGACGTGGCGCGCGACGCCGTAGAGGAAGGCCCGGAAGCCGCCGGCGCGCTCTTCGTCGGCCTTCGCCAGCGCGCCGCCCTGGCGGAAGCACTCGACGAAGACCTCCTGCGTCGCGTCGCCGACCTCCTCGCGCAGGCGCGGGCGCCCGCGCCAGCGCGCGGCGAGGTAGGCGCGGATCGGCTCGGCGTAGCGGCGCACGAACTCCTCGCGCTCGGGCGCCGCGTCGGCGCGCGCGGCGGCGCGGATCACCGTCCAGCAGGTCGAGTTCGCGCCGTCCATGGTCTCCGTCGCAGCGGGTGCTCAGCTGGACGCGTTTTCGCGCCGGAAAAATCGGCGCGAAAACGCGCGGCTGAGCGGTCGGCCGAGTACGGCCGAACTCGGCCTCAGTCTGCTCTCCGGACACCGTGGACGCATAGGCCGGCGCCGGCCGGGCGGAACAGGACGATGCGCGCGGGCAGCCAGAGGCGCCGGCCGGTCACCTCGTGCCAGACGACGCGCTGGCGCGCGGCGGGGCCGACGCTCGTCGCCCAGCTGCGCGCCGCCGCGTCCCAGCGGGCGAGCTCGGGCGCGAGCTCGACCTCGAAAGCGTCGGCCTCCGGGTCCCACGCGATTCTCAGCCGGGCGCAGAGCGGCGGCGGGAGGACGTCGGGCGCCGCGAGGCCGCGGTCGGACGGGCTCGGCAGCTCGATCTCGAGGAGGCGCGCGGCGGCGCCCGGCCACGGCTCGCTCGCGGCATCGAGTTCGGGGGCGCGCGTGCGCGTCGCGAGGAGGCGGGCGCGGCGCAGCTCGCCGCCGCGCTCGTCGCGGTCGACGGCGAGGCGCAGCTCGAGCGCGCTCGCGTCGCCGAACTCGACGCGCGCGCCGCTCGCGACGGCGGGGGTCGCGTCTTCGCGATGGAGGCGCAGCTCGAGCGTGAAGGGCGCGCCGTCGTTCGGTGAGGAGCCGAGCGACCAGGCGGCGACGCTCGCCTCCTCGCCGAACGACTGGCGGGCGGCGGGGTCGTCGCCGCCGGCGTACCAATCGGGCCCGAGCCCCGAAAGCGCGGCTGCGTCGGAGTCGGGAAGCAGCGCATGCGCCGGCTCGCCGTCGGTGATCTCGAGCGTCCCTTCGAGCGGCGCAGGTGGCGTACGGTCGGCGAGGGCGCGCACGCGGACGCGCCGCTGCCGCAGCCCGAACGGCGCCGTGAACTCGAGGACGTCGGGCTTCGACGCGGCGGTCACGAGCCCCTCCGGCTCGAGCACCTGCCAGCGCAGGTTGGTGGCGGGCGCGGCGGGTGCGGCGGCGGACGCCGTGAATGCGACGCGCTCGCCTTCGCGCACCGGCGCGAACGGCTCGCTCGCGCGCGCGCGCGTCACGACGATCGCTCCGCCCGCCGCCGCCGGCGCCCTCGACGGCGCGGTCGTCCCGGCGGGCGCCGACGGACCGGGGAGCGTCCGCGACGGCGGACCGGCCGGCGGGCCGTAGCGCGCCCGGACCTCGCGCGCGATCCAGATCACCGCGGCGAGCAGCACCAGCGCGATCGCGAGGGAGGTCTTGGCGCTCGGCCGGCGCGGCCCCTGAAGCGTCTCGCAGCTCGCGATCCAGTCGTCCCACGACAGGCCGGAGGGCGCGACGCCTGCGGCGGAGAGTGCGCCGAGCTCGCGCGCGAGCCGCGTCAGGTCCTCGAGATCCTGCGCGTGCAGCAGCGGCGTCGTCGCCTCGCCGCGCGCGACCGCGAAGCCTCCGAGGCGCGGCGTGAACGGCAGCTCGCCGCCGCCGCCGCGCGCGTCGAGCCGGACGTGGCGCGCCGCGACGGCGCCGTGGGCGAGCTCGTGCGCCTGTGCGTGGCGCAGCGCGGCCGCGAGCGCGCGCACCAGCGCGAGCGCCTGCGGCGGCGCGAGCCGCTTCCCTTCGCGCAGCCACTCGACGAGCGTCGGTCCCTCGACTTTCGAAAAGACGAGGTAGGCGCTCCCGTCCGCGGTCACGCCTGCGTCGAGGCACTCGACGATCCCCGGATGGACGGCGGCGACGAGGCGCGCGGCGTCGCGGCGGAAGCGCTCGACCGCCGCCGCGTCGCGCGGCGGCTCGGAGAGGATGCGCACCAGGACCGGCCGGTCGACGTAGGTCTGGCGGCCTTCGTACTCGACCGCGTCGTCGCCCCCGCCGGCAGGCGCGACCGCGCGATCGAGCGTGACCCCCGGGATCGTCGGACGCGCGCCGGTCATGGGCGCGCGCGCAGCTCGCGGATCGCCTCGACGAGGCGGCGCGCCGACGGCCGATCGGCGGCGTTGCGGCCGACGTAGACGAAGCGCACGATCCCCTCCTCGTCCAGGATCAGGCTGGTCGGCAGCGCGAGCCGCTCCGGGATGCCGAGCGCGTTCACCAGCTCGAGGTCCTTGTCGAAGAGGCAGGGAAAGGGCGGCTGCGCCGAGCGCCCGCCGCGGCGCCACGCTTCGAGGAACGCCTCCCACCCGCTCTCCGGCCCGGGATAGACCAGCAGCGTCTCGACGCCGAGGCCCTGCAGCGCGCCGCGCGCGTCGTCGGCCGAGAGCGCCTTCGTCTGCGCGTCGCAGTAGACGCAGACGCCCGACGCGAAGCCGCGCAGCACGACGATCAGGACCTTGCGGCCCTGGAGTGACGCGAGGTCGAGCGTACGGCCGTCGGCGACCCGGAAGCGCGTGATCGGGAAGGGCCGGCCGAGCCAGCGGCGCGCGCGCGCCTCGTCGCCCTCGTCGTCGGGCTCGGACGTCGCGACGTTGTCGTAGGTGCCGGCGGTGGCGGGCAGACGCGACGGAGGGTGCATGCCGTAGGCGGCGACGAACTCTTGCGCGACGCGCTCGTCGCGCACGGTCGATGGCGGCGACTGGATCGGCGCTTCGAGCGCCTTCGGCCGCGCGTCGGCGGCCGCCACGACGCGCGCGACGGCGGCGGCGCGTGCGAGCGCGGCGGGGTCGAGCGGCTGCGCTGCGAATTCCAGCGCGAAGTGCGCCGACGCCTCTGGCGTCCGCCCCGAGTCGACGTCGCCGCCCGGGTCGAACGACGGCGGAGGCGCGCTCGATTCGGGCCGCCACGGCCGCGCGACCCCTTCGATCCAGAGCTGCCACTCGCCGACGGCGCGCCCCGCCTTCACCTCGCCCATCGCGAGCGGACTGCCGTCGCGATTCCACGCGATCCAGCGCCCCTGCGGCGCGTCGTCGACGACGTCGCCCGCGATCCACGGAGCTCCCGACGCATGGCGCACGCTCCAGCGTCCGACGCGCCGGCCGTCGCGCACCAGGCCGATGCGGCGGACCGCGCCTCCTTCGGGCGCGGTCTCGACGACGAGCTTCTCGCCGGCCGCTTCGGGACCGGCCCAGCGCTCGTGCAACGCGCCGCTCCCGTCGCCCTCGCTCTCGATCCAGCGGCCGACCGGATGGCCGTCGTCGAACTCGCCCTGGCGCACGATGCGCCCCTGCTCGTCCTGGAAGGTCCAGAGGCCGACCTCGCGCCCCTTCGCGAAGAAGCCGCGCGCGCGCGGACCGCCGCCGCGCCACCACCACTGCCAGTACCCGTCGCGCAGCTCGTCGCGATAGTCGCCTTCGGCGTCGGGCGAGCCGTCGTCGTGGAAGTACTTCCAGTGGCCGGTCGGCGCGTCCTCGGCGTAGTCGCCGCTCGCCTGGAGCCGGCCGTTCGGCCACCAGTAGCTCCACGGGCCGACCTGCCGGCCGGAGCGCAGCGATCCGCTGCGGCGCGGGCCGCCATCGGGCCACGTCTCGCGATGCTCCGTCGCGCAGCCCGAGAAGAGGGTGAAGCACGTGATGACAAGTGCGAGCGCGGTGCGGTTCATTTCGGCTCGACGAAGATCGGGCTCGACCAGCTCATCTCGCCGGCCGCGTCGACGACGCGCGCGTAGTACCACGCGTGCTCCGTCGGCGGCGGCGGAGTCGGGTCGGTCCACTCATCATGCAGTCGGTCGACGCCGAGCCCAGGGTCGAGCTCGACCCGTTCGGCGCCGCCGTCCGCAGCAGGCGCGAGCGTCCACGGGCCGGCCACCGCCTGCCCGCCGAGCTTGCTTTCGGAGAGCGCGCGCAACGTCGTCGCGGCCGGCTGACCGTCGATCTCGAGCGTGAGCGGCTCGTCGGGCGCCGCCGCGACGTCGAATTCGAGGAGGACGACGCGGCGGTAGTTCTCCTCGGCGGCGGGCGAGGAGAGGGTCGCCTCGCGCGGGCCGTCGGCGTCGGCCTTCAGGTGCTGCCGCTCGGGGTCGGCGGCGGGATTGCCGCGCGCGACCCGGACCGAGCCCGCTGGCGCGGCGAGGCGGACGCGCCGCGCGCTGGTCCGCTCGTCGGCGGCGATCCACCACTGCAGGCGCAGGCGAACCGCGGAGGTACCGCCTGCCGTCGACGCGGCCAGCGGCGCCGCACGGGACTTTCGGCCGAGCGCGTGCACGACCGCGCCGTCGCGGAAGATCACGACCTCGGCCAGCTTGCGCGTCCCGTGCACGTCGAGCGTGAAGCGGCCCGGCCCGCCCGCCTTCACCGCTCTCCCCATCAGGACGCCGTCGCGCCGGAAGTCGACCACCAGCCCCTTCGTGGTCGACGCGAAGGTGCGCCGGTCCCGCAGCGCGTCGAAGATCGCGTCGCGGTCGAGACGCTCCGCCAGCGCGACCGCGTACGCCTCGCCGTTGCCGTGGTCGGACGAGGCGATCAGCCCGAACTGCAGCCCCTCGTTCAACGCGTCCTGCACGAAGTTGCCGTCGGAGCCGGCGCTCTCCGCCATGCGGAAGCAGCCTTCGAACTCGTAGCTCGAGCGCGACGACTGGAAGAGCTCGACGACGCGCACGAAGCGCGGGTCGAAGCGGCTCCAGTCGGTGCCCATCTTCGCGTGGCCGGGGTGGTGCGGGATGGTGATCGCGTCGCGCGGGTCGAGCTGCGACCAGAGCAGATCGGCCGTCGCGTAGTCGCCGCCGGTGGCGGCGAGCAGGTCGGTGCGGCGGCGGAAGATCACGTTCTGGTGGCCGGTCGCGAGGTTCGACCACTCGAAGCCCTGCAGCACGCAGAGCTCGGGCGAATGGGCCAGGTCGACCAGCTTGCAGCCGTTCCACGCCTGCAGCGGATCGGTCTGGCCGGGGTGGTCGGTGAGCGCGAAGAAGTCGTCGTGCCACGCCTCGCGCGCGAAGACGTAGCGGTCGAGCGGCCGCGCCTCGAGCCCTTCGAGGCAGCGCGAGGCGTTCGAGTGGCGGTGGAGGTCGCCGTAATAGAGGAAGAGAGGGGCGCTCCCGGCCGCGGGGGCGAGCGCCTCGTGGACGCCGCCGGAGAGCACCGGGTCGGCGTCGGGCGCGCCGAGCGGGTCGACGCGCAGGCCGTCCTTTCCGAGCGCGGAAGCGCGCTCGGGCCGCGTCGCCGGCGTCCGCTCGCGCACGGCCGGCGGCCCGCCCTGCTCGCGCGCGCCGTGCGGCACGAACGCGAACTGCAGCCGCGCCGGCCCGAAACCTCCGGCCAGGTGGAAGCCGCGGGCGTCGAGCGGCGCGGCGTAGGGTGGAGCGGCGCCGCGCGGGAACCAGCGCAGCGTGTTCTGCCGCTGCTTCACGCGATCGTCGGCGGCGCCGACGATCCACGCGCCGCTCGCGCCGGCGGCGAGCAGCGGCTCCTCGATCTCGCCCTCGCTGCCGGTCACGAGCGCGGCGTCGCTCCAGCCGTCGGCACCGAGCGTCCGGAAGAGCAGCGGGTAGGAGTGCGGCGGACCGGCGCCCTCCTCGGGCTCGAAGTAGCGCTGCGCGAGCAGCAGCCGTCCGGCCGGATCGAACGCGAGGCGCGGCAGCGCGCCCGACCACGAGAGGCGCGTCCCCTCGGGCAGGACCGGCGTCGCGCCGGCCGGTGCGACGAGGTCGAGCACGCGCCCGCCGTCGAGGCAGGCGAGCGCGAGCGACGCCTCGCGCCCGCGGTGCTCCTCGCCGGGCAGCTTGGGCCAGCTGCGGCCGCGGCGCGGATCGTCGAGCACGTCCCACGCGAGCCAGACGCGGCCGTCGCCCCCGACCGCGAGCGCCGGATGGAAGTCGTCGGTGCGCGGGTCGGCGCTCACGGAGAGCACGGCCCCGAGCTCGCCCTTCTCCGGATCGAAGCGGCGCGCCACCACCTCGAAGTCGCGCCCCTGCCACTGCGTCCACGCGATCCAGAGCGCGCCGTCGGGCGCGGCGGCGAGCGCCGGCTGCAGGTCGCCGAAGCGGCCGTCGCCGACGCGCACCGGCGCGCCGAGCCGGTCGCCTTCGAGCGGCGCGAGCCAGACGTCCGAGCCGGGGTGCGCGCCTTCGGGGGCGTGGCGGTTCTCGAAGGCGAGCCACGCCTTCCCGCCGCGCACCGCGAGCGCCGGCCGCGACAGGCAGCCGACCAGCTTCACCAGCGGCACGACCGCGCCGATCCCCTGGGCGTCGCGCCGCACGAAGGCGAGCTCGGCGACGCCCTTCTGCTGGCGGACGAAGACGACCAGCAGCTCGGTCGCGCTCGGCGCGACCGCCTGCGGCCAGAAGCACTCGCCCGGCGCCGTCGTCACGAGCGCGACGCGCGGCGCGAGGCCGGGCTCGACCTCGGCGAGCGCGACCTGGTCGCCCGCCGCCGGGTCCCACACCAGGAACGCGAGCGCGAGCCGGTCGCCCGCGACGACGACGCCGCCCGGCGCGTAGCGCTCGTGGCGCGGACTCGCGAGCGAGCACGCGGCCGGCAGCCGCGGATAGGACTCCTTCGGGCGCGCCGCGACGTCGCGCTCGCCCGCGGCGTCGTCCTCCTGAGTCGCGCATGCTGCGCGTGGCGCGGCGCGCGCCGCCGCGCCCGAGACCGCGAGCGCGACCAGCGTCGCGACGACGGCGGGCAGGCGCGGCGCGGACCTTCGCGGCGTCACTTCTTCGGCATCGCGACGAAGACCGCCGCCTTGTCCTTGGTGAAGTACTGCTTGCAGAGCGCGTTGACGTCGGCGACGGTGACGCCGTCGAACCAGTGGCCGATGTTGTTGGCCTCTTCGAGCGCGGCGGGCCGCGTCACCGCGTCGCTCAGGAGGCGCCACCACCAGTCGGGGTCCTCGGCCCACTTCGCCGAGTCGCCGAGCGCGGCGGTGCGCAGCCGGTCGATCTCCGCCTGCGTGACGCCCTTGGCGCCGAGCGCCACCATCATGTCGGTGATCGCCTTCACGGCCGGGTCGACCTTCGCCGCGTCGAGCTGGATGTTGAGCGTGACCGCGCCTTCGCCCTTCCAGTGCTCGCTCCAGGACGAATCGGCGGAGGGCGAGTAGGCCAGCGACTTCTTCTCGCGGATCTCGACGCGCAGCCGGTCGTCGACGATGTCCTCGAGCAGCTGGAGGCGGCGACGCATCGCGACGTCGATGCCGTCGGTGGTCGGGAAGACCATGCGGACGAAGGCGCTCTGCGAGCCGGTGTCGCAGAACTCCTTGCGCGTGAAGCCGGTCTTCCACGGCGTGACCGCGCGGTGCGCCGAGAAGTCGCGCGGCGCGCGGCGCGCCGCCAAGAGCGCGAACGTCGAGTAGAGCGCGTTCTCGACCTTGTAGCTCTCGAGCCCGCCCACCAGCGTGATCGTGACGGGCCCGTCGAGCTGCGCCTCGAGGAAGGCCTTCACCTCGGCGAGCGTCACCGCCTCGATCTTCGCGTGGTCGGGCGGCAGGAAGCGGCGGTCGCCGTTGCGGAGATCCTTCTGGAACTCGCCCAGGTAGTGGCGCAGCGACGGCGTGCCGGTCTCCTTCTCCTCGCGCTCCTTCTCCTTCTTCCACTCCTCCGCCAGCTTCTTCTTCCAGTCGTCGAAGCCGTCCTGGCGGAAGCCGGGGTCGGTGAGGTAGGCGCAGATCACCTCGAAGGTGCGCTGCAGGTTCGCCGATCCGCCGAAGCCGCCGAGCGAGCCGGAGAAGATGCACGCGTCGCCGTCGACCGAGAAGGAGAGCGGCGCGCCGCCCTCGTGCAGCGCGGCGTTCACCGTCTTCCAGTCGTTCTTGACCAGCCCGCAGCGGAGGAACGCCTGCGACGCGACCCACGCGACCTCGGCCTTCTCGGGATCGAGCGGCAGCTCGCCTTCGCCGAAGCGCACCTCGTAGCGCCCCCACCCTTCGAGGTGCTTGTGGGCCGCGCGCACGCCGTTCTTGAAGGTGATGAGGGTCGCCTTGCTCTTGTCGTCGCGCTTGACCTCGGTCCCCTCCGGCGCCTTCTTCGAGTCCTTCACGCCGTAGGCCCAGTCCTTGGCGTTGCCCTTCGGCTCGTCCGCCGCCTTCGTCTCGCCCTCGGCGGCCTTCGCGACGTCGGGGTCGTCCGGGTCGCCCGGCTCGTCCGGCTCGGGCTTCGTGGGGGTCGGCGCGCCCTCCTTGCCGCTCTTGGGCGGACCGTCGGCCCCCTTCGCCGCGGCGAGCCCCTCGACCTGGTCGGCGAGCGGCTTGTCGAGCGACGTCGCCTTCGCCTGGTCCCAGATCGCCATGAGATCCGGGAGCGGGTCGACGCCGAGCTCGTGGGCGCCGCGCGCGATGAAGACGAGCTCGCCCGAGCTCCACTGGTCCTTCATCCACTTCTGGCAGGCGGCGACGCTGCGCGCGCGCTCGCCGGGCTTGTAGCTCGCCTTGCCGGCGCGGTCCTCCATCGGGACGTAGCGCGCGTTGCACGCCTGCAGCAGCTCGGAGAGGAACTCCTCCGACTGCATCTTGGGGACGAGCGGCCGCGGGACGAGCGTCTGGTCGAACTTGACGTAGGCGTCCTCGAGCTCCTTCTGCTCGAAGCCGCGCTCGACGGCGCGCCGCACCTCGCGCTCGGCGTTCATGAGGGAGGCGCGCCAGTTCGCCTTGTCGGTCCGGATCCGGATCTGCGGCCCCTCGATCAGCTCCTCGAGCTCGAACCAGTCGGCGCCGAAGCTGCCGCTCTGCAGCTTCTTCAGCATCGCCTCGTCGAACTTGCCTTTGCGCAGCGCGTCCTCGGGATCCTTCCCGCCGTTGAGGCGGCGCTGCAGCATCGTCATGACGAAGGTGCGCGTGACCGACTCGGTGCGCGTCGCGAGGTCGTCGGCGCGCGACTGCCACGGCCGCAGCTTCAGCACCTCGATCACCACGCCGTTGCCGCCGGGCTCGGCAGAGGTGATTGCCTTGTAGGCGAAGGTCGGCTTGCCCGGGTCGGGGCGCGCCGGCAGCGGCTCCTTCGGGATCGCGATCGAGCCGAACGTCTTCTCGATCTCCTTGGCCGGGTCGAGGTCGCCGAGGTCGCCGCCCAGCACGAAGGTCATGTGCTCCGGCCGGTACCACTTGCGGTAGAAGCCGAAGCAGATCTTCGGGGTGAACTTGTCGCGCACCGCCTTGATGCCGATCGGGAGGCGCTTGGGCTTGAGCGTGCCGTCGAGGATCTTCGAGAGGAAGTCGACGAGGTTCCGGTACCCCTCGCCGTCGCGGTCGCGCTGCTCGGCGTCGACGACGCCCTTCTCGCTGTTCACCTCGGCCTGCTCGAACTTCAGCCCGTCGGCGACGTCGCGCATCCACTTGAGCGCCGTCGCGAAGCGCTCCGGCGACGCGTCGGGCAGGTCGAGCTCGTAGACCGTCTCGTCCATGCCGGTATGGGCGTTCACGTCGTGGCCGAACTTGATCCCCTCCGACTGGAAGGTGGTGACGAGCGACCCGGCCTTGAAGTTCTTCGTGCCGTTGAACGCCATGTGCTCGATGAAGTGGGCGATGCCGAGCTCGGTCTCGGACTCGACGAGGCTGCCGACGTTCACGTGCAGGCGCAGGAAGACCTTCTTCTTCGGCTCGTCGTTCTTGAACCAGACCCAGCGGAACCCGTTCTTGAGCGCGCCGAAGGTGAAGCGCGGGTCGGGCTTCAGGTCGGAGGTGTCGTGCTCCCACTTGCGCGCGTCGGCGGTGCGCGCCGGAGCCTTGCTGCCCTGGGCCTCTGCGTTCCCGGCGAGCAATCCGAGCGCGGCGGCGGCGAAGAGCGCCGGGCGCCGACCTGACGACGTGCGCATGACATCTCCCGGTGCGCGGGTGGCGAGGGGCGCGGCGAGCCTACCGCGCCCGCCCCCGGTCTGGAACGGTCGCGGCACGCGGCGGTGCGCGGTTCACTTCTTGGGCGGCGGCGCGGCCTTCTTCGGCGCGATCACGCAGGTCGAGGCGTTCTTGCGCACCAGGTACTGGCGCGCGAGCGCGGTCACCTCTTCGGCGGTGACCGCGGCGTAGGCCTCCTTCACGCCCTTCAACTCGGCGAGCGCCTCCGGCCGCGCCCACGAGCCGTCGAGCCGGCCGAGCCACCAGCCGGGGTCGTTCATCGCCTGGTCGAGCTTGGTCGCCGCCACCTTCTTCATGCGGTCGAGGTCGTCGGGCTTGACGCCGTTCTTGACGAGCGCGTCGACCGCGCCGAGCACCTGGTTCAGCACCGCGTCGGCCTTGGCCGGATCGACGGTGAGGACGATCATGAGCGAGCCCATGCCGGGGAACGCGGTGCCGGCGTCGAGGATCACGCTCGGCGAGTAGGCGGCGCCGAGCTTCTCGCGGATCTCGACGCGCATGCGGTCGTCGACCACGTCGTCGAGGAAGATCATCGACCGGCGCACCTTGGCGTCGCGCCCGTCGGTCATCGGGTAGACGATCTTCAGCAGCGTCTTCTTGTCGGTGGTCTCGATCTCCTTCTTGAACTTGAGGCCGGGCTGGATCGGCGGCGTCTTGCGGCGGTCGTCGTGCGCATCGCCGGCGCCGCGCTTGGGCAGCATCCCGAAGGTCTTCGCCAGGATCGTGATGGCGGCGTTCGGGTCGACGCCGGAGATGACGGTGACCTCGACCGGTCCGTCCGTGAGCTGCGGCTCGAGGAACTCCTTCAGGGTGTCGGGGAGGAAGCTGTCGACCTCCTTCTGGTCGGGAACGCAGAAGCGGTGGTCGCCGGCGTGGAGCAGCTTCTCGAAGTCGCCGAGCGGCCCTTCGAAGCCCTTCCCGAACTTCTCGTAGACCTCGGGCAGCTTCTTCTTCCACTTCTCGAACGCCTCGGGACGCCATCCCGGGTCCTTCATGTAGGCGCAGAGGATCTCGCAGAGGCGCTGGAAGTCGGTCGGCCCGGCCGAGCCCGAGAAGACCAGCCCGTCGACGCCGACCTGGAAGCCGAACTGGATCTGCCGCCCCTTCTGCATCTTGATCATCGTTTCGTAGTCGTGCTCGGCGAGGCCCGACTGCAGGAAGACCTGCGTCGCGACCCAGCCGATGTCGCTCTCGTCGGGCTCGGCGGCGAGCAGCCCCGAGCCGACGCGCACGATCAGTGCGCCGCCGCCCGCACGCGGATCGCCGCGCAGCGTGGCGCGCACGCCGTTCTCGAACTGGATGCGCGCGATCTGGAGCGCGTCGTCCTGCTCGACCTGGGCGACCTTCCCTTCGGCGCCGCGCGCGCGGTACATCCAGTCGGACGCGGAGACGTCCTCCTCGGTCTCGGCCGCCATGCCATCCGTCGGCTTGCCGTCCGCGGGCGGCGCGTCCGCGCCCTTGCCGGCGCCGGTCGCCGCGGTCGGCGCCGCGGCCGCCTTCTCCGCGGCGTCCCACGCGGCCTTCAGCTCGGTCGCCGCCGTCTTGCCGAGGTCGAGGTTGCCGACCGCGAAGATCACGAGCTCGCCTTCGCTCCACGTCGTGGCGAGCTGCGCCGCCATCGAGTCGGCGTCGATCTCGGGGAGCATCTTCAGGTACATCTTGTTCTGCGCGGTGTCGTCCATCGGGACGAAGCGCGCGCGGCACGCCTGCAGCATCTTCGCGACGTACGTCGCGCCGGAGGCGCGAGTGGCGTCGGGCTCGGTCACCAGGTTGTCGTGCAGGCCCGTGATCCGCGGGTGGAGCTCGTCGCGCGTGAAGGCGGCGGTGCGTGCCGCCTCGAAGTCGGCGCGCGCGGCGGCGAGCGCCTCCTTCCACTTGCCCGGCTCGCATTCGACCTGCAGCGCGAAGCCCGAGAGCGCCTGCTCGAGTTCGTAGGAGCCGAAGCTCACGCCGCGGTAGGGCGACTCGCCCTTCGCGCGCTCGGTGGCGCGCTTCGCGATGCGGGCGTTCACGAGCGTCAGCGCCTGCCCGCGCAGGAAGTCGCGCTTGCGGTTGGCGAGCGTGTCGCCCTCGTCCTTCCAGGGGCTCACCTTCGCGACGACGATCTCGCAGCCGGTCGAGTCCTTCTCGTAGGCGCAGAACGGCTTCACGCCGGACTTGGGCGCGCCGACGTCGGGCCGCTTCTGCGCCGCCTCCTTCGGGACCGCGATGCGTGCGAAGGTCGACTTGATCAGCATCTCGACGTCGGCCGATCCGAACGCGCCCGACGCGACGAAGGTCATGTTCTCGGGCCGGTACCACTTCCGGTAGAAGCCCTTGCAGAGCGCCGTGTTGAACTTGTCGCGCGCCGACTTCACGCCGATCGGCAGCCGCTTCGGCCAGAGCGTCCCGGCGATCAGCGAACCGGTCATCTTCTTGTAGAGGCGCAGGCCGGGGCCGTTGCGGTCGCGCTCCTCGGCGTCGATGACGCCCTTCTCGCCCGCGACCTCCTTCTCCTCGAAGAGCAGCCCGTCGGCGACGTCGCCGAACCACTTGAACGCAGTCTCGAGCCGCTCCGCCGAGGCGTCGGGCAGGTCGAGCTCGTAGACCGTCTCGTCGGTGCCGGTGTGGGCGTTCACGTCGTGGCCGAACTTGATCCCCTCCTTCTGGAAGGTGTCGACCAGCGTCCCGGCCTTGAAGTTCTTGGTGCCGTTGAACGCCATGTGCTCGATGAAGTGGGCGACCCCCTGCTCGGCGTCGGTCTCGACCAGGCTGCCGACGTCGACGAAGAGGCGCAGGTAGACGCGCTTGTCCTCGCCCTTCGACTGGTCGGTCCAGGCGTAGCGCAGCCCGTTCTCGATCGCGCCGAACTTGATGCGCGGGTCGACCGGCACGTCGGACGAGTCGTGCTCCCAGGCGCGGGCGGAACCTGGGACCGTCGCGGACGGGATCGCGAGCAGCGCGCACGCACCCGCGAGCAGGATCGAAGAATGCATCGGAGAACTCCCGGTCGCGGCGCGGATCCGCGAGGGGGGAGAGCGTAACCCTGCCGCCCCGCGGGAGGAATGCGCCCTGGCCCCCCGCATGGTTCGCGCGACCGCCGCGATTACGATCGCGCGTTTCCGGTCTCGGGTGGCGGATCGAGGAGGCGACGATGGTCGGGAGCATCGCGTTCGCGCTGCTGATCGGCGGCGCGCGCCCGCCGGCGGTCGCGCGTCCTCCGGTCCAGAACGCGCCGCCCGCGCCCGTGCCGCCCGCGCCCAAAGAAGGGCGCGAGGCGAAGCCCGAGTCGACGGGCAAGGTCGGCGAGAAGATCCCGGCGTTCACGGCGAAGGCGCAGCGCGGCGACAAGGAATTCGACTTCGACTCCCAGAAGCAGTCCAAGGTCACCGTCTACGTCCTCGCCGGCGTGATGTGCACCGCGACCAACGCCTACTCGGAGAGGCTCGCGGCGCTCTGCGAGGCGTACGGCCCCAAGGGCGTCGACTTCGTCTTCCTCTACCCCAACCACAACGAGTCGGCGGCCGACAAGCGCAAGTTCCAGCGGGAGAAGCGGCTCGGCGGCGCTTTCCTGAACGACGCCGACGGCGCCGTCGCCCGCAAGCTCGCCGCCAAGCGCACCGCCGAGGCGCTGATCTGCGACAAGGAGGGCAAGGTCCTCTACCGCGGCGGCATCGACGACAACGTGACCGAACCCGCGCGCGCGCGCGCCAAGTACGTCGCGCAAGCGCTCGACGAGACGCTCGCCGGCAAGCCGGTGAGCGTGACGACCGGCAAGGTGTTCGGAGAGACGATCCGTTCCCCGTGATCGAAAGGAGCCCGCAGTGAAGACGACGGTACGCATCCTCCCCGTGGCGATCCTGGCGGCGACCGCATCGGTCGCGTGGATCGCGGGCGGCGGTCCGGCGACGACGGAGCCGCAGGACGCGGCGGCGACGGCGTCGCCCGAGCACAAGCTGCTCGAGAAGTACGCCGGGACGTGGGACGCCGAGGTCACCGTCCCCGACCCGGCCGGCGGCGCGGCCACCAAGACGCCGGCCAAGTCGGTCGTGCGCGTCACGTGCGGCGGGCTCTGGCTCGTCTCCGACTTCGAAGGATCGATGATGGGCGGGCCGTTCGTCGGCCACGAGGTCTTCGGCTTCGACCCGATCGCGAAGCGCTACGTGCTCACGTGGGTCGACTCGACCAGCGCGTCGCCGTTCTCCGGCGAGTTCACGTTCGACGCCAAGACGCGCACGCTCGACGGAACCATGAAGGGCAAGACGCCGACCGGCGGCGAGATGGTGTGGCACCAGACCGACGTCTGGAAGAGCGACGACGAGCGCGCGTGGACCATGCTCATGAAGGGGCCCGACGGCAAGGAGAGCCCCGTGGTCCAGATCGCCTACAAGCGGAAGAAGTAGCGGCATAGATTTCCCCGGCGCCCGAGAAGTCCGGAGCGCGCTTCAGGCGGCTCGCGGCGACCCCCGCCGTGCACGGGTGGCTCGCGCGCATCCGCGTCGACGCGCTGTTTTTTCCCGACCGCGAGGACGGGTGGAACACCCATTCCGGCGCCTCGCCGCCCGATCCACCCCAGGAGCCACCCCCGTCTGACCCACCTCGAGAGCCGATGAGCGACCCCGGCGCGCCCCCCACGCCGATCGACGACGAGCCTCCGGTTCGTCGCTCCCGTTTCACCCTCGGGCGATTCCTCGTTCCGATCACGGTGGCGTTCGGCATCGCCATCACCGGCGTCGTCTGGAACATCGTCCGGGAGTGGGAGAGCCAGCAGCTGAACGTCCTGCTCGGGGACCGCGTCGCCGAGCAGGTGCAGAAGCTCGACCGCGAGACCGACGACGCCACCGACCTCCTGCTCGCGCTGCGCGCCCACTTCGCCGGGACGGGCGCGTTCGACGCCGGGAACTTCGGCGTCTTCGCGTCGGAGCACCTGCGCAACTTCCCCGAGGTGGTCGCGATCGGCTGGCTGCAGCGCGTGCGCGCGCTCGAGCGCGACGAATTCGAGGCGCGCGTCCGCCCCGACAACGCCGGCCGCCAAGAGATCAAAGAGCCCAACGCGGCGCGCGAGCTGGTGCGCGCCGACCGCCGCGACCAGTACTTCCCGGTCACCTTCGTCACGCCGATCGGCGCGCCCGCCCGCAACGAGCGCTCGTTCGGCCTCGACCACGCCAAGATCCCCGAGCGGCTCGCCGGCATCGAGGAGGCGTGCCGCACCGGCCGCATGGTGGTGGTCGGCCCGATCAGCTACGTCGCGTTCGCGGAGGGGGCGGCCGCGCCCGCCCCCGACTCGCGCGCCTTCGTGTGCTACCTGCCGATCTTCAAGGGCGGCGGCGTGCCGGCCGTCGCGGCGGAGCGCGACGCGAAGCTGCTCGGCTGCGTGGTCGAGCTGATCGACGTCGGGGAGCTGTTCGTCTCGGCCGCGCGCTCGATGCGGCTCGACACGATCGCGCTGCGCGTCTACGTCGACGAGGCGTTCGGCGCCGGCGGCAAGAAGACGTTCGTCTGGAAAAGCGTCGACGACCGGAGGAGAGACGACTACGAGGCGGTCGCGCGCTCGCACGTCTTCGACGAGCACCGCCTCGTCTTCGGCAGCCGCTGCTTCCGCATCCTCGCGCGCGCCACCGAGGCGTTCGCGGGCTCGGCGGTGGTCGTCCCGCCGTGGTTCGCGGTGATGGCGGCGCTCGGGTTCACCGTCGTGGCGACCTACCTCGTCTACAAGCTCGGCAGCGACCGCGGCCGCCTCACGCGCGAGACCCGGCAGTTCTGGAAGATGACCTCCGAGATGCTCTGCGTGATGGACGGCGAAGGCCGCCTGCGCCGCGTCAACCCGGCCTGGACCGCGCTGCTCGGCCGCGCGGAGAGCGACTTGATCGGGTGCCTGCTCCCCGAGCTCGTCCACGCCGAGGACCGCGCCGACTCCGAGAGCGCGCTGCACCACCTCTCGCAAGGCCTGACCTCGGTCACGTTCGAGGCGCGGCTGCGGTCGGGCGACGCCGAGTGGCACTGGCTGCGCTGGAACGCGGCGCCCTCCGACGACCGCAAGGTCGTGCACGCGGTCGCGAGCGACGTGACCAACGAGCGCAGCACGATCGAGCAGCTCGAGGAGCGCGCCTCGATCGACTCGCTCACCGGCGTGCTCACGCGCCGCGCCCTCTTCGACAAGCTCTCCGCGGAGTTCGAGCGCGCGCGGCGCTACGGCTCGTCGCTCTCGGTCTGCGTGCTCGACCTCGACCACTTCAAGCAGGTGAACGACCGCCACGGCCACGTGATGGGCGACGCGCTGCTGCGCCGCCTCGGCCAACTCCTGAAAAAGAGCCTGCGCACCGTCGACTGCGCCGGGCGCTTCGGCGGCGACGAGTTCGTGTTGGTGCTGCCCGAGTGCGACTACGACGCCGCGAAGCAGACGGCCGAGCGCCTCCTCGTCCTGCTCGAAGAAGAGGGCCACGTCGCGCTGCCGGACGGCAAGAGCTTGAAACTCAAGGCAAGTCTCGGCGTCGCCGAGCTCGCGGCCGACATCACCGACGTCGCGATGCTCGTCGCGCGGGCGGATGCTTCGCTGTACCGCGCGAAGAGGGCGGGCCGCAGTCGCGTGAGCTGACGGAGGCATTCGCGAACGTCGAGGGCGCCGTCAGGTGAGCGGGCACCAGGCGCGGCGCGCGGGCACCTGGAGGATGCGGTCCTCTTCGGGGATCCAGGCCGAGAGGGCGCGGCCGTAGACGCAGCCGGTGTCGAGGCCGCGGGCGTGCTTGGTGACGACGAGGCCGCGGCGGGCCCAGTGGCCGAAGACGGCGGTGCGCGGGCCGCGGTAGAGCTCGTCCCACGGGACGTAGGGCGGCGGCGGCGGCGGCCAGTCGTCGTCGGGCTGGCGGCCGTCGGGGTCGCAGTAGCGCGCGCCCGTCGCGAACTCGAGGTCGGGCTCCTGCGTGAGCGGACGGTCGCGCGTGAGCGCATCGACGAACGTCGCCCGTAGCGCGCGCGCCCGCGCGTCGAGGTCGCCCCACTTCGGGTGGAGCCCCGCGTGCACCAGCACGACGTCTTGCTCGCAGACCAAGAGCGGTCGCGCGCGCAGCCACGCGTCGAGCTCGGCGCGGTCGGGGGCGGCGGCGAGGTTCTCGAGCGTGTCGCGCTTGCCCGCCTTGCGCCGCCCCGCCGTCACCTCGAACCAGTGGAGCTCGTGGTTGCCGAGCACCATCGCGGCGCCGAGCCTCTTGAAGAGGCGCACGCAGCCGGCCGAGTCCGGGCCGCGGTTGATCGCGTCGCCCACCGAGTAGAGGCGGTCGGAGGCGGGGTCGAACTTCGCCCGCTCGAGCAGGAGCTCGAGCTCCTCGCGGCAGCCCTGCACGTCCCCGACGAAGATGCGGCGCATCGCCCGAGATTACTCGGCTCACTTCCGCTCGGGCTTGCCGTGGTTCTTCTCCATCCACGCGAAGCCGGCGGTGAGGCGCGTGAAGGGGTCGCCGGTCCAGCCGTGGCCGCCCTTGTAGGTGACGAGCTCGACCGCCGCGCCCTCCTTCTTCAGCCGCTCCTGCGCCTTCTGCACGTACTCGAACTTGCAGCGCACGTCCTCGGGCGAGTGGTCGAGGAAGTACGCCGAGCCCTTGGCGTTCTTGAGCTCGGGCTCGAGCTCGCCGGTGACGTTGAAGACCGACATCGCGACGTACGACGCGGTGACCGGCGACTTCTCCTGCAGCGAGATCGCGTACTCGGCCGGCCCGCCCGACGACCAGCCCCACTGGTAGGTGCGCGCCGGGTCGATCTTGAGCTTCTGAGTCTTCGTCACGTCGGCGAGCACCGCGTCGACGAACTCCTCGGTGGTGAACTCCATGTTCGGGACCTTGGAGAAGCGCGTGGGCCACGTGACGTCGGCGCTCGACCACTTGACCGAGACGAGCTGCGCGAAGACGAAGTCCTGGGGGCAGCAGTTGTTCCAGACGTTGCGGACGAAGTTGGTCATGTTCGCCTCGCCCGTCCCGCCCGGCATCACCAGCACGAGCGCGTAGCCCGCGGGCGGCGGCCGCTGCGTCTCGTGCGGGCCGATCAGGAAGTAGCGCTGCTTCGCGTTCCCCAGCGCGCGCAGGTCCTTGGCCGGGAGCTTCTTCACGTCGTCGGCGAGCTCGTAGTCGGGCTTCTCCTCCGCCTTCCCTGCCGGCTTCTCGTCCTGCGGCTTCTTGCCTTCCTTGGGATCCTTCGGCTTCTTGCCGTCCTGCGCGAAGGCGCCGAATGCGAGGACGCTCCCGAGCGCCAGCCCCGCCGCGACGAACGCGGCGAGGCGATCCGATCGACGCTGACACCGTTCCATCGCTTCCGCCTCCTCGTTCCGCGGGTCGACCCGCGAGTCGACGCGTGCGCGCCGCGGCCCGCCACGCTACCGGCCGCTACACTCGCCCGTTCGGCGCGCGTCCGGTCGCGCGCGTCCTCGGGAGCCGGTCATGCGCGCGTCGCTCGTCGCCTCGCTCGTCCTCGGAATCGGGCTCGCCCCCGCCGGCGCGTTCGCGCGCGCGCAGGGGAAGCCGGAGCTGCTCGCCCCGAACACGCCGCTCGGGTCGGGCTGGTCGGTGCTGAACTCGCAGGCGGCGCGCTCGGTCGACCGCCTCGCCGACGACTGGGTCAAGACGAGCCGCGACCTCTTCGACCACCCCGAGACGGCGCTGCGCGAGACTCGGTCGTCGGCCGCGCTCGCGGCGCTCGCCGAGCAGGCGGGCTTCAAGGTCGAGCGCGGCGTCTCGCAGATGGAGACGGCGTGGGTCGCGACCTGGTCGTCGGGCGCGGGCGGACCGACGCTCGGCATCCTGGCCGAGTTCGACGCGCTCCCGAACCTCTCGCAGACCGCCGGAGCGCCGCTGCAGGAGCCCGCCGCGCAGGGCGCGCCGGGCCACGGCTGCGGCCACAACCTCTTCGGCGTCGCCGGCCTGGCAGCGGCCGTCGCCATGAAGGAGGCGCTGCAGGCGGAGCGCCACCCCGCCACGCTCAAGCTCTACGGCACGCCGGCGGAGGAGCAGGGGATCGGGAAGATCTTCATGGTGCGCGACGGCCTCTTCGACGGCTGCGACGCGGTTTTGTCGTGGCATCCGTCCGACAAGAACGAGGTCCACACGCAGCCCTCGAAGGCGTGCATCAGCTTCGAGGTCACCTTCTTCGGCCGCAGCGCCCACGCCTCGGCCGCGCCGTGGGACGGCGTCTCGGCGCTGGATGCCGTCGAAGCCTTCGAGCACGGCGTGAACCTGCTTCGCGAGCACGTCCCGGAGACGGCGCGCATGCACTACGTCGTGAGCAACGGCGGCGGCGTCCCCAACGTCGTCCCGAACAAGGCGGCGGTCTGGATGTACGTGCGCGGCAAGGATTGGAGCGAGGCGGAGAAGGTCTACGCGCACTTGAAAGGCATCGTGGACGGCGCCGACCGGATGGCGTGGGGCGAGGAGTTCGGGTCGAAGACGGCGGGGTATCGCGCGCCCGACCTCGTGCAGCTCTCCGGCCTCTACGACCTGAACATCAACTTCGCCGGCTCGCAGGTCATGCAGAAGGAGCTCGAGCGCGTCGGCGTCGCCGCCTACGACGAGAAGGAGCAGGCGTACGCGCGCGCGCTGCAGAAGGCGTTCGGACAGCCCGAGGCGGGCTACCCGACCAAGATCCTCCCCTACGACAAGGCGCGCGCACCCGAGCCGTCGGGCTCGACCGACGTCGGCAACGTGAGCTGGGCCGCGCCGGTGATCGAGCTGCACGTCGCCACCTGGCCGAGCAAGGTGCCCGCCCACTCGTGGGCGTCGACGTCGGCGTCGGGGGCGAGCGGCGCCTACAAGGCGATGCTGGTCGCCGCGAAGGTGCTCGCCTGCACCGGCCTCGACCTCGTCACCGACACGGCCGCGCTCTCCGCCGTGAAGGAGGAGTTCAAGCAGAGCCGCGCGCAGTTCAAGTACTCGCCGGCCGTCGGAAAAGACGACAAGCCGTCGCTGCCGTCGCACCTGCGCGCGAAGGGCGAGTGACCGCTCCCGATCAGCGCGCCAATGGGCGCGAAAGGTCGAACAGGACGACGTCCGCGCCGGTTTTCTCGAGCCGGTATCGCGTCGACGTCCACGTCCGCTCCAGGAACTCCGCGAGCTGCGCGTGCGACGTGTCGGACGGATCGATCGGCGGTTCGATCAGCGCGAACCAGCCCTTGATCGGCGCGTCGACGGATTGGCCCGCGCGGAGGAATCGCTCCAGCTGCAGCTCGTCGAAGCCGCCGCGGACCTCCCTGCGGGCGTAGTAGGACGTGCATTCCGTGCCGTTGGCGGTGGTGCACACGACCTGGTCGGCCGGGACGTGCGCGCGCAGGACGTCGCCGAGTTCCTGGAAATAGGGCGTGCGATCGCGCCGTTGCAGCTCCATCACGTCGCGCGTGATCCAGAGTCCGCCGGCGACGGCGACCGCCGCCCAGACGCCGCACGCGATCGGTCGGACCGCCGTCGCGTGCACGGCCGCCCCGATCAGGAACGCGACCAGCGGCAGGGCGACGATCAACCAATAACGGTGGATGAGGACGGCCTGGAGCAGCGGCGTCGAATAGAGGATCGCGAACGTCGCGAGCCCGGCGAGCGTCGTCCACGCGCGCCGCGCGACCGATCGCTCCGGCGCCCACCAGCGTGCCGCCGCGAGGCCGATCGTCGCGCCGAAGAGGGCGAGACCCAGGGCCGGCCAACCGAACAGGAATTGGACGTGGCCGAGCAGGCGCGCCTGGATCTGCGCTGCCGTGACGTCCGGCATCCGAGTCGAGAAGCCGAGGAAGCTGTGCGCGAAGAGGGAGGAGAACGTCGCCGGCCGTGCCACGACGCCCGCCGGAGTGGCGAACGCCTGCGCGACGAACATGTGCATCGCATGGAGTCCGAGCGCGACCGGGATCGCCGCGCCGAACGTCAGCGCGCGACCGAACCGCCGGCCGAACAGGTCGCGCAGCGCGATGAAGCCCGCGACGATCAGTCCCGGCCATGCGAAGAACACCGATCCTGCGAGGGCCCAGAGCACGAGCGCGCGCCGCGGCCGCGCCGGATCGCGAGCGCGCGCGCGCTCGTCCAGGAGGAGCGCCAGCAGGGCGAGCGTGATCGCCTCGGGCCCGAGCTCGCTGCCGTGCGTCGAGAAGTAGGCGCCGGCCGGCAGCACCGCGGTCGCGAACGCCGCCGCGAGCCCCGCCCGTCGCGACAGCGCCTCCGCGACCAGCGCATAGGTGACGACCACCTGCAGCAGCGCGAAGGCGACGCCGAGCGACTTGATCGGCAGCGGCCCGTCGCCGAACCACGTCATCAATGCGCTCGTCGCGATCGCCATCCCCGGCGGATGGTGGCTGTAGACGATCCATTGATCCGGCGTCGCCGGCGCGGCGTTCTCGATCATCGCGAAGCGCGCGTTCACCGGACCGTACTCGACGAGGTTGCGCGCCATCTTCGAATAGAAGGCGCCGAGCAACTGCCAGCCGAACCCGAATGGGCCTGCGAGAGCGCCGGATCGCGCGACGAATGCCCATGCGACGATGGCGGCGAGCGCGAGCGAGCAGGCGATCCGCCGCCGGCGCTCCGGCTGACCCACGTCCGACGTCATTCGTAAGACTCATACTGGGGCGGATGAAGAGACGCCAGGAAGCGGACGCGCGGCGCTGCTGCATTCCGACGAAGACGGACGCTGAGGGCGCGGAGCCGGGCTACTTCGGGTGCGCCAGGTCGAACAGCAGGAGCGTGCGCCGACTGCGCGGCAGGTCGACCTCGACGGCCGAAAAGCGTTCGCGCAGGAAGGTCTCGAGCGACGCGGATGGAAACGTCACCTCCGGCGACGGCGGCTTCACGAGCGCGAACGCTGCGCGCGGGACCGCGACCGCGGCTCCCCCTGACGCGAACCCTCCGGCGAGGTCGCGATCGCTCATGTTCCCGGTGAGTTCGCGATCGCAATAGAAGACGAGGCAACTCGACGGCGGCTCGGAGGTGAACACGCGTGTTCCCGACGGCGTCCGCGCGGCGAGCGCCTCGCCGAGTTCTTCGTAGTCCGCGGTCCGTTCGAGCAACTGGCTCGCGTGCGCGTCCCACGCGGCCTTTCCCGCCACCGCGACGAGGAGCGTCGCTGCGACCGCTGCCGGAAGCGCCCGCGTGCCGGCGACGTGCATGACGATCCCGCCGAGGAGCGCGATCCAGGGCAGCGCGATCGCCAGCCAATACGAATGGAACCAGACTGCCTGCGGGAACGGGAGCGAATACCCGAGCGCGAACGTCAACATCCCGAGGAACGGAGCGGTGCAGCGCGCGTCGCGCAGCACCGCGATGCGCCGCTGCAGCAGAAACGCCGTGAGTCCGGTCGCTGCGACGATCAGGCCGGGCATCGTGAAGAGCGTCCGCAGGTGCCCGCCGACGCGTTCGAGGACCCGTTCCGTGCCGAAGCGTTGCGTCACCTCGGTGATGCCGTTCACGCCGTGGGAGAGGAACATCCCGCCCAGCGAGCCGCCCTGTCCGCCGCCGAATGATCCCGTCGCGAGCCGGACGTGGATCAGATGGAGCGCCAGCACGAACGGCACCGCCGCGCCGAACAGCACCGCCCGCCGCAGCCGGCGGCCGCAGAGATCGCGCAGGGCGACGAACCCCGCGATCGGCAGCGCGGCCCACGAAAACAGGGACGCCGCGAAGAACGCTGCCAGCACCGCCGCGGAGCGCGGCCGCTCCGGATCGCGCGCGCGCGCGTGTTCGTCCAACAGGAGCGCGAGCATCGAGAAGCAGATCACGATCGGCCCGAGCTCGCTGCCGTGGGTCGAGAAGCTTGCGCCGGCCGGCAGTGCCGCCGTCAGCAGCGCCGCGGCGAGCCCGGCGCGCCGCGAGAGTGCGCGCGCGACGAGAAAGTACATGACGAGGACAAGCCCGAGCGACGCGACCACCGCGGGAAGCTTCGAGGCCATTGCCGACGTCCCGAACACCACGAACGACGCCGCCATTGACCAGATCGTTCCGGGTGGATGGTGGACGTAGTAGACCCAGCTCGACTCGGGGACGTGGTCGGCGTTGACGATGCCGGCGAAGTGCGTGGCGAAGAAGCCGTACCGCAGAGAGTTTCGCGCCTGCATCCCGTACCACGCGCCGAGCCACTGCCAGCCCCTGCCGAATGGACCGAGGTACGCGGCCGCGCGCGCGAAAGCGGCCGCGACCACGATGATCGCAAGTGCGGCGGCAGCCAGCGCGCGCCCGCGCCGCGAGGCGGTCGGCGTGCTCGATGTCATCCGAGGAGCGATCTTGGTCGCATCACGAGATCATGCGACGTGCGACCCGAGTCCGGCTCGAAAAGTCGGGAGCCGACCTCTTCCAGTTCGATTCCTCGAAGCGCAAGGCGAAGGCGCGCTGACCCGTCGCGTGGCGCGCCTCGCGGCACGACGCGGATGCCCGGTTCATTCCGATCGGACGACCCGTCCGTCGCGAAACGTCAGGCCCGCGTCGTCGAACAGCGCCTGGACCAGGGGATTCGTGCGGTAGAGCGTATAGTTCCGCGGATGCTCCGCCGCCACTCGGGGATTCTTGCTGGTATCGCATTGGCAGCCCTGTGGTCCGTTGTCGGCCTCGGGTTGCTGCGCGACTATGGGCCGACTTGGGACTGCACGATCGGCGAGTACCCGCTCGGCGAATCGCTTCTGCATGCAATGACGTCCGACGCGTCGCTGCGCGAGGCCCCGCTCCACGCGACGATCGGAAACCTGCGCGCTCCGCATCCCGCGTTCAATCTCGAGCTCTCATGGCATGTGTGTTGGCCACTCGCCTCGACTCTCTCGGCCGCCAGCTGTCGTCTGTTCTGGACTGAGCTCGACTGGATGCCAGCGATGGCGGCACACAACCTCCCGATCGTACTATTGGTCGCTGTGCTCATCGTCTGCATCGTTCGCTGGATGACCCCGCGAGCGGGAGTCCTGACGGCGCTGTTCGCCTCGCTTTTCTTGATGACTTCGCCGCGATTCTTCGCCGACTCCTTCAACAATCTCAAGGATACGCCCGAGGCGGTACTTTACACGATCGCGCTGCTCGTCGCGGCGCGTGCAGTACGAATCGGCGGCATCCGATCCTGGCTCGCGGCTGGGGTGCTCTGCGGCGCCGCGCTTGCGCAGAAGGCCAACGCAATCTTCCTCCCGATCGAAGTTGCAGGATGGGTCTTGGTGTCTCGATGGATGCGCGTGCCGGCCCGCGATCGAGAGCGGCGACCGCATGAATGGCGCGACGTCATGTTCGGATTGATCGCCGCCATCGTAGCCTACTTCGCCCTCTCGCCGCAATTCTGGTTCGACACAATCGACCGCCTGACGCAACATTACACCCATATCTTCCGGACCGGCAACATCGCGTTCCGTGCGGCGGACATCGGACAACAACCCGGCGCGGCCAATCTCCGCGTCGATCTCGACGGCGTGATGCAGGCCGTCACCACGACGCCGATTCCAGTGCTGTTGCTTTTCATCGTCGGGCTCTTTGCGCCGACGCTTTCCCGCCGCGACCGCGCGCTCCTCGCCATCGGTACCGTCCTCCCGGTCGGGCGCACGCTCATCCCGGGAATGGTCAACTTCGATGGAGTTCGACATTTCGACGAGTTCCTTCCGCCGATGTGCCTGCTCGCGGCGTCCGGACTCTCTTGGCTCGCGGAGCGTGTCACGCGCTGGCGGCGATTGACGTCTCGCCGCGCTCTCGCTCGGGTCGTCGCGAACAGCCTCCTCGCCGCAGCGATCTCGCCGGGTGCATGGGCGACGCTCCGCACCCATCCGAACGGAACCGTCTACTTCAACGCCCTCGTCGGCGGCCTCTCGGGCGCGCAGCACTGCCAGCTGCGAGATGCCACTGACTATTGGGGCAATTCGTATTGGCAGGCGATCGACTGGCTGAACGTCCATGCAGAATCGGGTGCTTCGATTCTCTCGCCGGTGGCTGGCCATATCGTGCGAGCGATCGCTCCGGTTCGGCTGCGGTCCGACCTTCACGCGGGCGAACCCGACGACGGCGGACGCAACGAATCACTCTACGTCGTCTACATCACACGGCGCGGCTGGTACGACCGCGCGCTGGTGGAACTCGACCAGGAGGTCGCGCCGGTCCACACGATTTGCGTCGACGGCGCTCCGATCCTCAAGATCCTCCGCTTTGCCGCGGGAGAAGAGGCGACGCGCGCGCGCGAGCGTCTCGTTCGTTCGCAGCGCGCCGTGATGCTGCGCAACCGCATCGCAGCCTGGGTGCAGCGCGATCCCCGCCTTTTCTACGAGATCGAGCGCGTCCTCGCGGGACGCGCGACAGCAGGCGACGAAGCGACGCTGAACCACTTGCGAGCGATACTTCCGCCCAAACTCCATCCGGGGCTCGAAGACTTCCTGCGCGAGCTCGATCCGGGCCCTGGATTCCCGCCGGCAGACAGCCCGAGCGATCGATGACCCCGCGCGCGCGAACGTGGCCGAATCGCTGGGTGCTTATCGCGACGTTTGCGCTCCTCGCATGGCGCATCGCCGGTTCGGCAGCCGAGCTGGGACGGACGTGGACTCGCGGAGACGTATTCGGCCGCTCGTTCCAGGAGCGGATCGCGGCGATCGACGAGCCATTCGACGCGCGATTGCGCCATTCGCTTCGCTTAGGCTCCAGGGTCTACGACGCGATCCTGGAGCACGTGCCTGCGAACGGGATCGTCGGGTTGACCCAGCGCGGCGGCGAAGCCGAATTCAAGCTCGTTCGCGCCCTCGTCTCGCTCACGTATCCGCGTCGCTATGCGTCGCTGGAGGAGGTGCTTCCGGGCAAAGCGCGCAGCGCCCCGGCCGGCGACCGTCACGGCTTCGTGCTGACGTTCGCTCCGAACGAGGAGTTTCCCGGCCAGGAGCGCTGCGAGCGCCTCACCATCACCCCACGCTTTTCGTTGTGGCGAGTGAAGCCGGAGGCGCAATGACGATCGGCATTTTCGCGCTGCTCATCATGCTCGGTGCGCCGCTCATGCTCGGCGCCGGGATCGTACGGGCGATCGGAGTGTCGTCGCGTGACGGTCGGCTCGCGTTCATCGGTTGGGCGTGGATGGCCGGTTCGCTCGCACTCGCCCTGCTCATCGATATCGCACTGTGGCTCGAGCTCCCGCTGCGCGCGACGGTCATCGGCTCCGCGGTCGCCGCAGCGATTGTCGCCTCGTGGTGGTTCCCGCGCCTGACACGACGCCGAGAGAGACAGGCGACGATCGCCACTGCCGCGATCGCCCCGCCGCCGGACGGTTCGCGCTTCGGGCGCGCGGCGTTCGCGGTCGCCGTCGTCTTCGTCCTCTTCCTCACGTTCGATCGCAGTCTCATTGCCAACGCATCGGTCGTCTTCTTCGGCGATGAAATGTGGATCTGGAATGGGAAGGCGCAGGCGCTTTTCACCGCCGGAGGCTTCAACGCCGCGTTGGCGCGCGCCGCGGCCGAATTGCGACTTTCCCATCCCGACTATCCGCCGCTGGTATCGCATTCCGCGCTGTGGACCTATCTCTTCACGGGCGGCGTGAATTTCGTCGAGGTCAGGCTGACTGCACAATGCACCGTTGCGGCGCTGCTTCTGATCGCGGGCGCGGCGCTGCGACGGCGCGTTGCTCCCGGTGTCGCCGCGGTGCTGCTGTTCCTGCTCGCAACGACTCACACGCTGTCGCTGGCGACGTCGCGATGTTCCGGGGACGGCTACGTCGCGCTCGGCTTCCTCGCCGCGCTCGATGCGTGGCTGCGCTTCGAGGAGACCGGCGCGCGGCGTTGGTGGCGATGGTTGTGCGTCTCGCTCGCGTTCGCAGTGTTCTCGAAGAACGAGGGGGATCTCTACCTTCTTGCGCTTGCAGGCGGCATCGCCGTCGCGGCGCTCTTCCAGCCGCCGATCCGCGTACGGTTGAAGGAGCTCCGCGGCGCGTGGGTCGTCGCGCCGCTGCCGCTTCTGCTGATCGGCGTGCAGTGGCTCGCGAACGCGCGCAGCGGATTCGCGAACGACTTCGCGGGCGGTAAGCACGACGACTCACTCTGGAAGATGCTGCCGGGCCGACTGCAGAGCAGCGTCTTCACGAAGATCCTAGGCGCCTACTGGACGACGATGACGACGACGACCTTGCCACCGAACGACGGCCGACCGTGGTTCACCCAGCCGTCGGACCAGAATCTGCTGATGTTGCTGGCACTGGTGCTCGCGTTGCTCGCACCGCGCCGGACACTTCGCGGGCCGCGTTGCGTCGTCGCCGCTGCCGTCATCTTCTCGCTGGCAGGCATGGCGGTCATCTACGTCGGGACGCCCCACGACGTCGACTGGCACCTGTTCTTCTCGGTCGATCGCGTCCTCGGGCAGATTGTTCCCGCCGCGACGCTCCTCCTCGCACAAACCCTGAACGAGCGGCTCCACGACCACCGCGCCCTGCGCCTGCAGGCGTTCCACGGCGACGACTCCGGGACGCAGCCGAGCGGCCCGTGATCAAGGCGGAAGTCGAAGGCGACCCGTGCTCCGAGCGCGAGATCCAAGAGTCGTTTCCGCAGCTTGCGACGAAACCGACCACGTTCGTCGGCGGTGTAGGGTGCACTTCTCCGTCCGAATGTCCAGCGACACCCAGTCCTACGAGATAAGGCGACACCCACCTTTACGAGTCGGTCAGCCATGGTCTGTGTTTCTTCCGGTACGACTCTTTGGGACCTTGCCGCTATGCCGTCTGATTGCGCGGTCCGTGCGCCGCGCGGTCAATGTTGCGGCCTTGCTTAGCTCGCGGATCGCCGCGCCACTATCCTTCCGCTCCCGATGCCACCCGAAACGCCGCCCCTCCGACCGCACCGCCGGATTCACCTCGTCCTCCTGACGCTCATCGTCGCGTGGGGCGGCGTGGCGCGCGGCGGCGCCCTCGTCGGTCCCTTCGGGTTCGGGTGGCAGCACCTCGGCGCGTTCTATTCGGAGGTCGCGCGCAACTATTTGCGTTACGGTCTCCTCGAGACGCGCTTCGCGATGGTCCGGAATCCCGAGCCCGAGCCGCCGGAGTTGCGCGAGGTGTACGGGCACCATCCCCCGGGAATGGGATTGACGACGGCGGCGCTCGCGAAGTGCATGGGCGAAGGACCACTCCCGGTCAAACTGAGCGGCCTGCTCTTCTCCCTCTTCCAGATCGTCATCACGTACTTCCTCGTGGCCGGAGCGCTCTCACCGAAGGCCGGGCTCGCGGCGGCGTTCGCGACGGCCGTCCTGCCGGCGGGGGCGTACTTTGCGAGCCACGGGAGCGAACTGGGTCCTCAGGCGCTCTCGCTCGCGCTCCTCGCGCTGTTGCTCGATGAGAGTGCGCGGAGCCGCGACCCGGCGCGGCCGCGATCCGCAGCCGTGCTCGGCGCGATCACCGCATCGCTTTTCTTCGCCTGGCCGGCGTTAATCGTCGCCGGCTTCGTCGCGCTGCGAGACGCCCTCGGCCGCCGATTCCGTCGGGCCGTGCTATTTGCCGCGATCGTTCCCGTCGCGTTGGGACTCCAGATCTTGCACACGCATCTCGCGACCGACGGCGCTGCGGGCGGCGTGCAGGGTGCGGGGGCGCTGGTGCGGGCGTTCATCGCGCGCAGCACCACCGGGGTCGACGGATACTTCGGCGGCTTCACGCCACGGCAGGTGGCGATCCGAGTCCTCCACCACCTCCGGTTCCTCTTCGGTGTACCGGGAATCGCGATCGCGCTCCTCGCCGTCCCGCTCGCGCCGTGGCTCGGTCGTGCTGCGGGCCGACCGGAATGCCGCTTCGGCCCGCGCGCGCGCTCGACGATGGCGGGCCTGGCGGCGCTCGCGCTGCTCTATTCCGTGCCACTGCTGCAGGCCGTCGTCGTCCACCGTTACTGGTTGATCGTCGCGCTGCCGCTCGTCGCGTTCCTCGTCGGCGCGGCCGTTCACGCGACGACGACGGGCCCGGCCGCCCGCGTCCTCTGGATCGCAACGGCGCTCGTCGTCGGCGTCGCGACCACGCGCACCGTCTTCGAAGCGCAACGTGCCGATCGGACGCCCTTCTACGAGGAGCTCGGCGTCGCGCTGCGCGAACACGTGCCACTCGGAGTCCCCCTCGTCACCACCGAGCGCCAGACGAGCGCCGTGGACTTCTACGCCGAGCGCAAGATCACGTACGGATTCGGCGATCGCGACCTCGATCACTTCCTCGCGGAGGGCGCCCGTCCGGCATTTCCTTCGGCGGGCGTCTGCGCCGTGGTCGAGCCGGCGGTCGACCCCGCTTCGCTGCGCGCCGACCGCCTCGTCGCCTTTCTCCACGAGAATTGGGAGGCGACCCGAATCCGGCTCGAAAAGTCGGGAGCCGACCTCTTCCAGTTCGATTCCTCGAAGCGCAAGGCGAAGGTGCGCTGACCCGTCGCGTGGCGCGCCTCGCGGCACGACGCGGATGCCCGGTTCACTCCGATCGGACGACCCGGCCGTCGCGAAACGTCAGGCCCGCGTCGTCGAACAGCGCCTGGACCAGGGGATTCGTGCGGTAGGGGGTCGCGATCTGCTCGACGACGGCGGGCACGAGGTCGGCGGCGCGGCCGAAGGCGGCGAGCGCCTGCCCCGACCGCTTCTCGATCGCCTCCACGACGCCGAGGCCGAGCCACGCCGTCGCGCACTTCGGGTCGAGGTCGACCAGCCGCAGGAACTCGTGGCGCGCCGATTCGGCCGCCGCCGGATCGCGGTCCTTGAAGTGCGCCTTGAACAGCAGCGGCAGCGCCGCACGCGCCCGCGCCTCGACGAACGTGCCGGGCCGGTAGCCGGCGCGGAGCAGGTACTCCTCGTAGCGCGGCTCCCCCTCGAACCTCCAATCGGACGCCGGAGCGAGGACGCCGGAGCTCGCCATCGTCTTCAGGATCACGTCGGCGAGCAGTTGATGGCCGCGCAGGACCGGATGGACGTAGTCGATGAACCAGCCGTTCTGTCCGGGCAGGCCGGGCGCCGCGGCGGCGTCGAGGACGGGGCGCGGATCGACGACGATCGCGCCGTACGTCAACGCGACCTCGTCGATCACCTCTTGGAGCGCCCGCGTCAGGCGGACCGGCGCACCGTCCTCGTCGAGCGCGCGCACGAGCTCGCGCTGCGCCTCCTCGGTCCGTCCGGCGCGCAGGAGCAGCCAGCCGCGCTCGTAGTGGCAGAGCGCGATGCCCGCGTCGATCCGCTCCAGTTCGTCGACGCGTCGGAGCGACTCCGCGATCCGATCGGCCGCGAGCGCGCCGCCGCGGTCGAGCTCCGCCTGGAATCCGCGTCGCGCCGCCATGGCCTCGGCGAGGACCTTCCGGAAGCGCGAGCGCTCGGCGTCCGGCGTCGTCGCGGCGAACGTCGACGACTCGGTCGGCGTGTCGACCAGATCGGCTACGGGATGCACCAGAAGGGTCCGCGTCCCGCGCGCCGTCGCGAGCGCGACGATCCGCTCGAGGTGCTCGCGATAGCGGTCGGCGCCGCGCCGGAGCTGCGCATCGGTCAGGAACGCCGCGTCGCGGATCCGCTCGCTCTTCACGCGATTCACGAGTTGGCGGGCGTCGACGGGCCGCCGCACGCATTCGAGCGCCACCGTTCCGAGCCGCGAACACGACAGCGCGCGGCGGAGCGCGTGCGCGAACGGGTTCACGATCGGCAGGAGATTGCGGTCGAGGAACTCGTTGTGGCCGACGTACACGACGAGCACGTCGGCGCCGGCGAGGTCGGTCTCGTCCAGGAGGTCGAGGACGTCCTCGCTCGCGAAGCCGTTCGAACCGAGGTTCAGCACCTCGATCGACGCCTTCGGCAGCAGCTCCGCCAGCCGCATCTCGATCCAGCACGGGAAGGGAACCGGCGGCTCGAACGGGTGCCCGAAGCAGGTGGAGTCGCCGACGCACACGACGCGACGCGCGCCGGCGGCCGGATGCTCGGGGAAGCGCTGCACGCGGAAACGCGTGTTCTCGACCGGCGGGGCGCTGCTGGCGACGTACGACCGCCGCCCCTCGGCAGCGATCACGGGCAGGAAGTAGTGGCGGCGCGGATCGCGTCCCACCACGACGAACGCGAGTTCGACGACCAGGAGGAGCGTCGCGACCAGGAGCGGAGCGCCGATGCACGCGAGCGCCAGCTTCCTTCGGAGTCGGGAGGCAGTCATCGACGTCCAATCCTAGTGGGACGTCTCCGTCTGCCGCCCGTCACGGATCACGACCGATCGGCGACGCCGAGACCGTACGACTCCTGCGCGAGGCCCTGCCGCCCGAATTGAAGGACGGCGCCGAGGATCTGCTGCGCGCCGACGGCGGCCGCTCGACCGAAAAGTTAGCGTGCGGCGGCAACGGACTCGCTTCCCAGCGCGCGGAGGAACGGATGAACTTCTCGAACCAGAAGCTCGCGATCGCCGGATTCGTCGTCGCGGCCGCCTGCGTGATCCTCGGCCGCTACGCGCTGTCGAGGGGCGAGATCCGCGAGCGCGACGTGTTGATGGTCTTCGCCGGCGGCCTGGTCGCCGGGCTCGCGCTGGTCCGCTTCTTCAGGCAGTGGGGCGCCGCGCCGTGCGCGCCGCCGCCTGCTGAAGTCGTCCCTCCTCCGCCGCCGCCCGCGCCGAAGACCAAGAGCTGAGCGGAGACGCGATGAAGGCGGCGCCCGCCCGGCTCCTGCTCGCGGTCGTCGGCGCTCCGGCGCTGGTCGCGCTGCTGCTCGCCCTGGTCGAGCTCGGCTACGCCGTCGCCGGCGCCGATCCGCGCCGCCACTACTTCCTGCCCGCCGTCGACGAGGCGGGGCGCGCGCTCCTCGTCGAGAGCCGCGACCCGCCGATCGCCAACGCCTGCTTCCGCGCCACGCGCTTCACGCGCCGCCCGCCCGAGGGCACGCGCCGCATCGTCTGCGTCGGCGACTCGACCTGCTACGGGCTGCCGTTCGACCCGCCGATCCCGTTCTACTGCTGGCTCGAGGCGCGCCTGAAGGTGCTCCTGCCGGAGCGGCCGACCGAGGTGGTGAACCTCGCGTCGAACGGCTTTTCGACCGAGGACGTGCTCGACGTGCTGCGCGACGTCGACGGCGCCGGCGCCGACGTGCTGGTCGTCTACGTCGGCCACAATGAATTCCTCGACCGCAACCTGCTGCCGCTGCTGAATCCGCTGGCGCACGCGGTCCGGCGCACGCTCGCGCGCTCGCGCTTCGGGACCGACGTGATGACCGCGGCGCACCAGCCCGCCGACGTGCAGGCGCTCACCCGCTCGATCCACAAGGAGCGGATCCGCGACGAGCCGTTCTTCACGCGGGCGCAGATCGAGTCGGGCTACCGCCGCTTCCGCGACCACGTCCTGGAGATCGTCGAGTTCGCGCAGGCGCGCGGCGCGCTCGTCGTGCTGGTCCACCCGATCGCCGACGCGGCCGACACCGGGACCGGCGTGTCGTTCTTCGCGCCCGCGACGCCCCCCGCGCGGCGCGCCGAGTTCCGCGGGCTCTTCGTCGAGCTCGAGCGCGACCGGCTCGCGCTGGAGGACGTGAAGCGTCGCGCGCAGCCGCTCGACCCGGCGCGGATCGCCGCCGCCTGGGCGAAGCTCCGCCTGCTGGAGCAGATCGACGCGAGCGTCGTCGAGCTCCATCACCAGTGCGGCCGCCTGCTGCGGCTCGAGGGGAAGTTCGAGGAGGCGCGCCGCGAGTGCTCGATCGCGCTCGAGAACGACGGCCAGCCGACGCGCGCGCCGGCGGCGATCCACGCGATCCTCGACGAGGTGGCGCGCGCGCGCGGCGCGCTGGTCGTCGACCCGCGGCCCGCGCTCGACAAGGCGGCGGCGCCCGACCTGCCCGGCCAGAACGGCTGGTTCACCGACTACGTCCACCCCGACATCCAGGGCCACGAGCTGCTCGCCGACGCGATCCTGCGCGCGCTCGCGCACGCGAACGCGCTCGCGCCCGAGGCGGAGTGGCGCTTCGGCCACGAGCCGACGTCGCAGGAGTACCTCGACCGCGGCGGCTGGAAGCCGACGAGCGTCGCCGCGATGAAGTCGCGCGAGGCGCTCTTCCTCCTGGTGCGCGCCTACTACAACAGCGTCTCGGGCGACGAGGTGACGGCGGGCGCGCGCGCGATCTTCAAGCGCTCGCTCGACATCGACCCGAACTGCGCGCCCGCCTACCTCGGGCTGGGCATGTGCGCGGTCCTCCAGAAGGTCCCGGACGAGGCGATCGAGCAGTTCGAGCGCGCGCTCGCGATCAACCCGTCCGAGCTCGACCAGCTCTGGGGCCAGTACCGCAGCCAGATCTCGGTCAAGGCGCTCTTCGACGCCGCCGGCCTCGCGATGAAGGACGGCCGCGTCGTCCGGTCGCAGTGAGGGGCGCCGCGACGATGGGCCGGATGAAGCGGAGCTTCCTGACGCTGCTCTTCGCCGTCGCGGCCTGCAAGGGGTCGGCGCCCTTCGACCCGCGCGCGCCGCGGCCGGCGCCGAAGGTCGAGCATGCAGGAGCCCTGAGCGAGCTCTTCGACAAGGGTGCGGCGCCGGGAACGATCGCGCTGCGGCCGCTGCTCGCGAAGCCCCACCTCTATGCACTCGGTCCGCTGGCCAACATGTCGGGCGAGCTGCTGGTCTGGGACGGGACGGCCTTCACGAGCCGCGTGGCGGGCGGGCGCGTCGTCGTCGCGACGGAGAGCGACGTGTCGGTGCCGCTGCTGGTCTGGTCGCGCGTCACGAAGTGGCGGGAGGTCGCGGTCCCCGAGGACGCGTGCGAGCTCGCCGCGTTCGAGGCGTGGCTGCCCGGGGCGGCGCGCGGCGTCGGCATCGACGCGGCGCAGCCCTTCGCCTTCCAGATCGTCGGCTCGGTGCAGAGCGCGACGCTCCACGTGGTCGCGCTGCCGCCCGGCACGCCGCTCACGCACGAGGCGCACGACGCGTCGAAGACGACGCTCGAGCTCGGCGCGACGCCGGTCCAGGCGCTCGGCTTCCATGCGACCGATGCGAAGGGTGTCTGGACGCACCACGACCGCAACATCCATGTCCATCTGCGCACGCTGTTCGGCTCGACCTTGGGCCACGTCGACGACTTCACGCTCGCGCCGGGAGCGATCGTCCGCATCGCGTGGCGGTGACGGCGGCGTCGCGATGAGAGCGGTGCCGAAGAAGCTGCTGCTCGCCTGCGTCGGCGCGCCGGCGCTGGTCGCCGCGCTGCTCGCGCTGGTCGAGCTCGGCTACGTCGTCGCCGGGGTCGACCCGCGCCGCCACTTCTTCGTCCCCGCGGTCGACGAGCAGGGAAGCCCGCTGCTCGTGCAGGGCGACGATCGTCCCATCGCCGACGTGTCCTTCCGAACCCGCCGCTTCCCAAGGCGCGCGCCCGCCGGCACGAAGCGCGTCGTCGTCGTGGGCGACTCGACCGGCTTCGGGCTGCCCTTCAACCCGCCGATCCCCTTCTACTGCTGGATCGAGGCGCGCCTGAAGCAGCTCCTGCCGGAGGTGCCGACCGAGGTCGTCAACCTCTCGGGGAACGGCTTCGCGAGCGAGAACGTGCTCGACATGCTGCACGACGTCGACGGCTCTGGCGCCGACGTGATCGTCGTCTACGTCGGCCACAACGAGTTCATCGACCGCAATCTGCTGCCGATCTTGAACCCGCTGGCGCACGCCGTCCGCCGGACGCTCGCGCGCTCGCGCTTCGGGACACGGCTGATGACCGCGGCCCACCGGCCGGCCGACGTGCATTTGCTGGACCGGTCGATCCACAAGGGCAGGGTCCGCGACGAGCCGTTCTTCACGCGAGCGCAGCTCGAATCGGGCTGGCGCCGCTACCGGGAGAACCTGACGCGGATCGTCGAGTTCGGGCGCGACCACGGCGCGCGCGTGGTCCTCGTCCATCCGGTCTCCGACGCCGTCGACACCGCGGTCGAGCTGTCGTGGTTCGCTCCCGCGACGCCACCCGAGCGGAGGACCGAGTTCCTCCGGCGGCTGGCCGACTTCGACCACGAACGCATCGAGCTCGACCTCATGAAGCGGCGCAAAGTGCCGCTCGATCCCGCGCGGATCGCCGCGCTGCGCGCGGCGCTCGAGGAGCTCGGGCGGATCGACGCGACCGTGGTCGAGCTGCACTATCTGCGCGGCCGCGTGCTCCTGCTCGAGGGCCGCGACGAGGAGGCGCGGCGCGAGTTCTCGACGGCCGTGGAGGAAGACGGCGATCCGGTGCGCGCGACGGCGACGATCCACGCGATCCTCGACGAGGTGGCACGAGCGACCGGCGCGCTCGTCGTCGACCCGCGCGCCGCGCTCGACGCCGCCGCGGCGCCGGAGCTGCCGGGCCAGAACGGCTGGTTCGTCGATTACGTCCATCCCGACCTCCGTGGCCACGAGCTGCTGGCCGATGCGATCCTGCGCACGCTCGCGCACGCGAACGTGTTCGCGCCCGAGCCGGCGTGGCGCTTCGGCTCCGAGTCGACCTCGCAGCAGTACCTCGAGCGCGGCGGCTGGAACCCGGCGGGCTTCGCCGCGATGAGGTCGCGCTTGGCGGTGTTCGTGCTCGTGAAGAACTACTACAGCGACGTGCGCGGCGACGAGGTGACCGCGCGGGCGCGGCGGCTCCTCCTGCACTCGCTCGAAGTCGACCCGCGTTGCGCGCCGGCCTACCTCGGCCTCGGGATGTGCTCGATCCTCGACAAGAAGGCGGACGACGCGATCGAGAGCTTCGATCGCGCGCGTGCGATCGATCCGGGCGAGCTCGACCAGCTCTGGGGCAGCTACCGCAGCAACGTCGCGGTGAAGGCGCTCTTCGACGCCACCGGCCTCGCGATGAAGGACGGCCGCGTCGTCCGGTCGCAGTGAGGGGCGACGCGACGATGGGCCGGCCGAAGCGGAGCCTCCTGACGCTGCTCATCGCCGCCGCCGCCTGCACGGGGCCGGCGCCCATCGACCCGCGCGCGCCGCGGCCGGCGCCGAAGGTCGAGCACGCCGGAGCCCTGAGCGAGCTCTTCGACGCGCGCGCGGCGCCGTGGACGATCGCGCTGCGGCCGCTGCTCGCGAAGCCCCACCTCGATGCGCTCGGCCCGCGGGCCGACATGACGGGGGAGCTGGTGGTGTGGGACGGGACGGCCTTCACGAGCCGCGTGGCGAACGGGCGCGTCGTCGTCGCGACGGAGCGCGACGCGTCGGTGCCGCTGCTGGTCTGGTCGCGCGTCACGAAGTGGCGGGAGGTCGCGGTCCCCGATGACGCGTGGGAGCCCGGCGCGACGCCGGTCCAGGCGCTCGGCTTCCATGCGACCGATGCGAAGGGTGTCTGGACGCACCACGACCGCAACATCCACGTCCATCTGCGCACGCTGTTCGGCTCGACCCTGGGTCACGTCGACGACTTCACGCTCGCGCCGGGAGCGATCATCCGCATCGCGGCGCGGTGACGGCGGGAGCGTTACGAGGCGGGACCGGGACCGTACACTCGGCCTTCCGCAGGAGAGACCGGGAGATCCGCGCGATGCCGGCCGAGGGTCGCTTCGAGATCGTCGAGGGCGCGCAGAAGGGTGCCGTCGTCCCGCTCGCCGCGTCGCCGGTGACGTTCGGGCGCGCGCCGGGCAACGGCTTCGTCGTGAAGGACGCGACCGTCTCGCGCCAGCACGCGAAGGTCTTCGAGCGCGACGAGCGCCACTTCATCGCCGACCTGAACTCGAGCCACGGCACCTTCGTGAACGGGTTGAAGGTCACGCTCCACTCGCTGACGCCGGGGGACGTGGTGAAGCTCGGCGGGACGACGCTGCGCTACTTCGTGGGGGCCGCGGCGCCAGACGCGGCACCGCCTGCAGCTCCGTCCGCGGCACCGCCGGTCGCAAGCGCACCGGCGCCGATCGCAGCGCCGGGCGGCGACGCCTTCGAGCTCGAGCTCGAGCTGCCGACGGTGATGGACGCGCGCCCGCCCGCCGCGCCGCCGAAGGCGCCTGCCTCACCACCGCCGCCGGCGCCCGCGAAGCCGCTCCCGCCGGTCAACCCGAACTACCGCCGCGCGCTCGCCGCGACCGGCGAGGACCCGTTCGCGGACGATGCGCCGCCGTCCGCGCCGGAAGCGGGCGCGGCGGCCGCGGCCGCGCCGCCCGCGCCAGCCGCGCCGGCGATGTCAGTGATGCCGTCGATCGAGCTGCGCGGGCGGACCGCCGAGCAGTTCGCGACGCGCGGCGGCGCGACGGCCGGTGGCGCGGCGCGTCCTGCGACGGGAGCAGCGGCCGTTCACGTCCCGCCGCCGCTCGCGCGTCTGGGGCGCTCGAAGGGGCCGCTTGGCTTCCTGCGTGGCGACCTCGACCAGCGCGGCGGCTTCGCGCGCCTCGTCGCGGCGATCTTCGCGCTGGCGATCGCCGGCGGTCTGCTCTGGGGCACGATGAAGCTGTTCGGGAGCGGTCCGGCCAAGGAGGCGCCGCGCGACGACCCGGCGCCGCTCGGCCCCGAGCGCCCGTCGCTGCCGCCGAAGCGCTGACCGCTCAGCCGCCGACCCGGCAGAAGCAGGAGCCGGTGAGCTTCACGTCGGCGCGCTGCCACGCCTTGGCGAACTCGGCGCGCGCCGTCTGCGCTTCCGCGGTCTTGCCGCGCCGCTCGAGGCACTCGGCGAGCCCGTGCAGCGACCAGCCGTTCGCGGGGTGGCGCTTCAGGTCCTCGCGGTAGACCGCCTCGGCCTCCTCGACCTGGCCCTGCTCGAGCAGCAGCGCGCCGAGCGCGTGGCGCGCCGGCTGCATCCAGCCCCACGGCTCGTCGTACTTGAGCGCGTCGTCGCGCTTGACGGCTTCGCGCAGGAGGTCGAACGCCTTGTCGCGGTGGCCGCGCCGGTACTCGAGCTCGCCCTCGGCGAGCGGCAGCGCGATCGCGACCAGCGTGCTCACGGGGTTGTTGGCGAGCGTCGCGGTCGGCGGGACCTTCGCGGCCGCGGCGCGGAACGCCTCGAGCTCCTTCCCGGCGTCGTCGACCTGGCGGAGCGACGAGAACGCCATCGCGCGCGCGTAGTGGCGGAAGGCGGCGGTCGTCGGCTGGCCGGCCGGCGGCTCGGGCTCGGCGAGGATCTCCTTCCAGCGCCCGAAGCGGACCAGCACGTGGTAGGGCGTCGCCAGGAACGCCTCGATGAAGTCGGGCATCTGCGCCACGAACTCGGCCGGGACCTCGCGCACGATCGCGCGCGCCGCCGCGATCGCCTTCTCGCTCTGGCCGTCGTACGTCGCGGCCCACGCGAGGAAGTGATAGTTGTGCGCTCGGTAGATCGAATAGAAGTTCATGCGCCCGGCGTACTCGACGTACTTCAGGTCGGCCGCGATGGCGCGCTCATTGGCGGCAATCGCCTCGGGATAGTCGCCGACCCGCATGTCGATGTGCGCGGGCATGTGCACCAAATGGCCGGCGCCCGGCACGCGATGGCGGAGCTGGTCGGCGGCCGGCAGCGCGCGCTCGGGGGTGGGCGACGCCTCCCACGCGTGGATCGTGTAGTGCAGCCCGCCCACGTGGTCGGGGACGAGCTCGAGCACCTTCGCGAGCGTCGCGGTGACCTCCTCGGTGCCCGGCTGGGGCTTGCCGTCCTTCGTCCACTGGTCCCACGGCCGCAGGTCGAGCAGCGACTCGGCGAAGAGCGCGCCGACGTCGGCGTCGCCGGGATGGCGCTGCCAGACGTCGCGCATCGCGGCGGCATACGCCTGATCGAGCGCGGCGCGGTCGGGCGGCGGCGGGAAGACGTAGCGCTTCGCGAGCGCCTCGATCAGGTCGCGCTCGACGTCGCTCTTGCCGGCCAGGTTCGCGCGCGCCTTCGCGATCGCGTCGGCGGCGGCCTTCGTCGCCGCCTCGTCCATGGTCGGATTGTTGATGTTGGGTCCGGCCGCGAGCGCCGCGCCCCAGAAGGCCATGGCGCACGCCGGATCGAGCTCCGCCGCCTTCCTGAAGGAGCGGATCGCCTCCTCGTGGTTGAAGCCGAAGCAGAAGAGCAGCCCCTGGTCGAAGTACTGCTGCGCCTGCGCGTTCGAGGTCGAGACCTTGCGATGGAAAACACCGAGGTCGGAGAAGAGCTTCGCCGGAGGTACGGGCGGTGGCTGCGCCTGCGCGTTCGGCGCCGCGGAATCCTTCTTCGACTCCGCGCCGCGGCACGCCGCGACGACGCCGACCCCGAGCGCGAGCGCCAGCGATGACCACGGGGAGAGACGACGCGTTCCCTCAACCATTGGATCCCCTCTTCAGCGGTTGGACGGAGCGAGGCGAGAGTAAAGCGCCGCGAGCGCGGCCGCGGCATCCCTCCACTCCCAAACCTGCGGGTTCGTGCGCGCGGCCCTTGGTCGCGCCGGCGTCTCACAAGCGACGCGCTCCTCGAGGGCCGCGACCCAAGCAGAAACGTCCAGGTCGAGCAACGTGAGGAGCGGTTCACCGGAACTCCGGAACGCCTCGACGAGCACGTCGATCCTGCGTGCGACGACAGGACAGCCGCGCGCGAGCGCCTCGTGGACCGGGAAGCCGAAGCCCTCGCAGAGGCTCGGGAAAACCAGCGCGGCGGCGCGCCCGTAGAGGGTCGCGGTCGCGGCGTCGTCGAGCGG
>Ga0137432_1000077_pt1 | contig 73434 bp, 59 predicted proteins | sample EasRivERMZT820_2_FD_102337 | JGI IMG/M metagenome (GOLD analysis project Ga0137432, IMG submission 102337) | Soil microbial communities from meander-bound floodplain in the East River, Colorado, USA - East River MetaG ERMZT820_2 | ecosystem: Environmental > Terrestrial > Soil > Floodplain ... | reverse complement strand
TTCGTTAGGCGGCGTGGGTCTCATCTTTTCTCCTTTGCACGTTCAACAAAGCGACACCAACGGAATTGCCGATCAACGCGACAAGTGCAACCCAGTAAATGTCATCCACGAAGGCCAGCTGCAGTTTGCTGTTGTCGCCAATCCGGTCGCGGGCGTGCCATCCGCGATTTTCGCGCGCGTGCGCCTCGACTTTGGCTTCATCAAGAAGTCCTCTGCTGATTAATCCCTGGTAAGCATCTTCCGCCTGCACCTTTTGCATGCCATGCGCGTACTGCCGCAAGCCTGTGAGACCAACCACAGCGACGAGATTCACTACAAAGATAATCCACTTGATTGACATGGGTGCAGCGACGCCTAACTAGTAGTAGATAGACCAACGTCTGCCTTTAAATGCGGAAGAGGGAAGACTGGGATTGCCATTGGCTTCCATTGGAAAGACTTTCTAACGCATCACCCTGAATATAACAAGCGCAAAGGCAGAAAGTGCCATCGACGGGCAATAAGAATGTATAGGTCGTAATGCGTGAAGGTCCGCGCATCGTACCGCCGGCTTTCCAGCCGGCCAGTGGAGAGGCTTTCCAGCCTCGCAAGGAGCCTGGAAAGGCTCCCGACTTGCCGACAGGAATGTCGGCGTTACGACCCCACGACAGTCTCTGCCGAGACGCCGCTACGGCCTCAGTCCACGAGGAAGGTGGCGTCGTCGGACTCCAAGCGAAGGGCCTGGTCGATGTCGCGCGCGTTCACTTTCAAAAGGAAACTGTGCGCGCCCGTGGGCAGATCGAGAACAATGTCGCTGTTGCCGCCGACTGCTTTGCCATCAATCCAGGCCTTGGGACTCGCGGTGCCGCTCAGTTTGAGCTTCACGGCGCCGGCCTTCGCGGTTTGGAAGCGTGTCGCCGCCCAGAATGCGTCTTTGCTGCCTTCAACTTCCGCTTCCAGATCGGGTTTCGGCACATCGCCCGCGACGGTCGAGTAAACGGGAAACCAGCCTTGGCCCCGCACATCGGCCTTCAAAATGTCCTCGGCGTTCGCAGTCCCCAGAGCGGGGTTTACACGCCAGACACGGGCGACATTCTGTTTGGTGGCATCGTAAGGGCCGGGCTTTCCGAGTTGCCAAAGGAACGCGTAAAGGTCGAGCCGCTCGGTCGGGCTGAGAATGTCCAGCAGACCCGCAGGCATCAGCGACCCGCCCATGGCGCGACTTTGAATCTTGCGCTTGGGAATGGAAAACTCCTTGTTGGTCGGGTCGCGCAGGATCAACTCTTCGCTGCTCTCACGGACCATGTTTCCGCTTAACTCCTCGCCATCCTTCGTCGTGACCTGCACCGAGTTGTAGCCTTCCTTGATGCGTTTGTTCGGCAACAGGACCGCCTCGACGATGTAGTCCGCCAGCGGCGTGGCCGCGCCCAGGCTCGTCATGTCGGGACCGACTTTGCCGCCCGCGCCACCAATCGAGTGGCAAACCACACAGCTCAATTCCTTCCGGCGATAAATCTTCTCGCCATTGGCTAAATTGCCCTTGGTGACTTCGTAAGCGATGGCGTGAATCTCGTTCTCCGTAAGGGTCGAAGTGGGGTCGCTCAAACCGCCGGCTTTGTTCAGGGCCAGCACGAGATTCGGTTCATTGCGTCCACCTTCGCGCGCCACACGCAATCCGGCACGCGCTGCTGCTTCGGGCAAAGTGGCCGTGCGGAGCGCCTTGGTGAACGCGTCAGACGCGCCTTTCACAGCAAGCAGGGAACGCCACAGCGCCAACGCGTCGTCTTCTTTGCTGATCGTGGAAACGACGTCGAGGATTTGCGTCATCGATCCGCTGAGGTCCGTTGCGGCGAGCGCGGCAGCCGCGGCCTGGCGGATCCGCTCGTTGTTATCCTTTGTCAATGCGCGCAAGGCAGGGACAGCGTCTTTCCCGCCCAGTTCGCGCAAACCCTCGATCGCTGCACGCCGGACCACCTCCGATGAATCCGCGCGGCTGGCGAGGACGGCGAGCGCAGGGGCAAGAGCCCCGAGTTTCCAACTGCCGGCGAGCCTGGCGGCCGGAGCACGGACGTCCTCGTCTGTGCGTTCGATCAATTTGCTTATGGCTTCCAGGTCGCCGGTCGGCTTTACATTTCTCAATCGTGCTGCGTCGGCCAACCAATTCAGCGCACGCGTTGTCGCTTCCGTAGTGAAGCCTCCGTTCAGAACCTGATCGAAGAGCTTGCGCAACTGGTCAGGACCGCCCGCCTGGCCGATGAGTTCAATCATTCCTCCGGCGCCGTCGCGAGGAAGCGGTTTGTCGCCGATCACTTTCGTCATCAAACGCGTGGCCAGCTTCGGCTCGATGGCCTTGAGCGCGAATTGAAGTTGTTTCTCGCGCCCTTCCACTTTCCATGCGCCGGATTCGACGGCAGCCGCCCATGGCTCGGCCAGGTCGTTGATGGTCAGCCAGAGGGCATATTCCAGGAAACCTTTGACTTCGCCTTTGTCGAGCACGCTTAAGGCGAGTTCGGCCGAACGCGCGGTCGGAATACGCGCTAGCGCCCGCAACGCTTCAATGCGCACACGCGGATGATCGTCTTGAACAAGCTTCGCCAGCAGGTCGAGTGATTGGAGCGCGGACGTCTCGTCCGCATGATTCGAACCGGCGGGCGAGACGCCCACGCCCCTATCGGCCAGCTTCCGTTTGGCGAGGCTCGGAACGCCAGGAGTGTTTCCGACGCAAAGCCCTAAAACGCGTGTGGCGGCGGCGCGAATACGCGCATCGCTCGCTTCGAGCAGTTTTTGCAACAAGGCCACGCTTCGGATCTCAACGACGTCCAAGGCTTGATGCATCCACAATGCATACAGCAAGGCACTCTCATCTGTCTGCTTCTTCGTCCATTCGGCTAAATCCGACTTTACCGCGGCCGCAGCTCCGGTCTTTCCCGCCGAACGCTCCATTAAAAGACGTCGCGCCTTGTCTTGGTTGAAGCCGTTAGGCGAGACCAGTTGATTCAACAACTCCGCGTTGCTCGCCTTAACCAACTCGGGCTTCTTCACATCCTTCCCGCCTTCGTAACTCACCCGCCAAATCCGTCCATGCACACGGTCACGCCTTGGATCACGAAAATCCACTTCGCCGTGCTGGATGATTGGATTGCTCCAATCGGCAATGTAGAGCGCGCCATCAGGACCAACCTTCACGTCAATGGGGCGGAACGTGACGTTCGTGCTGCGCAGAAATTCATGCTGCTTCGTTGTGTAGGCAGCGTCCTGGTCCAAAATCTCAAACCGCACCAGGCGGTTGGCCCGGAAGTCGCAGGTGATGGCGTTGCCTTGCCAGTCTTTCGGGAAGTGCTCGCTCTTGAGGATCTCCAGCCCGCAAAGCTTTGGATAGCTGCCCGGACTGACGCTGCCGAGAATGCGCCGCGCGCGTTCATACGTCACATACATCGCCTGGGGAATAATCCAGTTGATGCCCTGCCCGCCCGCGCCGTCGGTCTGAAAGGATTGCCCGAAGTCGTCGAAATCGTGGCCCCACCCGTTGATGAGGCCCTTCATGTGGACGCCGAGTTCCATCGTGTCCGGCCGAAGCGCCAGTGTGCCACCGCTGTTCAACCGCACCACGCCGTGCGGGGTCTCGATGTGGCTGTGGATGTAAATCGACTGGTTCATGTAGAGCTGGCCATCGTGGCCCCAACGCAATGTGTGCAGCGTGTGGTGCGTGTCTTCGGTGCCGAAGCCTGAGAGCACGACGCGCTTTTGATCGGCCATGCCGTCGCCATCCGTGTCTTTGAAATGGAGCAACTCCGTGCTTTGGCCGACGTACGCTCCGCCATCACCCGGCTCGACGGCGCTGGGAATCAACAGATTCTCGGCGAACACAGTGGTCTTGTCCGCTTTGCTGTCACCGTTGGTGTCTTCGAGGATGAGGATTTTGTCATCGGCAGTCTGCCCCGGCTCAATCTGCGGATAGACCGACGAACTGGCCACCCACAAACGCCCCGCCGCATCCCAATTGATTTGAATGGGCTTGGCCAGAAGCGGGTTCTCAGCCCACAGCGTCACTTCGAGATTCGTATCAGCGAGCTGGAAGTGGACGGGAGCCTGCGGTTTGAAGGGCGTAGCCGGATGTGCCGTGACTGGCGGAGGAGCTTGGCTCGTCTTCCTGGCCACAAAGTTGGAAATGCTGGTCGTGTAGTTCGTGGAATAAATCAGTTCGATGGTGTGCCGCACCGGGCGGCGCAGTTTGGCAATCTTCTGTTCCTCGGCCTGGACCAGGGGATCGAACTGCGGAATCTCCTTCGCGTTCTGCCCCTGCTCATGCTTGCGGAAAAGGAAAAGATAGGTGTTGTTCTGCGGACGCCAGCGATGAAAGAACAGCTCGTTCTTTTTCAGAATCGCCTGGCGCAATTGCTCCGCCTGCTCGAACAACGGTCCATGCTCGATAGTGAAACCCGACCCACCGCACTCCCGTTCGGTCAAGGTGCGCACGAGCTGGCCGCCGATGCGCAACTCGTAAATGCCATTGGTGAGCCCGATTACTTGCATACGCACTGCGGGAGTGGCGAGTGGTTGGGGTTGCTCATGCTCCAGCCATGGTGGATTGCCGATCTGTTCCTCCGCGATGACGACACGCACATAATTGGTCCGCTTCTCCAACTCCAGAACTCCCGCCCCGTAGCTGCCCTCGCGTGCTGTGCCTTCCCGGGTAATGCCCGCCCGCCATGCATGCGGATACCAATTCAAGCCCATGGCCAGCGCTTCGGCTGCGCGGCGATATCCGTAAGCGGTAAGATGAATGCCATTATCGGTCAGCGGCGCATACGGCGGGGGCAATTGATTGTTATCCAGAAGCTCGAAGAGGTTTACGAAGCGCGCCTTGCGTTTCTCGGCCAGTTCCTTGATCGCTTTGGTATAAAGGGCGAGCAACTCATTGTGTTTGGCGGGATCGGGAAGCGGCGGCGCAAGCTTCTCATGCTTGATCGGATTTAACAGAACAAACCGCACCTGGTTCGTCGACCCGGAGAGTTCCTGGATTGTGTCCATGAGCCTGTTCATCTCCTCCGTGAATCTGGACAGACCTGGCTCAGCGTCAAACGAGCAGGCCATGCCATAGCCGAGAAAGACGACCGTTGGTTTGTAGGCAGCGACCTGCTCTTTGAGCCGATCAAAACCTTTGTCGGGTAGATCAAAGCCGGCGCGCGAGACTCCTGCGGGCGTATCGGCGCTCCAACCCAGGTTGCGGAAAATCACGTGACGATCTGGATAATGCGTCGTGAGTATGTGCTCGAGGTATCCGTAAGCCTGCTCGCGCTCGATGAAGGTGTCGCCAATCAACGCCACGCGGTCGCCGTCCAGCAGTTCGAATGGCGGGGCGTCCTGGGAAAAGGCCGTCGGAACCTGGATAAGAAGCGTCAGCAAATGAAAAGCGAATATACGGTTCATGGACTCAGGGAATAAAACGGAGTTCAAGTTGGCAGGCAAGCAAAAGCGGCGCGGAGACACGGTGCCCGGGCACGCACCAGCGCATCTCGACACACCACCACCCGGCTCGGCGGGGACGCCTCGCCCTACCAGAGTTTGGAAGGTAGGGCGAGGCGTCCCTGCCGAGTCACAAGGTTGAAAGGCCCGTTGCCGTTTACGGCACGAGCACGGCGCGATAAAAGCGCTGCGTGACATTGCTCGCGACGTTGTCTCTGTATTGGATCGTGCCGGTAAGGTTGGTCACCTGCGTCAACGGCGTCCAGGAGTCGAGGTGGCTGGAAGTTTCAATCGCGTAACGCCGGCCAGCCTGTCCGGAAAGCACAAGGTCAAATGAGTTGCTGGATAATCGCGTGATGGAAGTGAAGCGCGGTTGCGGCACTGGCTTCCAGGTCAAATTGAAAATGCCTGAGGCGCCGTTGGCGCCATCCACGGCAATTCGGCAGCTGGTCCCGGCGACGGCGTTGACAATGAGACGGCTGGCCTGATTCGTCCCGGAATTATCATCGCTGGCCAAAGAAGTGAGGCTTCCTACAGCGCCGCCCGTGTAAACAGCCAGCAGCGTATCGAAGCTGCTGCCGAGCGTATCCAATTCATACCAACCACTCGCTGGCGCAGTCCAACAGTGCCATACAGAACGTCCACCCGCATTCCCGGCATGATTGGGCTCTCCGGTTTCCTTGCTTGCGCCCGCGTTGTTGCCCGTGAGCGAGCCCGTCGGGCCGCTAATGACCAGGCAATTTGCAAACGGGTTGTTGGCGCCCGGATTGATGTTCAGCACCACGCGACCAGACGCGCCATTAAAACCATCGACCGCAATTTGATACGTCGTGCCGGCGACGACGCTGGTCGATATCAGACTCGCACTCCCGGTGCCGGCGTCATCGTCCGCAGCGACCAGGGTCAAACTGTTCACCGCGCTTCCGCGATAAACACCCAACAACGTGTCGAAATTGCTGCCTTCGGTCGTGATGACGACGTTGCCGCTATAAGGTGCGGTCCAACGATACCAGATAGAAGCCCCGCCCGAATTTCCCGCGTGATTAGGTTCTGAAGACTCCTTCGTCGCACACTCAGTTCGGCCCGTCGCGCTGGCGATCCGCCAGGTAAGGGCCTGCGCGCCGCTGAAGCTGTTGTTGGCCGGCGGTCCGGTGCAGGGATCTTCGATGGTCACGAGCACTCGAGTGACATTGTTGGTCTCGTTCAGTTCAACGATGCGATTGTCCGGATCGATTTCCATTTCCAGGAAGTAAACTCCTGCAGGCACTCCCGTAATATCGATCCATTGGCAGGGCAGCGTAGAAACGTAAACATCGCCCCAGCCACGCTGAATGCCTTGATAACCGCAATCGTAGATGGAACTGGCATTGGCATTGGGGTCCCATCGCACCAGGTCCAAGAGACAGAACCCGACCTTGTTGCCGACTGCCACCGGCACGCCGTTGGTGTTCAGGAGCCGGTATTCCGCGAAGCCATTGAAATGATAATGGCCGTGGCAGGAATCAAATTGAAAGAGGGGGTTTCCGTTCGGATTGCCGAGAAAAAGATCGCCCGTGCCGATGTTTCTCGTTTCGGTGTCGAACTGCAAATAGCGCCGCGTCCCCGGTGTGGCGCATCCTTCCAATACTTCGCAGGCGTTGTTGGCAAACGTTTGGTTCCGCGCCAGCGGATTGACAGTTGGACCCCAAATGATCAAATCGGGCAAGGAGACCGGAAAGTTCGTGCCCAGCGCCAGACCGAACACCACATCGCTGCTGTTGGTCCCGATCTGATGGACTTCGACCGCCAGCAGGTTGTCTCCTGCAACCAAGTTGGTGCCGGGCAGGACCACGGTCTGAAACGAATTGGCGTCGCCGACGTTTCGATTCGCGAATGTTCCGTAGCTGATGGGCGCGGGAAAAACCGGCATGCCGACGCGCGCCGCTTCCTGGCCGTTGAGATAAATGACGGCGCCGTCATCGATCAGCGTGCGGGCTGTCAGCACCACGCCTGTCGGCGAGGAAGGCCAGGTGAAATGGGTGCGAAAGTAATAGGTGATGATGAACTGCCCGGCGCCGTTGGTGAGTGGAAGGAACGTGTTCTTCGGGACCGGCAATGCGGCTGACTCATTGTAAAACAACGCTGCGCCCGATGGCCAGTTCGTATCATCATACACTACGTCTCTCCATGCCGTTCCGAGGTTGATGCCGCCGTGGTTGTACTTCCAGATATTGGTCATGACGACGACGGTGTATGGCGCCGGGATGACCGTCAGCACGGCATTGCTGCTCACCGTCGCGCTGAACAGATTACTCACACTGAACGAGTAGCTTCCGGCAGCGTTGGTCGTGACCGACGGAATCACCAGGGTTTGGTTGGTCGCATTTGCAAGCGGGCTGCCATCTTTCGACCATTGAAAAAAATAGGGCGGGCTGCCGCTAACCTGGGTTGTGAATGTAATGATGTCCCCTTCATTGACCGTCTGGGTTTGGGGTTGGCTGGTGATCGTGACCGGGCCGGGCGCAGGCAGAGTGGCCAGCAAGTTCATTCCGAAGACGATGTCGCTGCTGCCTGCTGTGGTCTGATGCACCTCCACCGCCAGTAAGTTGTCACCTTCGACCAGACTTGAGGTCGGGAAACTCAGAACGGCCGGTTGCCCTTCCGGGGTGGCATTGCTGGCCAACAAGCTGGAGGTGACCGGCGCCGACGTGATCCGCAGCCGGCCCAACTCCGCACCGTTCAGATAGTAAACCGCGCCATCATCGACATACTGGGTCGAGGTCAAAGTCACTCCGGCAGGATTGGTGGGGAAGTTGAAGTGGGTGCGAAAGTAAAACGTGATGCGGCCATTATTAGTCGTTAGCGGAGTGAGAATGGGATATGGGTACGGGTAGGGCGTGCTGGGCTCATAGCCGAGCAGCCCTTTGCCGCTTGGCCAGGCAACATCTGAGAAATCGACTTCCTGGAACTGACCGCTTAAGTCCGCGCCAGACTGATTGTACTTCCAGGCGTTCGTGATCGTGACAAGCGTCAGTTGCTCCTGGGCAAACGCCTGTGAATGGATCGTCAACATGATCAGAAGCCAGGGGAACGCCCTTCTGCCGCGATCAATCGAAGCATGTAAGGAGCCGCTCAAGAAACGGAAAATCTGATGCCGCAGCATGTAAGTGGGTTTCACCGGTTTTGCCAATAGCTCATTTTTCAAGGTGCAGATTATGGTTAGCAAAAGTCACCGATCGGTGCGAGGGAAATCACTCTGCAACCGTGATGTCATAGACCCGTGCTCATGCCGGGTGCGCGCGATTCGGGTCAGGGCTGGAAGGGCTTTTTGCACGCCGTTGCCCGTGGGAGCAAACGCGGTGGCAGTCGCCGGTCCAAAGCCAGTCTGGAATGGAAGCGTGGGGCGATCCGGAAGTTTCTTCAGAAAAGTTTTGCCATTGAAGTGCAAAACAGCCAGAGTACATTCCATCCAGAATGACGGCGGTCGTTTCCATGTTCGGGATGGCGGGAGACGCGGTTGGAAGCCTGCACGCGCTGCGGGAAAACAGTCTTATCGTCGCATTGCTGATCCTGGTGCTGGGCTTCGCGTTGGGGATCGGTTTCACCTGTCTGTTTCTGGTGGTCCACTTTTCCCGAAAGGCGCAGTTGGCGGTCAGGGAGCCGCGTTGGAAGCCCGAACTGACCCGGGAGCGAAGGTTTGCACCGCAGATCTTTCCTGCGCCGAGCCGCTGGCTGGCCATCAAGAGCGGTCATCCGCATGTCGTCCAGGCCGCTTTGGGTTTGCACAAGCCGACGCCGTGCTCGTGGGAAGAAGGACTGACGGTCGCGCACGAGCAAAAGCTTTTTATTTCTCCTCCGCTGGCCGGCTGGATTCTGGTCATGGGTTCGCGCCTGCCGGAGCCTGCGGATGATGTGGACAAATGTTTTCGATTCATTCTCGATCTCAGCCGCAAATTGGGGCATGTGCAATTCTTCAGCACCAACCGCGCCGTGAATCATCACGCCTGGGTGCAGGCCCACTACGGACACGTCCAACGAGCCTACGCGTGGGCCGGCAAGACGTTGTGGAACCAGGGTCGCGTGACTCAGGCCGAAAGGGATCTTCGTTTGAAATGCTTTGATTATGCCGAAGCGACGCCACGAATCCATTTTGCGCATTCGGACCCGACGTTTCTGAACACCGAACGTGTCCCCCTCCTGGCGGCGCGCTGGAGCGTGGACCCGAACGCCATCGATGCCCGCATGTTGAAAGAGAGCCAGGGCATCGCTGGAGAATTATTCCGGCCCAGAACTCGTTAAGCGTGTGCGCTTGGGCAGCACCATACAGCCGTGCAACTGAAAGGAAGCGATGTCACTGGATTTGGCTATTGAAAGGTACCCGAAGGAAATCGAGCTGAAGGGCGGGTTCAAGTGCATCCTGCGTCCGCTGGAATCCAGCGATGAAATCACTTTCCATGAATTCTTCCTGGCGGTGCCCACTCAGGAACGGATGTTCATAAAACATCGCGTCACCGAACCGGAAGTGATTCATGAATGGTGCAAGCAAATCGATCTCGGTCGCAACCTGCCGCTATTGGCCTGCCTTGACGGGCAAATCATCGGTGATGCCACCTTGCACCAGCAACTCGGCGGCTGGAAACGGCACATCGGACGGGTGAGCGTGCTGGTGCATCCGAAGTTTCGCGGTCGCGGGCTGGCCAAGGCGCTGGTAAACGAGGTTCTTGAGCTGGCCCGGCAGGTCGGGCTGGAAAAAGTGGAGGCCGAATTCATCGGCGACCAGGAAGCGGCCATCAAAATGTTTGCCATGCTTGGCTTCAGCACGCTGGCCCGGCTGCCCCATTACGTGAAGGACATGCAGACGATTGCTCACGATTATGTATTGATGGGCCTGGATTTGAAGACCGATGAGGAATACACCGGGATGGGGTGAAGGTTCGTTGAAGCGTTGAACTTGCTAAACCGTTAAATCGAAGCGTCGCCGCGCGCTTCAACTCATTGGCCATCTAAGGATTTAACGATTCAACGGTCCATCGACGCCATGCCTCCTGAGATTTGTCCCCAGTGCGGCGCGGAAGTACCGCCCAACGCCAGGGCTTGTCCGGAATGCGGCTCGGACGAAGAGACGGGCTGGTCGGAGAAGGCTCGTGCAGAGCAACTCGGTCTGCCCGATGAGGACTTCGACTATGAGGAGTTTGTAAAGGAGGAATTTGGGCCGCAGAAAAAGATCCGTCCGCGCGGCATTAGTTGGCTTTGGTGGACTGTCGCTGTAATCCTGGTTGTCATTTTGATGTCCTGGGTGCTGGCTTTGAGATAATGGGCCAGCCCCCGGCGAACCGCATCAAAGGCGGATTGAGCACCATCCTGTTGCTCTGTGTTGCCAGAAGTTCCTCACACTCCCAGTTGCCGTGACCCGGGGGACGGTCGTGGTCCGGAAAACCCCGGGCGCGCGCGGAATTGGCTAAAACAGCGGGGCTGAAACACCCGTGCAGTGGACTTGATGCAGCCCGGGAATCCTGTCAAACTCAAGTCCGCGTGCCGTCAATCCACCTCAACAAGAATGTCGGCGTTGTCAGTTTCGCGCGGGCCGTTCTGGCTGGCATTCTGTTTTTCTCGCTGTCGCCGCCGGTTCAGGCCACCGTGCAGTACCGCTTCCAGGTGTGGAAAACCGAGCAAGGTCTGCCGCAGAATACGGTCGAGGCCATACACCAGACCCGTGATGGATACCTTTGGATAGGAACTCGCTTTGGCCTGGCCCGATTCGATGGCGTTCGCTTTGTCACTTTCAAGCTCGCGAACACGCCCGAGATGGTCAACGACACTTGCCGCGCGCTGGCCGAAGACAAGGACGGCAGCTTGTGGATAGGCACCGACAAGGGTTTGTTGCGATGGCATAACAATGCGTTTCGCCGTTACTCAACCGAGGATGGATTGTGCCACCCGTCCATTCGCTCGCTGCATGGCAGTCAATCCGGTGGCGTGTGGGTGGGAACCGCCCAAGGCTATTCGCGTTTCATCAATGGGCGCTTTACCAATTACAATCACCTGCACGGCTCCATCAAACAGAGGACCGCAGTCTTTGAGGATCGAGAGGGCGCGGCCTGGCTAAGTGTAGCGGGCGGGCTCGTCCGGATGGACCCAACCAGCAGCGAATGGCAACTGCTCGCCTCAAGCAATCACCAGGCGGGACTCCGAATTCTGGACTCTTATCATGCTGCCAACGGAAAACTTTGGCTGGGCAACCATCGTGGATTGCATTGCTGGGAAAAGGGAAAATTTGATTCCTTCAGGCCCCGGGACCCGAAACAATTGGTTGAACCGCTGCCCACATCGGTCAGTGTCGTCTTTGAAAGTCAGACGGGTGATTTTTGGGTGGCCCTGGGCGCGCGGCGCATCCTGCATCAATTCCGCGATGGAAACTTCATCCCATTTGACTGGCCCAATGGCGAACCCATCGAGCAGGTCAACTGCATTTCTCAGGACCGCGAAGGGAATCTCTGGATTGGCACCCGGCACGACGGGGTCCTTCGCTTGCAGGCACGGCGGATGGAGGTCTTCACCACCCGGAACGGCCTGGCCAATGATCATATCTGGTCCGTTTGTCAGGCGCCTGATGGCAGCATCTGGGCGGGCGCCGCCGATGGTCACTTCTGCCAGATTAAAGATGACCGAATCAGTTCCTTTAACATTCCCGGAAGCTTTGGTTCGCCCATCAAAGCGATCTGGGGAGATCGCATGGGCAACCTCTGGCTGGGCAAAGACAGTCCAACGAACAACGCCGATAGTCTTTACCTGTTCCGAGACGGGGTTTGGACCAATTACAGCGCTCACTCCGGGATTAGCAGCCGGGCCGTGCGCGCCGTCTACGAGGATCGGGCCGGCACCCTTTGGTTTGGGACCGAGGATGGCATCCACTGCTGCCAGGATGGCCGCTTCACACGCTATACCACCGCGGACGGGCTCTCCATGAACGACGTGCGAGTATTTCTGGAAGATCGCTCCGGCACGCTTTGGATCGGCACGCAGGGTGGTGGTCTGAATTACTTCCGCGCCGGCAAATTCGGAGCGTTGACGATGAAAGACGGCCTTTCGAACGATTTCGTTTGGGCGCTTCACGAAGACGCCGATGGCACTCTTTGGGTTGGCACGGAACACGGCCTCAACCGTTATCGAAACGGGCAGTTCTTCATCTTCACCCGCAGGGAGGGCCTTTTCGATGATCTCATTAATCAGGTGCTCGAGGACGATGCAGGCAATTTTTGGATTAGCTGTAATGGCGGCATCCATCGCCTGAGCCGCCGGGAATTGAATGATGTCGCTGAAGGGCGCACCAATCGCGCCCACCACGTGGCCTATGGCGAATCCGATGGCATGGAAAGCAGCGAAACAAACGGAGAGAACCAGCCCGCCGGCTGGAAATCGCGCGATGGCCGCCTCTGGTTCCCGACTACCAAAGGCCTTGTGGCCATCGACCCCAGGATCGTTCAGGACAATGGCTTGCCCCCTCCCGTAGTAATCGAACAGGTCATCGCGGATGAGGAAATTATTTACGGTGATAGAACGCTCCCTGAGTCCAAGGACCCAAGTTCAAAACTCCAGGTCAGCGGCGTCACTTCCAATTGGAAACTAGAAACGCGCAACTCGAAACTTCACTTGCCCGCAGGCCGCGCGCGTGTTCTCCAGATTCAATACACTGCCAACAGCCTGGTGGATCCATCGAAGGTGTATTTCAAATACCGCTTGGACGGCCACGATTCGAGTTGGCACGATGCCGGCACGCGTCGGGTTGCCTTTTATACCAATCTGCGCGCCGGTAATTACACCTTCCGCGTCAAGGCCTGCAACAACCATGGATGTTGGAACGAAACCGGCGCCACGTTCGGCTTTTCGCTGGCCCCTCATTTCTATCAAACCTGGCCCTTCTTCGGACTTTGCGCAGGGGTGGTGTTGCTGAGCGGCTATGGAGTTCATCGCCTGCGGGTGAGAGTGCTGGCTCGCATCCAGCGCCTCGAACAGCGACATGCGATCGAATTGGAACGAGCTCGCATCGCCAGGGACGTCCATGACGACATTGGTGGCAGCCTCACCCACATCTCGCTTATGTGCGAACTGGCCAGCCGCAACGCCCATAACCCCGAGGAAATCAAAAATCACATGCAGAAGATCAGCTCCAGCGCGAGCGACCTGTTTCGCGGCTTGGATGAAATCATTTGGGCGATCAATCCCAGGCATGACACGCTGGAAAGCTTGCTCAGTTTTATCTGCAAGTCGGTTCAGGATTTCTTTCGAACGGCAGGCATTCGTTGTCGGCTGGATATTCCGGAGACGCTGCCCAACGTCACCCTGAGCGCAGAAGTGCGTCACAATCTCTTCTTATCCGTCAAAGAAGCTGCCCACAACATCGTCAAGCACGCCGGCGCCACCGAAGTGCGCCTTCATGCCAACATCGACGGCCCTCTGCTGGAGATCCTGATCGAGGACAATGGCGCGGGTCTAAACGAATCCTCGCCTGCTCTTTGCAGTGGCGACGGCCTCGAGAATATGCGCCATCGACTGGAATCGATTGGTGGCCGCTTTGCTGTGGAAAGCCCCACAAACCAGGGCACCCGGCTCCGCATGCGCATTGATGTGAGCGGACGCGGGCCGGGTTAAGCGCATTCAAGTAGTACAGAATTGTCCGCTGACCGTTGAGCCTTTTGCCTTACCTGAAAAGGCTATGGCGAATGGAGTTTTTTGCCTTCCAAAAGGTCAGATTCGCTTGAACGATGAACGTCAAAGGCTGAGCGTTAACCCTTGATAACAACAGGCTTAACAGAGTGCGTGGCAGTTGCCCGGGTGGCTTGGTATCGCCGGTGCTCTCAAAAAGTGTGATGAGCAAAATTGAAAGCGAAGGTGTGCAACTGGGCGAGAGCGTAGCGCTCGCCGATGCGCTCCATCAGGTCGAGGATCTTTCGTGTGCGGTCGCAACGGATGGCACATGGTTCTTTAACTGGAGCCGTGTCCACGGCGCGGTCTCATATGAAATACACATGACGGCCGATGCCCGTCATTCAGGCGGCTGGACGGCGGCGGGAAAGATGACTGTTCCTCAGTGGCGTTGCCCGGCGCCTGGTGCACGGGCGATTTGGATCCGTGTCCGGGCGCTCGGAGTTACAGGTGCAGGTCCGTGGTGTCATCCGCTTTTAATCAAGAATCGGGGCGCGTCGGCGCGGATGGCGGCGTGATTCGTTGAGGATCACAGACCAGACAAACCCGCCATGCGTCCCTGAGGCCTGACACATGGCCGAACTCAAACATCCGGCTTACCATTCGCTCACGCACAAATTCCGCAAGTTCCTCGGCATGCTAATGAATGCCGAAGAGGTGCTGAAGCTGGATGGGTTCGCGCTGGGCGAGGCTTACGCTTACGCGACGGATGAGCACAATCGGCTCGACGCCCTGATGGAGGCCGTCGAAAAAGAGCCGGCCAAAAGCGCGCAACTTCGCCTTGAGGAACAAAGGGCGGAGCCGATGCTTTTCGAGCGCATGAGCGCGGTGATTGATTTCATTCAAATGCATCAATCGGACCACCCGCTGTTGCCGGATTACCTGGTGTACCGCGTTCGCTGGCGTGAGTGTCTGGGCGAACCGGTGCGCCCGGCGCCTCCTCAGCAGGCGACGCCCATCGAGGAAAACGATCCAAACGCACAGTCGCCTTCGACTTATGGCATGCCGTGGCCGCGACTGGAAGAGTTGCGGACGCGGCTGCGGCAAATTCCACTGAGCCACCGCCTGGTCGCGCCCTACACGGTCTTTCTCTGCGGCCTGATGCATGGTTCCAGCTGTGCTGCGAAACAGCGGGTTGCAGAACACGTCTGGAAGGATGGTTTGCCCGAGGTCAGTCGGCAGAGCCTGGAGAATGCCGTGGATTTTGCGCTAACCGAGGGGGCGCGGGTGATCGCCAACGACAGTGTGGCCCTGCCACCCCCGCTCTCTCGATTGTTTATGGGCATTGGCTACGCGCAGCGAACGCACTCAGCGGATGTCTATGAATGGCTGCACAGCCGGGGTCGGGGCCATTTTCAGGATCAGCTTTTGCGACTTCTTTTTGCCATGGGCGCGCGCGCAGCCACGGATATTTACGCCCGCCAACTCATTTCGTTCGCGAGCAATAGTTCGGATTTTCTGGCGGCCAATTGCTTTGGTGCTGACATCGAGTCGCTGGTGCGCAGTTTTGCCCACTGAAAGGCTCGATGGATGCCGGTTTCAAGAGAGGAAGGCTTGGCTGGCCAATGGGAAAGCGTGTTGCCAAATCCCGGGTCGCAGCTCGCCAGGAGCCGCAGCAGAGGGGGTTCCAGATATTCCAAACCACTGCCCGTGACCAACACGCAGCCCGTTCATCGGCAACACGCAATTGACTTTAGCCGTGAGAAGGGTGAGCAGGAGGGAAAGTTCCTGGAAAAATCATCAAAGGATTGAGTCAAACGCTTGGCTTGTCGCTCCTGCTCGCGTCGTCGCTGAGCGGCCGGGCAGCGGCCGCGCCCTTCGCTCAAGCGTAACGGCGAAAACAACTGCCAGCACGACCGTCAGCGGTCACTGCCGGCGGCCGTCGGTGGTGGTTGAAACTTCCACTGTGGATCGGTCAGCCTGCGGTTGAACTGAAATATCGTCTTCGCATCACCGGCATCCGCCACGGTGAATTGAACCGTGGGAAATTTGGTATCCCATTTATCGACCTGGATCCGGCGGATGTTCTTTTCGGGCCACGGTTGATCGTCGATCCAGACGTGGCCATCGGAATGGAGGAAGAGCAGCGGCTTTTTCCAATCGGCAGCCGCTTGGCGAAAAGGAACAAGGAAAGGTTTGAATTTCTCCTTCGGATCGCCCGCTTTGAGGACCAGTGGATTTGCCTGGCAGAAAACCACGGCGGCACGGACGTCAGTCATGGACGGGCGGGTCAGCACCTCTTTGATCCAGGCCGCATCCTGGGGCAGGCGGAGGGCCCATTCCGAGGCATCGTGGATGCGCCCGCCCACGAGGTTGATGCCAATGAAGACAACGCCCTTGCGAACGAATGCAAAATTTTCCGGGCGTTCCGGCTGACGCTCGGTTTTCCACGCAGGCTGAAAACCCTCCTCGAATCTGGAATAATACTTCTGCCACCATTTCCATCCCTGCGCGGGATCCTCCAGATCGCTCCATTCGTTATCACCCGGCACGATCCAGGTGGGAATCGTATTGTCGGCGGTGAGCAGGTCTGCCGTCTCGCGATACTCGGCCTCTGTTGGCATTTGATCGGGCAGTGGCGGCTCGGCCTGGCCCGGCTTTTTTGCCGGATTGGCGGCGCCATCATCCGGCTTTTTCAGCGATGGTTTTTTGAAGACATCACCGAGATGCACCATAAACTCCGACGTGCGCTCACGGTTTTCCTGCTGGACGTAAAACGCCGCCGCCGGCTTATCCGGCGGTGTGTAAGGGCCGCAGCCCATCGCGGAAAATATGATCGGCTCCCCAGCAGCGGCTGCCGCCAAGCCCAACCAGCCCAGCACAACCGCCCAGACATACCTCTCGTGATCCAGCCTTAGCATGCCAAGGATTGGATACTGTCGTCGCCGCCACGTCGAGAGCCAACTCGACGCGTGGCATTGACGAATCGAACTCATGGTAACCTCGTTCGCCGCCTTGACCTTCGCTGGTCCCTGAGTGGGCGCAAGCGCGTCCTTCGGCTCTTGCTCGCTGAGAATGCCTTTCTTAACGGGCGCATTGAGTGCCAGATCTGGAGTTTGTCCGTGAACCTTTGTCGCCACGGTGCCGGATGCAGGTATGCCCGCGGCCAGCGTTGGGGTAATGAGATGTTTTTGTTTCATTGGGGTATCCGGTTTTTGCGTTTAACGTTTCCTGACATACAAGTTCAGAACGCCGCGAAGGTTCCCCCCGTATGACGCCCGCGAGGCGTTCCTCGGCTCGGGCGCCATCGGGGGATGAATCGTGCCGATGGTTGCGCAAACCCATTGTTCGCGGTTATTTAACGGGCAGCAATAGCAGGAGTTGGCCGTCTTCAGTGGTCCTCGGCGCCGGCGCAGGTGTCGGCGGATGCGCTTGGACGTTGAAGAGCCAACTGTTGCGGCCGTAGAGATGTTCGGCATCGATAATGCCGGAGGTTTCCCACACGCCGGCACCCGCCGTCAGCCCATTCCGTCCGGGCGTGGCGAGGCTCACGACGGCCGTCGCCTCGTAGTTATTCTTGAGATCATAACGCCAGATCTGACCGGTGCGCAGTTTGCCGGCCATGACGTCCCGGCCGAAGCCCGTGCCGTCTTCGCAGACCATGATGTAGTCCTTGCTGACGTCGAGGTTGTCTGGAGTCAGGGCGATGTCGAAGCCGGATGCAACCACGAGGTCGGCGTTGTAGAGGATGCTCAACGTGCACGGTCCGGTGATGTCATCTTCGTTGAAGTTCAGCCGGTAGGTGCGTCCGAGGTGGTTGCCGGCCACTCCGGTATTCGTCGTGTCCCCGGTCGAGCTGAAGAAGAATTCATTCTTGTCGCGTTTGCTCCAGGCGCCGTCCTCGGTCTTCACAAACGCGAAGGCGCCGACGGTCGCGGACGCGGCGTCCAACTGAGCTTCGCTCATGCCGGCAACTCCGGTGATCTCCACCCATTCACCTGCGATGGTACCCGACTGAAATGCGGACTCATTGGCCATGCCAGGTGTCGTGGACTTCAAGACGTAAAACTTGCCCCCCACCAATCCGTTGCGAGCCAGCGGGTGCGCGCCCGGCGTAAAATCCTTTTGCCCGACGTACATGTAGAGTTGGGCCGTGAAGGGCGCAGCCGTCGGACCCGCACTGTCCTCCAACAACACCAGCACCGTTTCCGGCACGGGATGCGGGCGAACCGGGATGTTCTCGTGCTGGAAATGGCCGAGGTGCGGCAGCGTGTAGGCCTTCTTGTCGAAGATCGCCACGGCCAGGCCACCCTGTCCGTCAAACGTGGCCGGAGCGGGATTCTCCTCACCGCAGAAATAGATCGGACGGTCGAAGCCCGCGTCAAGCCACGCCAACGTGCCGGAGCAGAACCGGACGAAGCGCGGCGTGGCATTATCCACGCGGGCGGGCGGCACTTCATTGCCTGCCGGATCCACGATGACGTCGTAAGCGAGTTCGCCGGACACCACCTCGGCGTTGGTGTTGAGCACGAACTTGGACACGAACGCGCCGAGATAGTACGGATCGCCGATGACCGGTTCGTTGGTGGCCGTGCCGGCCACTTCGTGGTTCATGAAGATCACCACACCCCCGCTGATTTTGTACGCGCCCAGGCCATCGGGGACTCCGATCATCTGGAACTCGCGTGTTACGGGATCGTTGGCAAGGGGCACCCGGTCGCCCGCGCTGAGGATTGGCACGACCTGATACTCGGGCGAGATGGGCACCGCGTAGCGTGGCACCGCCGTGACGAAGGGCGATGGCGCGGCGTGTCCGCCCGGCGCGGACAGCGCCAGCAGCACCACCGACGCGAGTCGGGCGGCAACGCAGCCGAGCTCGACTGACTTGCAATCAACTTTTTTGCCTGTCTGTTTCATAACAGTGACCTTTCTGTTTGTTGGTTGTTTGGCTGACTGTGAATTCTTCGCATCTCAATAACCCCGGGGTTTGCGGCGCCTATCGATCGCTGCAAAGGAGAGGTTTTGGAGTTGCATAATGTTTTCTGCCCTGTACTCCGCGAAAATTTGCGGGAAGTTGCAGAAAATTGATGCTGGCCAGCAGCGAGAAGTCGGCCGTCAGAAGCGGAAGGCGTCTTCTGATACAATCAGCGGCCGGAGTCCGAAAGGATACTGCAAAAGCTGAACTGAACTCGACGGCGGTAGGATCGCCTCCAGACCAACAACACTCGATTCTTCGCGACGCCGTGAGTGGATTCGTCGTGACTGGCCAGCCACATCCTGGGTCTGGTGCAGCCGCGGATCGGCGCGACCGGCCTCCAATGCAGATTCAAACGCGCCGGCCAGTTCTGGTCCACTGAGGGCCATGAGCCCCTCCTGCCCGGAAGCAAGATCAAGAGTTGCCGCGGCTCAACGTCCGGCATCCAATTGACGAAGTTCCGGCGTCTCGTCGAGCAACCGCGCTGTGCGGGCTATCAGTCCCAGAATCGCGTCGGCGCCGACGGCGACGTCGTGCCGGATCACACCTGCTTCGTCAACCAGGTAGGCGATGGGGGTGGCGAACATGGTGTAGCGGCGGGAGATTTCCCATTGCTGCTGCAAGACCACGGGGAAGGTCAGACCGTGTTCCTTGACCTTCGAGCGGTTCTCTTTCGGTTCGCCCTTGCTGATTCATCACCACGGTGGTCTCCGGATGCTCCCCCTCACCCGAGCTGTCGGCCACCCTCTCCCCCACCGGGGGAGAGGGACGGGGTGAGGGGGCAAGGGCGCGGTCCATGGAAAGCGATGCGGGCAACGTGCCGTTGTGCTTTCGATAAAATTTCTCCAACTCCGGAGCCAGCGTGTTGCATGGGCCGCAGTGCGGGCTGGAAAAAACCAGCAACACGCGCCTGCCGCGCAGCTCGCTCAACGTCAGATCACCGCTTCCATCCAGTCGCGGCAGGCGGAAGTCGGGAGCCGGTGTGCCGGCTTTCAGACCATCGCGCTTGATTTTGCTGCGCGCGACGGAGCGCCGGCTGAAACGATTGGCGCGCCCGTCGCCACCAATGCCGGTTTTCTCGCTCTCCCCGTCAGTCGGGGAGAGTGTCGGGGTGAGGGGTGGTTCTTTAGCGGGCTGTGACGTGAGTTCCAGCAACGCCTCCGCCCCGATGGCCAGCTTGCTCGCGATCCTCCCGCCCGCACTGACGAGATAACCCGCCGGCGTGCCGTTGACTTGATAGGCCTTTGCGACTTCACCGTTGTTCTGCAGAAGCACCGGACAAGCGACTTTGTGCTCGGCGAAGAATTGCTGATTCTTCTCGGCGTCGCCGGTAGTGAGGATGAGCACAAGCGGGCGCCAGCCAGAGAAGTCTCCGTTAGTAGCAGCCGAGGTCACGAGGCTCTGATCCTGCTCCTTTGGTTGAGAGTTGAAGGTTGAGGGTTGAGAGTTGAAGGTTGAGGGTTGAGAGTTGAAGGTTGAGGGTTGAGAGTTGGAAGTATGAGCCTCCTCACGTCGGCTGCTACGAGCGGGGAGCGCTGCCAGCTTCGGCACCATTTCCCGGCAATAACCACACGCGGGATTGAAGAAGACCAGCAACACCGACTGCCCGCGGAATTGCGCCAGCGATTTTCTTTGGCCCTTCAGGTCCGGCAATTCAATCGCCGGAGCCTCGCTCCCGACCATCAAACCTTGCGGCTCATCGACACCGCCGAACTCCAGTTCGTTCAGCCGCTGCTCCAGCTCATCCAACCGCAGCAGGATGCGCCCATTCTGACGCAGCAATTGCCAGCCGAGCCAAGCGCCGACGAGGATGACCAGCCCCACGAATGGCACGGCCGAAACGGCGAGGTAGTCCATGATCTTCGTCTTCGGCTACTTACAGCCCAAGCCAAGGCGGCAGATGTATTTGCAATCCACGTAATTGGGATGGGTATGGGGAAGGTACGTCTTGCAGCCTCTGCAACAACAGTAGTTCACTGAGGGATCGCACCACCGGGGTACTGCTTGTGCCTTGTTCGCCAGCCCGAAGCAGGCCAGCGCCATACCGGCGAGGCCGACGCCGAATTTCTTCAGCGCCCCGCGGCGCGTGACCAATTGGGCCATTGCTTTGGTGAGTTCATCGAATTTGTTGTTCATGCTTTTCCTTTCGTTTGGTGGTTGGTTTTGTTGCTTGGTTTTAGGTGTTGGAAGGAAATTGAAGGCCTCCGCACCTCGGCTGCTGCCCGGTTCACCAATCTCCATATCCGTGACACAACGAATAGCACCAGTTATGGCAGTATCGTGCCGAACCGCCCCCGGCCTTGCAGACCTTCAGACACGTATTGCAGGAACCGTTGGGGCCCGCCTCCGCCTTGTTCGCCAGCCCGAAGCAGGCCAGCGCCATACCGGCGAGGCCGAGGCCGAATTTCTTCAGCGCCCCGCGCCGTGTGACCGATTGGGCCATGCTTTTCGTTAGTTCATCGAATTTATTGTTCATAATCTTCCTTTGCTTTCGTTTTGGTTCTTGTTTGTTTTGTTTTTCCGGCAGCGAGGACCGCTCGCCTAAGGTTCCCCAGCCTCGACTCGTGCAATCACCTGATTGACGAAAGTGAGCGCCTCTTCCGTGTCCACTCGGTAATCATGGGAGCTGGTCAAACTTCCGCGCGACACGACGGCCACGAGGGTTTCTTGCCCTGTTAATGGATCTACCCAGAACAGGGGGCCCCCCGAATCGCCGGAGCTGCTCCCGCCGTTATCACGGGAGTCGTTCTGATCGGTGTACAGCCACTGGTCATGCAGGTTCTGGAATTCGGGTTGTGCGGCTCGGCGCAGGCCATCGGGAGGAAACGGAAGGTGCCCGTTATTAGCATCGCCTGGGTCAATCCCATAGCCGACCACGGTGAACCTGGCTCGATCCGATCCGGCCTTAAGCTCTCCGGCGGTGTTCAGCGCATCCAGGAAACCGACTGGCGGCAGCGGGACCGTGGAAATTCCTGTGACCGGTTCTTTGAAGATCAATACACCCACGTCCGCTCCGTTGCTTGGATTGGCGACGTATCCCGGGTGAGTCAGGATGCCGGACACGGGCCGCCATGTGGTCGGGTCAGCAGCGTCGGGAGCGAAACTGACGAGGAGATCATCGAGGGTCATTATTCCTTGCGCCATCATGCCTTCCACCAAATACGTCACATGCCCGGCGGTGAGCCACACCCGGGGGTGAATAAGCGTTCCGGAGCCGGCGACCAACGGCGCAGGCACACCCGGCCGCGGGCTGACCAGCCATACCGCTCCACCTACGTTGGGGTGAGCATTACCGTCGAGCGTTCCGTTAATTATGGCTTGTGCCTGGTTCAGTCCAAGTCTGGCCAGCGCGATGCCGGCAACGCCGACCCCGAGCGTCTTTAGCGCCGCTCGGCGCGTGACCGGTCGGGCCAGGCTCTTGGTGAGTTCATCGAATTGCTTGTTCATACCTTTCCTTTCATTTCTGTTTGGTTTGTTCGTTGTTCGTCGGGCAGGCGTGTCGATGAAATGATCTGCGTGGCGGCACTGTCCGCCGCTTGGCTGTAAACCCCTCGGGCGGATCGAGAGCGAGATGCACGAGTTAAATACGCCACAAGAGAAATGTTCCTGCTATGCATAATATCGCCTACCCTGTACTCTGCAAAAATTTGCGGGAAGTTGCAGAAAATTAATGCTGCCAGCAGCGAGAAGTCGGCAGTCAGCAGCAGTAGGGGCCTGTTACTACGATCAGAGGTCGGAGCCCGAGATGATACCAAGGCTGAGCTGAAGGCGACGAGGGCGGGATTGTCGGCGTGAGATTACGAGCCGCTGCAGCGCGGCTATCGTTGAAGAATTGGAAGGCGCTGAACGCCTATCTCTGTGACGTTCAGGATGGGCGGGTCAGTCGCGTTTATCGGGAAGGCGGAGGATCGTCTTCACATGGTTGCGGAGTTCTTCCGCCGTTTTCGGATCCCTGAAGGTTCCCAAGTATTTATTCGGAATCACCATTGTGGTTATGCGGCCCTTCAGCTTCGGGAACCGGGCCTCAACTTTGTTTGTGACCCAGTCGCCCCGCCACTTCATATTCAGCCAGTTCGTATCTGTGCCTCGGGAGTAAACCAGGAACTTGGTCTGCGGCACCTCGTTTCCGATCGTGCCCAGCAAGGTGATCAGCTTGTCGTCCCCGATCTCATTATAGAGGAACCGCCACATTGGATCTTCCGACGGATGGGCGAACCCGTTGGTCTTCGCCCCGAAGTTGAACACCGCATTGTAGGAATGGTGGAACGACGAACGGTGAATGATCATCAGATCGAGACCCAATGAGATTACATAATTCTCACGATCCCACCCTGCGGAGAGCGGCTCGGGGTACAGACTGCTCGGCGGCAGAAGATCCTGCAGCGCCTTGTAGACTTCCTTCGCGTTGCTAGCGCCAATGGCACGGTTGTCCGGGTCGTAAACTCCGTCCTTCGCGGTGGTATCCATGAGAACAACGACGGGATCGCGCGCCGGAACAACTGGATTTGGCGCCGTGACAGCGGGATTGAGCGTAGTGACAACGGAATCGCTCTTCGGGCGATTCATGGCAAGGAATACAGCCCCCGCGATGGCGAACGCGAGCGCAAGCATGGCAGCCATGCGCGGCCAGCGCGCTTTTGGCCGCTGCTCGCCGCTCGCGTCGGGTCGCCATTCAGGGGCAGGAGTTGGCTTGCCTGCAGTGACACGGCGCGGGCTTTGTGGAGCCGTCGCCGGGACCAGCGGCCCGAGGTCCGCGCCGCGCGCGAAAGGTTCCAGCGCCTCAACAACCTCGCGCGGCGTCGAGAACCGCGCATCACGATCCTTGGCGGTCATGCGCGCCAGCACCGCCTCAAGCCCCGCCGGAGCATCCGGCAGTGCCTCGGCCAGGTTGGGAAAAGGTTCGTGGAGATGCGCCTGCATGATTTCAGCGAATGTTTTCCGCTGCCAGTAGGGCGACTTGCCGGTGAGCAGGTGGTAGAGGGTGCAGCCCAGGCTGTAGATGTCGGCTCGGATATCCACGTGCGACGCATCGCGGAATTGCTCCGGGGCGCAGTAGCTCATCGTGCCCAACACAAGACCGGTTTGCGTCAACTGCGCCGTGGAATCTTCTCGAATGAGCGCCAGGCCCATGTCGATCACCTTGATCGTGCCCGCGCGGGTCAGCATCAGGTTCGAAGGCTTGATGTCGCGGTGGATCAGGCCGTGTTCATGCGCGTACTGCAGACCCTGCGCGGTCTGGCGGGCGACTTCGCAGGCGGCGGCGACCGGGAGAGGGCCGTGAGTGCGGACCAGTTGTTGCAGGTCCACCCCGTCGATCAATTCCATGGCCACCAGGTGCCAGTCGCCCACGCTGCGCGCGTCGGCGGCGGTGACAAGGTTCGGGTGTTCGAGCTGGCCCATCGCCCGCATCTCCCTCTGAAAGCGGGTCAGGCGCGCGGGGTCGGCAATACAATCCGCGGGAACCAGCTTGAGCACAACCACCTTGTCGAGCAGCCGGTGGCGGGCCTTAAAGACCAGGCCCATGTTGCCTCCGATCCGATCCAGGATTTCGTAATCTCCAATTACCTCCCCTGGCGCTGGAGCCCCAGTGGTCATTGGCACGGATTGTTTCCACGCATCCTCACCATAAGCAAGGGGTCTTTCGTGACTTTTGTCGTCCTGCTTTCGAGCTATCAGGCGCTGGAACCAGCGGAGCGACCGGGTCCCCGCCCCGGGTCGCCTGCCTCCGGCCAGGGCGCCCCGCAGCGCGCAAGCTGGGCAGAACACATCCGTCATGCCGCTCGGAAGCGGCGCCCCGCATTCTGCACACGCTCGCGTTTCCATAATTGCCAGCCGTTTGTTGTTCTCCGCGTCTCGATGTCTCCTCATCCCGATCATATAATCCGGGAAACGGGAGCGGAAGTTGCATTTCAGGCTCCAATCACCGAGAGCAGGTGGCGAACTTCGGCGTCAACTTCGGCGGCACTCGAGACCGTGTGCGCGACCTCTTCGCGCACCAGTTCCCCGTAGCGCGCACGCAACCGTGAGACTGCCGATTTGACTGCGCTGACGCTCATGCCCAGCTCTTGCGCGATCACCGCGTGCGGGACAGCGCATTCGTTTTGGCCACCGACCAGGCTGACGCGGTCGTACAATCCTGATTTGCCTGAGGCGATGCACTCCTGGCGCAACCTGGTGCGCGCTTGTTCCAGGACGGTGGAGGCCCATTGCCGGTCGAATTGCTGCTCGCCGCTGAGGTTCTGGCCCAGTCCCTCCAGGTAGCGCTCTTCAGTCGCTTTCTCGTCGAGAGATATGAACGACAATCCGCCGCCTCGCTTTGCTGTTCTGCCCCGGTCTCTCTCGTCGGCCAAAAAGTGGCGAAGTGCCGTGAGCAGGAACGAGCGAAAGCGCCCCTTTTGGGGATCCGCGCGGCCCCAAAAATTCTTCTGCAGCAGTTTGGCAAAGAAGGCCTGGGTCAAATCCTGCGCTTCCTCCGGGCCATGGCCCTGGCGGCGGATATAGCTGTAAAGTGGCGGCCAGTACGCGCGGCAGAGTTTCTCGAGCGCTTCGGACGCGTGCGATGAATTGGTCTGCCCCGCCGAGAGCACCACGCTCCAGTGTGTGGTGGCAAACCACTGAGGGTCGGATCTGTCGTCAATTGCGTTGCTCGGACGCGACATACATTCCCACTACTGGCCATGCTATCAGAAGCGAGTTCTTTCTTTCCATCGAAATTATTCCCGGCATTCGGACACGAGGAGGAATATGCCCGGCAAAAACCTCAACCAATACCTTCCATTCGGCATCTGTCGGCATAAAATTATTTCTGCTCACATTCCCGAACGCGGCGGTCTGATTTTGCTCGTCTGACATGCGCCGCAATGGTTTTATGCCGAAAAGAGCAAGCAGTGCTGCATGAAATCATTGACCGAGTATCTCTGGTTCGAAGTTCCAAATCGACGCGGGTTTGTAAACATCACCCATACGGTTGAAGAACTCGTGGCAAAGAGCGGAATCAAAGAAGGTTTGTGTCTGGTAAATGCGATGCACATAAGCGCATCCGTTTTCATCAATGATGCCGAATCGGGACTTCTCCACGACTACGAAACCTGGCTCGAAAAGCTGGCTCCGCATGCACCGACTGACCAATACGAACACAATCGCACGGGTGAGGACAATGCCGACGCACATCTAAAACGTCAGGTGATGGGACGCGAGGTTGTCGTTGCCATTACGAAAGGAAAACTGGATTTCGGGCCATGGGAGCAGATTTTCTATGGCGAGTTCGATGGCCGCAGGCGCAAGCGTGTGCTCGTGAAAATCCTTGGGGAGTAATCAGGGCCGCGCGGACGCCATGGCTTCCTCTTGGGCAAAGCGCTTTCGAAAGAAACGAATCGTCTGGCTCTGGATGTAAGGAAGGCAGAGCACTGCGGTGTAATGCCCGGTCGGAACCATGACGGTTTCGGGTTTGCCCATTTTTTTGCGCAATTCCAGGCCCTTGTTGATTGGCACAACCGTGTCGCACGTCGCCAGGACGAGAAGGATCTTTTTTGGATCCACAAAGGGGGCCAGCCTGCCCGGGTCACACGTAATCCGCGCGCGTAATTGTTCTTGAAGATCGTGCAGAGACATCGAGTGTCGCTGAAGGTATGCGTTCCTTTGACGAGCGACACCTTTCTCCGTTGAATAACTGACGATATAGGGAATATCTCCTCCCACCAAGCCGAGCACCGCTGCTTGCACGCGGCTTTCCAGTGGCAACAACAAAGCGCCTTTGATGGCGCCCATGCTGGCTCCAAAAATGCCCACCTTGCCTAAGTCCAGTTCCTCCCGGTCTTCCAGCCAATCGAGCACCCGTTTGTTATCCAGGACCGTTTGCTTCAGCATGTTGTCGATCTCTTCAGCCGTTACTGAATCCGAGCCCCACTTTTCGCGATGGACGATGACGGCGGCCAGACCGCGCCGGGCAAAGTAGGAGGCAAAGTGGTGTTCCAGAGGATACGATGTGCCGCCGAAAATCGGCAGGACGAGGATCACGGGATGCTTTTCGGGGCCTGTCGGAATATAGTAATCGAAGACGATGCTTCGGTTGGTATCCGAGCAGGCAACCGCAGCGCGGAGTTCAATCCTGTCGATGGAGTACTTCTCCTTCGCTTTCAGGGCTTGTCTGTTGAACAGGGGTTTCTCGTCCTTGACGTAACTGTATGCCAGGGCCAATGACGCAGGCAAGGGTTGGACAGCCCTGCGTTTGGAACTCATCGGAAAATGACCGCACCCGGTGATGAGGGCGCACAGCGCAATGTTCAACCCTAAAACTTCGACCCGGTGGCGTTGGAGTATCATTGCCGCAATGTAAGATTATGCCTGCCGAATCACAAATCCGTGGCGCACCACGAACCGTTCCATATGGCCACCGATCCCACCCTGAATTTTTCTGAAAATTTTTGTGGCATATTTGGTTTCCTTTGTTAGATTCGCCCACTCGCGGAACGGAGAAAGCACCGGAATTGGCCGGAAACGAAGTGAGTTTTGGCGAACGATAATTTGGAACTGTTGTGACAACGAACAAGAAATCCGCAAAGAAGAAGGCGGCACCCAAACCCAAGCCGCACACCTCTGCCACCGCCGCGTCTATTCTGGGTCTGCCCGCGGCCAAGTCTAAAAAGCCCGCGCCGATCAACGCGCGCGTCAAACCGGAATGGGCCAAATATCATCAACACCTCCTGGAGTTGCGGGAGCGGTTGCTCAATCAGATGAACGGGCTGGCCAAGGAATCTGCCGAAGAATTGGCCGGTTACAGCCTGCATATGGCCGATTCGGGCACGGATAACTTCGACCGCGACTTCGCGTTAAGCCTGCTCTCGTCGGACCAGGATGCGGTTTACGAGATCGAGGAAGCGCTCAAGCGGATTGAGAAGGATACCTACGGCATTTGCGAATTGACCGGCAAGGCCATCCCCAAGGCTCGGCTCGCCGCCATTCCCTGGACTCGCTTTACGGTCGAGGCCCAGGCGCAGTTGGAACGTGAAGGCGCGTTGCGCCAGCGTCGTCTGGGCGCCCTGGGAACCGTTGACAGCGCCGGCGCGGTGGAAGTCGAAGAGGAGGAGGAAGTGGAGGAAAAACCAGCCAAGGAGAAGGAGTAATTTGTGCCCAGGGAAATCATTACCATCGAATGCACCGAAGCCCGCAAGGAAGGCAAATCCCCTTCGCGTTATACGACCACCCGGAACAAAAAGACCAAGACCGAGAAGCTGGAGATTAAGAAGTATAATCCGTCTCTTCGCCGGCACACCCTGCACCGCGAAATCAAGTAGCTCTTATGCCACGCAAAACCCACACGGACAGACGAGATTCCCGCAAGAGCCGCGGCAAGGCTACATTGACCGAAAAGCGCACTCCGCGACCAAAGCCGAAAATCGATTTCACGGTGGATGCGCTCGATTACAAGAACGTAAATTTGCTCAGGCAATTTGTTACCGATCAAGGTCGTATTCTTCCCCGCAAATATACGGGCCTTCCCGCCCACTATCAGCGGCAACTCAACCGCGCCATCAAACGTGCGCGGCAGATGCTGCTGATGAAGTAAGCCTCGCCCCCAACTGCTCAGTCGCAGAACAAAGGTGACAACTGAGGCGGGTTTCTTGACTATTCCTCCACATGCGCGAACCGTCCATGTGGCCGTTGTTGCTGCTTGCGATCTACAGCGGATTGATTGTGCTGGCGTCGCTGGCGGGGGGATGGATTCCCCTGTTCGTACGGCTGACGCACACGCGGCTTCAGATTGCCATCAGTTTCGTGGCTGGTCTGATGCTGGGTGTCGGTTTGCTGCATCTGCTTCCCCATGCGTGGCAGAAACTGCGTTCCATTGACGGCGCGGCGGGCTGGTTGATGGGTGGTTTTTTGGCGATGTTTTTTATCCAGCGCTTCTTCCACTTCCACCATCATGACGTGCCGGACGAAGCAGGCGAGGCAACTGAGGAACCGGCCCACGACGTGTCTCCTAGCGAGCATGCACATCACCATCACGGCCAGACGCTGGCGGAGCAGTCCGCCCGCCGGCTTTCCTGGACTGGCGCCGCGCTGGGATTGACGCTGCACACGCTCATTGATGGAGTGGCACTGGCCGCCAGTGTGCGAGCGGAGGCGGGCATAGCGGGGGCGGGCGCGTTCCTGGGCCTAGGCACTTTTCTCGTCATCATCTTGCACAAGCCCTTTGATGCGATGGCGATCGGCACATTGATGGCCGCAGGCGGATGGTCCAGGATTTCGCGTCATCTGGTAAACGGTCTCTTCGCCCTGGCCATCCCGCTGGGTGTGACCTTGTTCGATCTGGCGGCCAATCGACTCGGAGGGCCGGGCGACCAGTTTTTGGGTTCGGCGCTGGCCTTCGCGGCAGGAAGCTTCCTCTGTATTTCGACCAGCGATTTGCTGCCGGAGCTGCAATTTCACGCCCACGATCGTTGGAAACTTTCGTTCGCTTTGCTGGCTGGGCTCGGATTATCCGCATTGGTGGGTCGCTTCGAGACTTCCGGCCACGACCATTTGCCGCATACACCGAGCGCGGAGTCATCGCCGGTTCGCAAACCAACGCCGTAAATCGGGGAGCAGCTCAGTGGGGCCGCTTGCAGCGCTGCCTTCTTCCTCCAAAAGAAAGAGCCACGCAGCAGCGCGTGGCTCTTTCCAGACTATAGTTGTATTCGTGCTTAAGCTGTTTTTTCCTGGGCCCAGTCGCTCAGGCGAATGAATTCTTTGATTTTTCTCCGCTCGTAGCGATGTTTCTGGGCTTTGACCGGTCGGTCATCAGCTTTGCGGAAGGGGTGTTTCGGGTTGCGTATAATTTCTGCGATCACATCCAACGTCTTAGTCATATAACGCGTTCCTTTCTTTGAAGAACTCACAGCTTGATTGATGCCATGGCATGCGATGGGGGAATCCTCGAAGGGGTAACTGCCTCTGACATCACCCATTTCAGAGCTCATTGATCAAATTGACGGAGTTCTGGCTGAAAGGGTTCAAAAAAAATCCTGCCTTCTTTTGGCCCCGTTGGTTCAAAACGGCCACGCGCCCTCTGCCCTCAGTTGGCAGTAAATGCCGCTGATTCCCATTCTTGCTCTGCAGCGCGAGAGAGCACTTTGAGGCCGGAGTTCTCATATGCCGCTCGCACGCCTTCAAACTCCGAGCCTAGTATTCCGGCCAACACCAGAATCCCATCCCGTTTCAGCCGCGCCAAAATGCGCCTTTTTCCCGCCACCAAAAGCTCGGCGACCAGGTTGGCGCAAATCAGATCATGTTTTTCGCCAACCAAGGGCAGTCGAGTCACGTCCTGGCAACTCAGTCCAACGTGTCGGGCGACGCCGTTGCGCCGGGCATTCGCGCGAGCAATCCGAACGGCCACCGGATCGAAGTCGAAGCCTTCAACAGCCTGGTATCCGAGTTTCGCGGCCGCAATAGCGAGAATCCCCGAGCCGGTGCCAATATCCAGAACAGATTGCCTTTGGTGGTGGCGCCGATAGCGAACCAACTGCTCCAGGCAGAAGCGCGTCGTGGGATGCTGACCTGTGCCAAAGCTTAGACCTGGATCCAGGGTAACAACCGCCTGGCCTCTATGCGGCCGTCGCCTGCTCCAACTGGGCTTGATCAACAAAGCCGAGCCGATCTCGATTGGCTGGAAGTGCCGTTTCCATGACTCAGCCCAGTCTTCGCGGCGGAGCCTTTGTGCGGATATTGTCCTGGCATCGACGTCAAGGCCGCAGGCGCGGATTTTGCGAAGTCCGTCAAGCAGTCGAGCGCGTTTGCTGGCCGACCATTGCGAACGGCCCGCCAGATACGTGCTGACAGTCATGGCGCAAGTTGCGGCGTCGGTGTAAACCGAGCAAAGCTCTTCAAAGAGCCTCTGAAAAAGCTCCACCACGGCCTCTTCAGCTTCCGGAGAAGTCTTTACGGAAATTTTCCACCACCAAGCGCCTTTTGTCAGGGCAGGTTTCACCTGAACGGGTAATGTTCCAATGGAGTAACGCCAGTCTCGACCGCGGTCGCTAAACGAGTGCTGCCTCCTGCGCTGCCAACGCCTGTTTAATGCCGCTTTTGCCCAGCGCGAGCAACGCGGCCAGTTGCGTGTCGCTAAAAGTGGCTTCCTCGCCGGTGCCCTGCAGTTCAATGAAATCGCCCGCCGCGGTCATCACCAGGTTCAGGTCCACGGAAGCAGCGACATCTTCGGTATAGGACAGATCCAGCAGCGGTTGTTGATTCACCAATCCCACGCTCACTGCCGCCACCGCGTGGAGGAGCGGGTTTTTGTCGAGCTTTCCCTCCGCCATCAACTTCCGGACGGCCAACGACAACGCGACATAGCTGCCGGTAATGGCCGCCGTGCGGGTTCCGCCGTCGGCCTGCAACACATCGCAATCCACCCAAATCGTGCGCGCTCCAATCTTCTCCAGATCGATGGCGGCGCGCATGGCTCGTCCGATCAGTCGCTGTATTTCCTGGGACCGGCCATCGATCTTCCCTTTGGCCACGTCGCGCTGTTTGCGTTGCAGCGTGGAATAAGGCAGCATGGAGTACTCCGCCGTGATCCAACCGCCGGTGACATTCTGGTCCTTCATCCAGCGTGGCACAATCTCCTCCACCGTCACGCCGCAGATGACCTTGGTGTTTCCGCATTCAATCAAAGTCGAGCCCGTGGCATAAGGAGCGATGTCATTCTGAAAGGTCACCGGCCTTAGTTGATCCGGCTGACGGCCATCAACGCGAGTGGCCGGTAAGGTGGCGGCTGCAGCAACAGATTCCATCATACTTGCGGTGCATCTTAATGACACGACCCAATCACGGCAACGGCGAAACGCAAAAAACCACTTTTCCCCGGGCGCATCTTGGTACCCACCAATGCGAGACTGAAAATCTGTAAGTCTCACCACTGGCCGGCAGGAAAGCCGGCGCTACAACGTAACGCCGACATTCCTGTCGGGCACGTTCAGACCTTTCCGGCCCCCCTGCCCTGCCCGGTCCAAGGTTGCATTCGACGATTTCTCTGCTAAATCCATACGCGTGCCACAGACGCCACCGAGCGTTCTATTGTTGATCCCGGCCTATAACGAAGAGCAGCGCATCGAACCTGTGCTTCGGGACTACGCCCAGCATTTCCAGCGACATTACGCCGGGAAATTTCAGTTGATCGTGGTGCTGAACGGATGCGTCGATAACACCATTGGCGTCGTGCGCCGGGTGGCGAAGGACCACCCTTCCATCAGCGCTTTGGAATTCGCCGCGCCCATCGGCAAAGGAGGCGCGCTCATTGAAGGACTGAAGTTGGCGCCGTTGGCGGACCTGATTGGCTATGTCGATGCCGATGGCGCTACCACCCCGAAAGCCTTCCACGATCTGGCGCGTCACTGCGATCAAGCCGATTGCGTGATCGGCTCACGCTGGATTCCAGGGGCTGTTCTGCACCAATCGCAATCGGGCCGACGCCAGTTTGCCAGCCGGGTGTTTCATCGTATCGTGCAACTCTTGTTCCGCATGAACATTCGCGACACCCAATGCGGGGCCAAGATCATGCGCCGCGAGGCTGTGGAAAAAGTTCACGCCGCGTTGCGCATCGCCGACATGGCTTTTGACATTAATCTGCTCTATGCCCTGAAACGAGCTGGCTTCAGCATTCTGGAAGTGCCGACCGAATGGACGGACAAGATCGGTTCCAAGGTCGTTCTGGGAAAGACGTCCCTGACGATGCTCCTTTCGGTCATCCGATTGCGACTGATCTATTCGGCGATATATCCGTACCTGCGCCCGCTGCGCCCCCTGGAATCGTGGATCTATAAAAAGCTGAAATCCCCGCAGCCACTGCCGCGCCCCAAAGATGGCGAGTAAGCAGAGAACGAACAAGCAAAGAAGCCAGGACCTGGACATCTTTAACCGCCCCGCCGCACGATGCGTCTGTCGGCAACGTAGCTTTAATGACGAAGTCGGCGTAAGGTGGAAACATGTCAGCGGCGATTCTCAAACATCTAGAAGTTCTCTATGGCGAAGGAGCTGCGCCAGCGCTCTACGGCCGGTTGCGAGAACTGATCGCCAGGCACCACCCTCAGACCGGACCGCGCCCGCCTCAGAGAACCAGTCTGCCGCTGACCGAACGCGACGTCCTCCTGATAACGTATGGCGACCAGCTGCACGAACCGGAAAAGCCGCCCTTAAAATCATTGGGTGAGTTCTCGGAAAAATACGTGCGTGGTGTCTTGAGCGGAATTCATATCCTTCCCTTTTACCCGTACTCATCGGGCGAGGGGTTTTCCGTCATCGATTACCTGCAAGTGGACCCGGCATTGGGTAGCTGGGGTGATATCGCGACGCTTCGCCGCGATTTCGACCTGATGTTCGATGCTGTCTTCAATCATATCTCCGCACAAAGCGAGTGGTTTCGTAAATTTCTCAAGGACGACTCGGTCTATCGTGAGTTCTTCGTGACGGCGGGCCAAGAGCTTTTGCCGCTCGTCCATCCGCAGGCTCTTCCCTTGCTGACCCGATTCAAGACCGCGGCCGGTGAGAAAAGAGTCTGGACCACATTCAGTGCCGATCAAGTGGACCTGAATTTTCGGAATCCAGTTGTGCTGCTGGTCATCCTCGACGTCCTGCTGTTTTATGTTGAGCGTGGCGCGCGTTTCGTTCGGCTTGATGCCATCGCTTATCTGTGGAAGGAAATGGCCTCCTCCTGGATGCACCATCCGCAGACTCATCGCATCATCCAGCTCATGCGAGCGGTGCTTGACGAAGTGGCGCCGGACGTCCTGCTGCTCGCCGAAACCCCTGTTTGGCATCCGGACAGCGCTTCTTATTTCGGCGACGGCACCAACGAGGCGCAACTCATTTTTAATTTCGCCCTGCCCCCGCTGGTGCTGCATTCATTTCACACTGCCAGCACGTCCAGGCTGGCTGCGTGGGCTCGCTCGCTTACACCGCCCTCGAATCGAGTGACATTTTTCAACTTCCTGGCCTCACATGAGGGCGTCGGTCTCCGGGCTGCCCATGGTTTCCTGGACGAATCAGAAATCAAGGCGCTGGCTGAGCGCGCCGAGGCGCATGGCGGGTTTATCACTTACCGTCACGACGCCAAAGGTTGCAGAGGCCCCGATGAACTGAACATAAATTTTTTTGACGCCCTCTCCAACCCGACGGACGCCGCGGAATCGAGCTCTACACAAGTGAGGCGTTTCATCGCGGCGCACGCGATTATGCTGTCGCTGGCGGGTCTTCCGGGGATTTACTTTCACTCCTTGTTCGGCTCGCGAGGCGACATTGCAGCCGCGGTCACCAGCGGCATTCCTCGGCGCATTAATCGCCAGAAGCTCAAGCGAGCGCAGTTGGAAAACGAGCTGGAGAATCCCCTCTCGTTGCGTTCCCAGGTCTATTTCCTCTTCACGGAACTTCTGCGCAAACGGCGGGGCCATCCTGCCTTTCATCCCTGCGGACGGCAGGAGGTGCTGTCTTGCGATGAGCGCGTCTTCGCGCTGCTTCGTGTTTCTCCTGATGGTGGACGACAAGCTCTTTGTCTCCACAACGTGTCCGATCAGCCCGTCCAGCTAACCATACAATTGGCTGCCGATGAGACGGGTTGCTCCCAAAGGGAGCCTCTCATCCCTGGCGGCAGGCTGTTCGTCCGATTGCCTCCCTACGACGTGCATTGGATCATGGATTAGAGCATTTTAAATAAAACTGTAGCCAAGCCAAGCGTTTGTTCGGTAGGGCCGCGCTGCAGCGTCGCTGCTGCGCCGCCTGGCCGCGCAGCAGCGCGGCCCTACCCTTCCGCATCGCCCACAGAATTTCGTCGCTCGGAGCGACCGACGCACATTCACTTGAGCAGAAGCAGTCGCAAGCCCACCAGAATAATAAACGCCCCGAAAGCGCGCTTCAGGTTGTCAGCGTGAATCATCGTGGTAAACCATGCGCCCAGGTAGCCGCCCAGGATGGCCATGGGCGCCAGGGAAAGCGCGACCGGCCAGTTAACGTTGCTCAAGTTGGGATCGGGGTTGTGATGTTTAAATGCCCCCATCATGGCGGTCGGAATGATGACGACGAGCGAGGTGCCGATCGCTTGTTTGATGTCGCGAATGGGCGGGCTCAGGAAGAACATCATTGCCGGCACCATGACGACGCCTCCTCCGACACCAAATAAGCCGCTGGTGATCCCGCCGACCAGCCCGATGATCCCCGCCATCAAATAATTCATGCCCGCTTAAATGCACCGTGAAGGCGCGGGCGACAACTCTTTTCTGAACCGAAAGCGATGAGAGGCCCCTGCTGAAAGCCAGGCGCCAATGATCGGGCACGCCAACACGTCACCGCCATCTTTTCCATTTCCAAATCAGCAGAATGAATTAGCTTCAGCCTCATGGTTGCCGTTACTAACCCAGCGTGGGAAAGTTTCGCCGCTCAGATTGGCGACGAACTGCTCCTGGCCCAGGTGCTCGTCACGCGCCAAAAGCAGGGTTACGAATTGCGACATGTAGCGGATCGAGGCGCTACGGAGCCGAGTTTGCGTTTGGTTCAACTTCCGGATCTGAGAGGGCTCGCCCAATTCACTGCCAGCGGCAGCTTTCGCCCCTTGAAATCCGCTCCCAATTTGCAACGCGGCTGGAGAGCTCTTCTGGCTGATGACGATCAATTGGAAACGGCGCTGCAAAATCTCTATCCCGCCGCCATTGCCGATTGGTTTGCCGCTCAGAAAGAGCCATCGCCATTAACCCATTTCCGTGACTTCACCCGCCGCCAGACCGGCATGTATCGCATTACCGCTTCGCTCAGCGACGAGCAAGCCGCTCCGATCATTGGAGCGGGTTGCCACCAACACGTTTGTTTGAAACGCCGGCTTTGGACTGTCGGCGGTTTAAGCCCGGACCTGCCCGCGGAGAAGAGTTTGGTTCCTTGCCTGGAGCCGTGCGCTGTGTTGGTCGAATTTGCTCGCTCGGTTGCGCGCGTGCAACAAGCAGAGAAGCTGCACCTGAACTTGACGTGCCCCGAGGCAGCCTCGATTCAACTCGCATTACACGCGTTGCTCGAGCAACCGGCCGCACCGGGTGAACGTGAAGCGGATTTTGCTTCGCCGGCAAATCGGCGGCGGCTGCAATTGCTTCTTGAGAAATTGAAACCATTGTTGAAGGAAGGAACTCCCGCCGAACAGGAGTAAGCTTTGCAACATGACTCGCTATATTGCCTCGGACCTTTTTCCTCCATTTGATAGGAATAAATGCTCATGAATATTCAACGGACCTTTATCTTCGCGCAGAGACATGCCCTGCCCGTCATCGCGCTAGCGGCACTGGTGACGGCTTGTGGGCAAAAAAAGTCAGCGGAGCGCCTCCCTTCCTCCACGAATGAAAACAAGCGCATGGAGAGTCGCCTGCTTACGGAGAGCGATGCTGCCATGCTGGAGCCTTTCCAAAAGCCGGCTTCTGAAGCTGACCGCGCCTGGCAGGAAGTCGCCAGAGCCTTGCAAGCGTTGCAAGCTCCATCGTATCCGCCGGAATGGCAAATCACCGAGCCTTCGGAGGCTGAGATCGCCTCCTTTGAAAAAAAGAATAGCGAGATGGCCGCTCAAGCCGCTGACAAAGCAAAAGATTTTTATACGCGCTTTCCCACTCACGAAAAGGCCGAAGAGGCGCGCGCACGCGAATATGCGTTGTTGAGCGCCGCCGTGCAGTTGGGAAACACCAACCGCCTGCAGCAATTGCAGGCTCTGGAAAAGGCGCGCCTGGACGATCCCAAGCTCCCTGAAGACGAACGCGTGGAGCTGCGCATGCAACAGTTACAACGCTCGGTCGCCGCCCAGGCGCAGCAGAACTCGTTGGCGGCGCTGAAGGAATTGGAACGGGGAGCGCGCGCCTTGCAGAAGGATTTTCCCAATCGCCCCGAATCCTCGCCCCTGATTCTGTCGGTCGCTCAGGGATGGCTGGAGCATGACGAGGTCGAAAAGGGCCGCGTTCTGGTCCAGGAGATTGTGAAAGGCGGCGCCGAAGCCGACGTAAAAGAAGCGGCCCAGGAACTTCTCAAAAAAATTGACCGTGTCGGCAAACCGCTGGATTTGAAATTCACTTCTTTGGACGGCAAGGCCGTGGACCTCCAACAGATGAAGGGCAAGGTCGTGCTGGTCGATTTTTGGGCGACCTGGTGCGGACCTTGCATGAGGGAATTGCCCAACGTGAAGGCCGCCTACGAAAAATTACGCCCGCGCGGCTTCGAAATTGTCGGGATCAGTTTCGATCGAGAAAAGGAGACGCTGCAAAAAGTGCTCGCGCGTGAGAAGATGGCCTGGCCGCAGTATTTCGATGAGAACGATTCGGGACGACAATTCGGCGAGGAGTTCGGCATCGCAGGCATTCCGACCATGTGGCTGGTGGACAAGAAAGGTCTGCTTCGCGAGTTGAACGCGCGGGATCATCTGGTCGAAAAGGTGGAAAAGCTCCTGGCAGAATGAGGCCAGTCCGTCGTTCCACCCAACGCTCCAGCCTTGTCAGCCATCGCGTCTTGCGGCTAAATCGGCCAATATGGATTGGCTGACGCAATTATTTTCTATCAATAACAAATTCCTGGGAATTGACTGGCATCTCTGGAAAGCCATCGGCTGGCTGGGAAACGTCGTATTTTTTTCCAGGTTCTTCGTGCAATGGTGGGCCACGGAAAGGAATAAGCAAGTCGTGGTGCCAAATTCCTTCTGGTGGCTGAGCCTGATGGGCTCCTTTCTTTTGCTCGCTTATGGAGTCTCCCGCAAGGATTCGGTTTTTATTTTTGCCTACTTGTTTACGTGGATTCCTTACATTCGCAATTTGGTCATCAGTTATCGCGCCGCGGAGCAAAAGTTAGAGTGCCCGGCCTGCCAAATCGTTTGCGATCCGAAGGCGAAGTTCTGCTCTACCTGCGGCGTCAGACTGAATGCCGCGACGGGACCGCTGGCGCAAGCATGACTCGAATGCGAAGCACGGAGCTCGTGTGCTGTAACAGTTCCCGCTTTGCCTCGCGATTGTAAAGCGAGCGCTGTTACAGCACCCGCCAGGCTTAATGCCTTTCGGGAATTCAGCCACGCCCATCTCGGGGCTATCCCAATTTCCAGCCTTTGCGGTAATGGTGTTGGATGTATTGATCTGCTTGCGGACAGTTTTGCGCGCGGAGTTTCTTTGCGTCCCATTCCAGTTTCTGGCCAACGCGATAGGCGACGTTGCCCAGGAGGGCTGTCTCGGTGAGCGGACCCGAGTAGTCGAAGTTGCACGTCGTTGTGCCGCCGGTTTTGCAGGCTTCAATCCACTCCCGGTGATGCCCAACGGAGTCCTTGATGAATGGGACGGGACGCACGAAATCTGCGAAATCCTTTTCCGGCAAAAGCACGTGTTTGTTGTAGTCGGACATCACCATGCCTTTCTCGCCGATGAAGAGCACGCCGCTGGGCCATTTGGAAAGTTGCGCCTCGGCCACGAGTGATGGCAATACCTCGGGTCGTTTGCCACCATGATACCAGGTCAGCTTGACCGGTGGCTGCGAATTGCGGGCAGGATGTTCGTAACGGACAATGAGCCACGGCGGCGTGCTGTCCGCGTGAATGGCCGGCCCATCGACGACTTCCACTGTCAACGGCTGGCGCAATTCCAAGGCCCAATGTGGCAAATCCATGAAATGACAACCGAAGTCTGCCAGTGCGCCACCGCCAAAAGCCCACCAATGGCGCCAATGGAAGGGGAGATAATCCGGATGATAGGGGCGATATTCGACCGGCCCAAGCCAAAGGTCATAATGGATATGCGGTGGGACGGGTTTGGATTCCTTGGGGCGTTCGCGTTTGCCATAACTGGCGTTCACCCAGACGTGCACCTCGCGCACGATGCCGATGGCGCCGCTCTGGATCAACTCCACCACGCGGCGGTAATTGCTCCCCGCATGGATCTGAGTGCCAATTTGCGTCACACATTTGTGTTTGCGCGCGGTGTCCGTGACAATGCGCGCTTCCGAGATCGTATGCGTAAGGGGCTTCTCACAATAGACATGACGCCCGCTCTTCAGGGCGCGTACCGCCGCCACCGCGTGGGTGTGGTCCGGTGTCGAAATCACGACCGCATCGATGTCTTTTTGGTCCAGCAGGCGCCGGAAGTCATTATAGGTTTTTGCGAAAGGAAATCGCTGGGCGGCGGCAGCCAGGAGTTTGTCATCAATGTCGCAAAGGGCCACGATGTTTTCGTTTGCGACACCATGGAGGTTCTCGGCGCCACGATTGGCCACGCCGATGACGCCGATGTTGAGTTTGTCATTGGCAGAGAATCTTCGCGCGGCGGTTGAGGCTGGAGAGCCGGCCAGCCACAAGCCCGCGGCGCCCAGAGCGGTTTGTCTCAGGAAGCTGCGACGAGATGGTTGAGTCCTCATAGATTGAAGCGTTGGATTGAGACGATTGGCCGCTGCGTTCCATTCATCCACTGGAGACGCCGCGGCGGCACTAAAAGTGTTGAATCGCTAAATTGTTAAATCGTTAAATTGTTGACCCGGTTGGAGCCATGAGCATGGCGGGCTCCACCCAGCCTTCAGCGATACCTGCCTCACTCCTTCGACGCGGAGCGGGGTTGGATACCGGCCGCGCGTCCAAGTTCGCGATGGACACGGGCGACGCGTTCCACCTGACCCTTGGCCGGAAAGCGTTCGTAAAAACCATCACTACGGAAGTTGCGGATTTGTTCGGTCCACGGTGAGAGCCGTTCGCGCCAGCGCCTGACTCGGTCATCAGCCGGCTCCGCATCCTGCGCCGCTAAATCGGCGCAGATACGAATCAGGGCTTTGAGTGTGACCGGTTTTGTGACCATGTAATTGGCATGGCCCCACGCTTCACCCCAAACCTCCGCATTGGCTTTGAGAAAGTCGCGCACGATGGCGTAGTAGCGAGTCGCACCGGATTTATCCGCGCCTGCGCGTTCGATTTTCGACCAGGCTTGTTTCACCCAGCGATGGATTTCATTGAAGAGTTCGGCCTGCAGAATCCATTTCTCCTGCTTGCTGCGCCCGCCCAACCGATTAATCCGATAACGCAGCGGACTGTCGGGCTCGCTGTAGAGCATCTCCACGATGCGGGCGGCGAAGCGGCGGTCGGGTTCAGCCCAGGAGACCCGTTCGTAGAGATCGACGAGGTGGCTCTTGTTGATGCGTGTGGGGGTGGAGTTGATGATCACGAACATTTCGGTGGCAAAATCGTCGCTGCGCCCATCAAAAATCACGCACGGCACATGAATGGATTTGGCGTCCTCAGGATGCGATCGTTCATAGAACTCCAGGGCGGCGAGCCGATGCTGGCCGTCGATGATCAGATACTTCTCCTCAGGCTCCTGGAGATGTCCGACGTTGTCGGATTGGCCGAGCAGTTGAAAGCGCAATCGCTGGGGCGTGAACAACAGAACGGTGCCTGGGATAGGAGGTTGATTGATGGCTGTCTCATAGAAATTCCGAATCGCGCGCACCTTGGAGCGGGAGATCTGCCGTTGAAAAGCCTTTTCACTTCGTTCGATCCGGGCAATGAATTGGGCAACATCATCCTCTTCCTTTACCTCCTCCGGCTGGATCGTCTCCCCTTCATCGTAAAACCGGCTGATGAACCGTACTCGGGTCAAGAGGGCTTCTGACGGATACGCGACAAAATAGAAGACAGCATCCTTCTGGCGAATTTGAGTGGCAATCATCTCAGCAACCTTTCCCTTTTGATTCTATTTACAATCCCATGAGCCGTGCACACTCAATAGCTAAACCGCCATCGGGCGAAAGACAAGCCATTGCACGGGGCTGTCGCAAGCCATTCCAGCGGACGGGCCATAGCCACCACTCCGGTGATGGCGATCGGCCGAGCGGTGGCTAAATGGTTGCGCAGGATCGGACGTGTCGGCGGCGCTCTTACACCCCATCTCGATCCTGCGCCTGAAAAGATTGTTGCCGCCCGCCTCAAATCATTCTAAAAGGAAGGCGAGCTGGGAGAGATCTGAACCGCAATCAAACACCATGGCCAAGCCGACTCAAGAACAGGCGCCTGATGTCCCCGCAATTCCCGACCACGAAATGGTGCGGGTGGTAGGCAAGGGCGCCTTCGGCGAGGTCTGGCTGGCCCGCAACCTGATCGGATCTTATCGCGGTGTAAAAGTTGTCCGGCGCAGCAATTTTGAGGACGCCCGTCCTTTTGAGCGCGAGTTTCTGGGCATCCAGAAGTTCGAGCCCATTTCTCGAACTCACCCGGGCTTGATGACGATTCTTCATGTCGGTCGTAATCCACAGGCCGGCTATTTTTATTACGTGATGGAACTGGCCGACGACATTGAAACCGGCCAAAACATTCAGCCGGACAATTACAAACCCCGGACATTGAGCCGGGTCATTGCCCGGCCGCAACGGCTGCCGTTAAACCAGTGTTTTAAGATTGGCCTGGGCTTGACGGAGGCACTTGGACATCTGCACCGCCATGGGCTCGTCCATCGGGACATCAAGCCCTCAAACATCATTTTCGTGAGTGATGTTCCCAAGCTCGCTGACATCGGCCTGGTGACCGGCATCGGCGAACATGGATCGCTGGTGGGCACTCCCGGCTTCATCCCCCATGAAGGTCTGGGCAGTCCGAACGCTGACCTCTACAGTCTGGGCAAAGTGCTTTACGTCATGGGCATGGGCCAATCGGTGGACAAATTTCCCGAACTGCCCACCGAGACGAGCGACCCCACCGACCTGCCGACGTTTCTGAGATTGAACGAGGTCCTGCTCAAGGCGTGTGATGAAGATTCGCAAAAACGCTTTCAGTCTGCCGAGGAAATGCACAAGGCCTTGCAGTGGGCGGCTGGAGACGATACCAAGCAGGTCGAGCTTGAAAGCCTGGCAGGTGCCGGGGTTGCTCGAACCCCAAAAGTCGCCCAGGTGGTCATTATTTATCGATCCAGAATCCAACCCGATGCTCGCTTGTTACAACTGCTCTCTGACCAGCTCACCAGCCGCGGCCACGAAGTATTCGTCGACCGATATCTGGCGATCGGCGTTGAATGGGCGCGAGAGATCGAAAACAAGATTCGTACTGCAGATGCCGTCATCGTGCTGCTTTCGGCGGCATCCATCCAAAGCGAGATGGTCTCGTACGAGGTGGAAATCGCGCACGAAGCCGCCCAGCAAGGTTGTAAACCCGCTTTGCTGCCCGTGCGCGTGGCCTATTCGGGTCCGCTCTCCGAACCGCTGGCGCGTATTCTCGATCCGCTTCCGCAAGCCATTTGGGAAGATGAGGGCGATGACGAACGTGTTCTGAATCAGGTGCTCGAAGCGCTGGCAAAACCGCCCGCTCCCAAAGCCGGCGTCTCGGGCTCCAAACTCGAACCGGTTGGCGGCGCCGTTCCTCTGGACTCGAAGTTTTACGTCGTGCGGCCAGTGGACGAGGAATTCCGCGCCGCCATCGCGCGACAGGACAGCATCGTGCTGGTGAAAGGCGCGCGGCAAATGGGCAAAACCTCGCTCCTGGCGCGTGGCCTCCAGCAAGCGCGGGAGGCGGGGACCAAAGTGATCCTGACGGACTTTCAAATGCTCAACACCGCGCACCTCGAATCGCCGGAAGGGCTCTACCTGGCGCTGGCCGAGTGGGTAGCCAGCCAGCTCGAGTTGGATGTGCAACCGGGCAGGGAATGGAATCCCCGCAGCGGTCCCAATATTAATTTCCAACGCTTCCTGCACCGCGAAGTGCTGGACAAACTTTCGGCGCCGCTGGCCTGGGGGCTGGACGAAGTGGATCGTCTCTTCAGTTGCAGCTTTGCCAGTGAAGTGTTCGGCCTGTTTCGTTCGTGGCACAATGCGCGTTCTCTTGATCCCAACGGGCCGTGGTCGCGTCTGACATTGGCCATCGCCTACGCGACCGAAGCTCACCTGTTCATCACGGATGTCAACCAGTCACCCTTCAATGTCGGCACGCGTCTGAACCTGGAAGACTTTACCTTCGACCAGGTAGCCGATCTAAACAGGCGTCACGGTTCGCCCTTGCGGAACAACGCCGAACTGGAGCGATTCGTGCGGTTCGTCGGCGGCCATCCCTATTTGGTGCGCAGCGGCCTGCATGAACTTGTGAGCCGCGGCATCAACGTCAGCAACCTGACCACCCAGGTGGATCGGGACGAAGGCATCTTTGGCGATCATTTGCGTCGCATCCTGGTGATGCTGGCGAAGAACCAGGAGTTGCTCGAAGTCCTGCGCGGCTTGCTCCAGGGGCGCGCCTGTCCCAATGCCGAAAGCTTCTATCGCTTGCGCACGGCGGGCCTCCTCGCCGGCCATACAGCGCAGGAGGCGCGTCCTCGTTGCCAGCTTTACGAGAGTTATCTCAAGAGGCATCTGCTATGAGCACGGAGTCCACCAGCTTTTACGTCACGGGCGGAACCTTGCGGCACGACGCGCCCTCTTATGTGGAACGCCAGGCCGACCGCGACCTCTACGAGGCCCTCCAGCGTGGCGAATTCTGTTACGTTCTCACCGCCCGGCAAATGGGCAAGTCTTCCCTCATGGTCCGCACCGCCGCCCGTCTGCGCGAAGCCGACTTTGCCGTCGTCATGCTGGACTTGACCGCCGTGGGACAGAATCTCACAGCCGAACAGTGGTACGACGGTTTGCTTCGACTTTTAGGTCAACAACTCAATCTGGAGCCTGAGTTAGAAGAGTTCTGGCAGGCCGAGAGCCGGCTTGGCTCGCTGCAACGATGGGTGGCTGCCTTGCAGCAGCTCGTGTTGTTCCGACTGAACACCAGGAAACTTGTTGTCTTTGTGGATGAGATTGACATGGTGCGAAGCCTGCCTTTCTCGACGGATGAATTCTTCGCCGCTATTCGCCAGTGCTATAATCAGCGAACGGAGAACGCGGACCTTCACCGGCTTACGTTCTGTCTATTGGGTGTGGCGACACCTAGCGATCTGATTCGGGACCTGCGCATCACGCCCTTCAACGTCGGCAAGCGAATTGAGCTCCATGATTTCACGCCGCAGGAAGCGGCGCCGCTGGCCAAGGGACTAAGTTCTAAATTCAAAGCTCAAAGCTCAAACTCAGCGGACGAAGACGACGAAGATTCAAAAGTTGAAACCCGAAAATCGAAACTATTGCTCGAGCGAGTTCTCTACTGGACGAACGGGCATCCTTACCTGACCCAGCGCCTGTGCCAGGCGCAGTCCTCCAGGGCCAGCCTGCAATCCGTCGACGGGGTTAGCGAGGACCTGTTCTTCAGCCCGCGCGCTCGTGAGCGCGACGATAACCTGATTTTTGTGCGCGAGCGGATTCTTCGCAGCGAAGTGGACCGCGCCAGCTTGCTGCATCTCTATGAGCAAGTGCTCGCTGGCCGGTGGGTGGGCGACGATGAAACGAACCGGCTCGTCAATGTTCTGCGGCTGTCCGGGATTATCCGCGCGCGGAACGGCAAGGTGGAAGTGCGCAATCACATTTATGAGCGAGTCTTCGACAGGAATTGGGTAACGGCCAACATGCCCGACGCGGAGGTGCGCCGGCAGCGAACCGCCTTCTACCGCGGAGTCCTTCGCACCACGGCCATTGCCGCGGTCGTAGTCGCCGCCATGCTGATCATGGTTCTGATCGCGGTGAACTCAGCCGCCAAAGCGCGCAAGGCGCTGGCCCAATCGTATCTTTCGCAGGTCCAGGCCAGGCGTGCGAGCGGCGTTGCAGGTCAACGCTATGAGAGCCTGAAAGCACTGCGGGAGGCCCGCCGTTATCACGCCAACGAAACCATCTTGCGTGATGAAGTGATCGCTTGTCTGGCGTTAGTGGATTTAAGGCCACAGAGTGACGGGATTTATTCACTCAAGACAACCAACGTGTTTGAACTGAACCTCGATTTTGGCCTGGTCGCAACGGCGCAAACGGACGGGGCAATCGCGCTTCGGCATTTAAAGGACGGACAACTATTGAAGAGCTTGCCTGGATTCGGTCTGTCCGTGGAGCAACTCCGTTTCGCCCCCAAAAAGCCTGTCCTGCTGGCCAAATACGACGGTGAAGCTCGGAATCAGATCGTGGTTTGCAACTGGGAAAAAGGCGAAAAACTGTTCGAGATCGAGCAGGGCATCCGTGCGCAGGCGATTGATTTCAGCGCGGACGGCTGCAAGCTGGCCGTGGGCTGGACCAACGGGCACGTGATCGTCTATGCCTTGCCAGAAGGAGAAGTTTTGCAGGAGCTGGACCTGCGATGGGAATCCGGATCACCGCGAGCCCCTCAAGTGCTTCGTTTTAATCCGTCGGGCGATCTCTTGGCCGAATCCTGCCTGGACGATCTCAACGTCCAGATCTGGGACCTGACCACGGCGCAGAAGATCTGGCGCTTGTATCATCCGGGAAAAGTTTACGACCTCTCGTGGCATCCCCAGGGGGAGCTGCTGGCCACTGCCTGTGGAGATGGCTGCATTTACCTGTGGGATACCAATCGCACAGATAAACCGATAAAAAAACTCATCGGGCACGAGAGCGCTGTGACCAGCGTCGCGTTTAACCATCGCGGCTCCTTGCTGGCCACAGCGGGTCTGGACGAAACCATCCGGCTTTGGATTCCGGCAACCGACCGGCAGATGGCATGCCGATTGGACCGGGAGATTTTTGGACGGCTGCAATTCAGTGCTCGGGATGACATGTTAATCGCGAGGGGTGACCAGCAAACGGGCACGCGAGTATGGGAGGTTTTCGGCAATGAGTACCTCGTGCTGCCGGTTCGCACGGGCCTGGCCGATAAATTGAAAACGATCGACTTCAGTCCGGACGGACGATGGCTGGCCGCAGTCAACGGTGAACGGACAACAATTTGGGAAGGTTCTTCAGGACAGGAGTTGGGGACACTAACCTTGCCCCGTGCTCATGCTGGTTTGTTTTCCGCCGACGGCCGGCATCTGGTGGCCAGCACCGACCACGGGCTTTTCAAATGCCCATTGGGCAACTGGAGCAACGTAAATCAGCTGCGCCTGGAACCTGGAGTCGTTCAACGGTGGCGTGAAGTTCCGGATGAACTGGGCACGATGGCCTTGTCACTGGACCGCTCCGCAGCGGCGGTTGTGCATCAAGATGAAATTCGTCTTGTTGCTTTGGACGCCGCCGCCAATTTGAGATCGCGCGCGATCCCCGTGGGTATCCATTATCACTGGCTGGCCCTGCATCCCGAAGGTTTGTGGGTGGCAGCCATGATAACAGGTTCCAACTTTATCCACGTTTGGAATCTATCCTCCGGCGCGGCCCGGCAAGCTCCGTTCATCATTCCCAGCAGCGAGTATTTTGCCTTCAGCCCCGATGGCAAGTGGCTGGTGACCTGTTGCGCGGGTGAGTTTCAGTTTTATGGCGTCGGCACCTGGCAAAAGCTCCCGTGGTCGATTCCTCGGCAGCCCGCATCCGATCAACACGCGCCCATGGCCTTCATAAAAAATGCCGCCATTGTCGCGTTGGCCATATCTCGCTATACGATTGAATTGCTCCGATTAGCCGCGGATGGCCAGACAAAACCCAGGTCTATCGCCACCCTGGAAAGTCCCGACCGCAGCCCACTTGAAATGTTGGCTTTCAGCCCGGATGGCCGCCGCCTGGCTGCGGCGACCAGAGATGACGTGATCCAACTCTGGAACTTGGCTTTGCTGCGCGATGGTCTGGCCGAACTGCAGTTGCACAACGAATGGCCCGAATACCGATGAAAATGGGGATTGACTTATTGCCTTCGATCAGGATGAATATCACTCGACAAGGATGAATACGCAGCCAGTTCAAGGCGACAGGCACAGCGGCTTTGCCGATCCTCGAGGCCGAAATGATTTCCTGTCGCAACATTATCCGACAGCGAACGGCAAAGAGGCCCCACCGGTCGATGCTGCAGAGCGCAACGATCGCGTCATACTCGAGTTGCTGGCCGCCTATTACCACGTCAACTGTGAATACTCGCGGCTGCTGGAAGTGCGCAAGAGCGCCAATTCCCCGGAGCGCAGTGACGCCGAACGCAAATGTTTGCAAGCGATTGAAAAGGTCCTCGTCGTCCGCGATGCTCTGGAGGATCGGTATGCGCCTTTTGGCGTAATAGCCGAACCGGTCGTCAAAGAGGGCTTCACCACAAATTTGAAAGTCCGTTTCGGTAACGTGGACGCTTCTGGCAGGCGTCGCTCGGATTTATATACGCTCACAGCTTACCTCCCGATTCCATTGCCAAAAGGAACGAATTTCGAAAGCTTGCCCATAAAGATTGATGGTCCCGGATTCAACGGCGAGTACTGAGGGCATTCAGCCGGAGCAGCAAAGTGCAAAAACTGATTTTAACCAACTACCTTTCGCCCGGTGATCTCCTGATGCTGACCGCCGCTGTGCGGGACCTTCATCAGTGCTATCCCAATCAATTCATCACCGACGTGCGAACCGGCAGTCCCGAGCTTTGGGAAAATAATCCCTATCTGACCCCACTGGAGACAAATGATCCTGAGGCGAAGGTTCTGGTATGCCACTATCCGCTCATCCAGTTCTCGAACCAGCGTCCGGTCCATTTCATTCACGGCTTCATCGAATACCTGAATGAGAGGCTTGGCCTTCAAATCAAACCAACCCATTTCGGCGGTGATATCCACCTTTCGGATGCGGAGAAAGAACTCCCTTCGCCTGTCGAAGCGATCACCGGCCTGAACGTACCCTATTGGATTGTCGTGGCGGGCGGCAAGCTGGATATCACGATTAAATGGTGGCATTTCCGGCGTTGGCAGGCAGTCGTCGATTATTTTCGCGATCAGATTCTCTTCGTTCAGGTGGGGGAGAGACATCATTACCATCCGCCTTTGAATGGAGTTCTGGATTTGCGTGGCACGACCTCGGTGCGTGAGCTCGTCGGCTTGGTCTATCACGCCCAGGGTGTGTTGTGCCCGGTCACTTTTCTGATGCATCTGGCGGCGGCGGTGGAATGCAAGCCGGGCGGCCCTGCACACCGCCCGTGCGTGGTCGTAGCCGGAGGCCGAGAACCGCCCAGTTGGGAGGCCTATCCCACGCACGAATTCATTCACACCATTGGCAAGCTTTCCTGTTGCGCAACAGGAGGCTGCTGGCGATCCCGCAGCGTTCCACTGGGAGATGGTGACGAGAAAGACGAACCGAACCAACGATGCGTCGATGTGATCGACAACTTGCCACATTGCATGCACCTGATTAGCCCGAAGATGGTGGCCGAAAGGATTAAGCTCTATTTCCAGAGCTGCCAGCTCAAAAGTCTCACTCCTGAACAAGCAGAAACCGCAGCACCTTTCCTTCACCGCGGAACAAAGCTGGCATTTGCCGATCAAATACGTCATGCACTCCAACGGGATCCACGGGAGTTGCAAATGAAAGAAGCACGTCAGCCGAACCCAAGGGATTGCTTTGTGACCAGCACGTAAAAAATAGCTATTAACCAAGGATAAACGTATGCCAATAACAGACCAAAAGTTGCCGACACAAGCGGACGTACAAAAACAGTTTGATGCTGCAAGCACCGCGGGGGTTTCACCGTGTATGTGGATCCCACCGCAATGGGAAGATCTAAAAGCTGAGAGCAACAAACGGTTTTTTCACGACAACAGCGCGGACGACGAGCCGTTCAAAAACCCCGAGGGCAGCGATGAAGCGAAGGAGCTCATTAAGAAAGGTGACGCCAGGAAAGGGCCTGAGAGCCCGGAAAGCCCGCCCAACAAGGAGCATTGGACGAATGCGTTCGCCGACTTCACTCACGTGGATGATTTAGAGTTTCCAACCCGAAGCCTGGATCTGGTCAGGAAGGCGCTCGATCCGGACAGGGACGCTCAGAAGATAGATCTCGTGCTCGCCGCCGTGGCGGGGAAGTTCAGAGACATGCGCGCGCAGGTCGTGGATGCGCTCCAGGGAGATGAGCGGTTGTTCGAAGCCGCTCTAAAGGTGCTCGACGGAAAAGCGGTCGTCGAACCTCAGGAGCTGGAGCTCGTGGCGCGCGTGATCGAAACCCCCGGTGGTGCCGCCCACGACGCCGTCCAAAAGATCGCCAAAGGACATGTTCTGACGCTCGAAGACGTGGTCAGCGTGATCCGAGGCACCCGGCCGGAGCTGCTCGCCCGGCGAAACGCCCTCAACCGGCTGCAGCGGATTGTTGGCGCAGACTCACCAGGGATGAAGCGGCTGGCTCTGGTCTTTGACTGGGCCCTGTATAGAACGACGCAGTTGATGGACGATCTCAACAAGGCTCTGGCCAAGTCACAACGGGAGTACCAAGTGGCCCGCGACAATTACCTTCAGTTCCTGAGGGACCTTGATGACCACGAAGCGGAGAAGGACGATACGCGGAACTTGGATCCGACAGACAAGAAATCCCCGAGCGGCTATGGAAAGGCCCTCAAGTGGGCTTGCATCGATCCTGTTATCTTCCGCGGCCAGATCGTGGGCGCGAGGGTAATCATTCGCTGGAACCCTCACTCCAGTTCCAATGGCAAGCCAATTCCCCACAGTTAGAAGACAATTGGATTGCTGGGCCACCTGATGAATCGCGCAAGGGGCACACCACAAATAACAATTTGCCTGCTGACGTTTGGAAACTACACGTGGCTGGCCAGGCGGGCGTTGGATTCGATTCAGCAATATTGTCATCGCGCTGACTACAAGCTCGTGGTCGGCGCCAATTCCGTCTGTGACGAGACTCGGCGGCTGTTGCATGAGCGGCATGAGGCTGGGAACATCGATCGACTTGTGGTCAGCCCGACGAACCTGAGCAAGTGCCCTATGATGCGCCGGATGTTCGCCGACATCGACACAGACTACCTTTGGTGGTTTGACGATGATTCCCATATCAAGGAGGCAGGTGTCCTGGATCGGTGGCTGCGTGTCGCGAATACGAGTCCCAACTCAACGGTCATCTGGGGTTCTCTGGCCTGTTGCGGACACCCGGCGTCATTCGCCGATATGGACGATGCCGTAGCCTTCGTGCGCAGCGCCTCCTGGTACCGTGGCATGCCTCCGCCATCCTGGCGACTTGGCGGGGGCGGTGAATTCAATTTTCAGGGTCTGGAACTGGGGAATGGGCGCTGGATGTTTATTCTCGGGGGTTGCTTTATGATTCGCACGTCGGCCGTTCGTGCGCTCGACTGGCCGGACCTTCGATTGTTTCGCACGGGTGACGACGTCTTTCTCGGTGAAGCGATTCGTCAGCAAGGCTGGGAACAGTGCAACCTTGAGCCGCTTGGGGTTTTCATGGACACCGAACCCAGGCGAGGACCGCTCCGACCAATATGAAAACAAATCGATCCACTCGAGGCGGCGCGAGTCTCTTCCTGATAGCGGCTTGGCTGTGCACTTCTCGAGTTGGCCTTTCGGCCGAAAAACTTCTTGGGCCGGGGACCACTAACTCCGCTGATAAGGCGGCCTGCCAGCAACAACTGAATATCATCTACGGAGCGATCCAGGAATATCAAAGGAGAAACCAGAAACTTCCTGATTGGTTATCGGATCTCGTTCCGGATTTCATCCACGACCGCAACGTGCTGGTGTGTCCCTTTGTCATGAACACCGGCAACTTAAAAAAATGGAAAGAAACACTTCGTTCCTCGGTATTTGGTGATCCGGCTTCGTGCACCTATGCCTACGAATTCTGCAGCGAGAAAATATCCTCTGTTCCCCCCATAACCTGCCGGGAGTACAAGCAGCGTCAGATGGGGCTGGTGGGTTTGAGCGTACCGATCGTGCGGTGTATCGCCCACCGTCCGATTCTCAATCTGGCCTTTGACGGAAACATCTACGAAAGTCCTCGCGAGTGGGAGGACAACTTTATAAAAGCGCCTGCGGATAAGCTCATTTTGCATCGCATCCCGCCCAAGGTCGGCGACCAAAAGGACGAGGTCCTTAGGATGGTCCACCCGCGGAATCCACAAACGGGGAGGCAGATGCTCGATCTGTCAAATCAGTACAACGCGTTGTTGTTTCATTTGAGCCAACTTGATCAGGGGGGCAAATTGCTGGCGACTCATCCAGGAGGCCTCCAGAAAATCGGAGAGGTGGTGTTCGATATCCGCGGCCTGGTTCATTTAACCGCTGCGAACTATCCGATCCCCTTCCCGGAGAAGGTTGAGGATATCGCTGTCAACCAGAAGTGCAGACAGATTCATTTTCTGCACGGCACAATGTTCAGCGCCCCCGCCGGCACGAACATCGCCAGCTATGTCATTCATCATGGTGACGGTCGCAGGCACGAGGTCGCTATCACTTATGGCAAAGACGTGAAGACCCGTTGGTTCAATCGTAAAGAGAAATCCGAACTGGAGAATCCAAAGGTGGCATGGGCCAGCTCCCCTGAGCAAATTGGAACAACGGGCAAGTCCTTGCGCTTATATCTAACCACTTGGAAAAATCCGTCTCAGGACTCTGAAGTGAAAAGCATTGATTTTGTTTCTCGCATGACGCCATCAGCGCCATTTCTGGTTGCAATCACTGTCGAGTAAATGCCCACGCCAAAGGTCACCCTCTGCGTCTTAACTTATGGCGATTATTTTTCGCTGGCTTATCGTGTTATTGAATCGATTCGCCAGTACTGCCCGCGTGCTCAATACGACCTGGTCGTGGGCGCAAATACGGTTGGCGAGCAGACCCTCGGTTATCTGAAACCCCTTGAAAAAGCCGGCCATATCGACCGGCTGATTGTCAGTCCGGTAAACCTCAACAAAAATCCGATGATGCGGCGGATGTTTGTCGGCATCGAAACCGAGTTCATCTGGTGGTTCGATGACGATTCCTATTTTTGGGACCAGAACGCCTTTGGCGAATGGCTCCGGACCGCCGAAAGCTCCACACTCTCCACCGTCGGGTGGGGGCAAATGGCCTGGTGTAGTGGCGCGGACGGCTTCACCGATCTGGAGGATGTCCTGAGCTTTGTGCGCAGTGCCCCATGGTACCGCGGTTTGCCTCCTCCCTCATGGCGTCTAGGCGGAAAAGGCGAGTTCAATTTCAAAAACTGCGGCTGTGGCGATGGAAGGTGGCACTTTCTTGTGGGGGGTTGTTTCCTCATTCGCACCTCAGCGTCCGGGCAATGGATTGGCCCGATCCCAGACTGGTGAAATTAGGTGAGGATGTCTTCCTCAGCGAAGCTGTTCGGCAACAGGGATGGGAGATCGCCCATGTGGCCGCGCCAGGGGTTGCAATTAACACCTCTGCCCGCCGGGGAGACCCCGGTCCCGCCCATCCGGCCTAGCAACTTCGACGCGCCTCTTCAAACCGCCGAAATGAGCGTCGTGATGCTGACCGCTTTTGTCATTGTCGGGCGCGTCAGAAGGCATAATGCTTGGTCAAGGCAATATGAATTCATCTCACCATTTGCTGGACGAACTGATTGGCCGTGCGGGATTCTCTCAGCTCAACGTGACCGAGCTTTGCAAGCCCGGACCACTCGTGGATATCGTCACGGAAAAGGTCAACACGCTCGACGCGCTCAATTTCAGCCAGCAGGAATTGGAGAGGGATGTCCGGGTTCTGATTAGCCTGCTGCGCGAGACCCTTTCGCGACGCTACATGCACCTCTCCGTCCTGGCATTCGCACACATTCTGGTGGCATTGGATCATTTCGTGCGCGTGAAAGACCATACACCGGACACGCACATCGGCGGTTATGAGGATGACCTTGCCATCGTCAAAGGAGTGCTGCGTGAGTTCGAAAAAGAAATTGCAGACTTCAAAGCGTGGAAGCAGCGGATGGAGGACGCCGAACGCTGATCAATCCAGCAGCCGCCGGCTGGCCCTGGAGTCAGGATGACGTCCTTTCTCGATTCGATAATAGGCCAGAATAAGATCCCCTTCCAAACCGATGTCCTGCCGCACATCCCGTAACTTCCAGTCCAGGTATTTGTCGTAATCGATCTGATCCAGAGGCTGGCAATCGGAAATAAAGCCCAGCTTGACCGCATCTTTGAAAATGTGGATGGCCGTGTCGTCGAACTGATACACCTTGGGATACAAATACTTTGAGGCCAGGGCGTAGAGGTTTTCCTCCAAGGTCGTGACCTTATTGGTGCTGCCCATGGTGAATCCGATCACAAACGCCTCGTCCTTGGGCAGCAAGCCGCGCCCCAGAACGATATGAATGTAATCGTGGGTTCGGATGTCCACCGCCCCGTGAAAAATGTCGAATCCCGGAATATCAAAGCGCGGATTTTCCACCAATTGGACCATGAGTGGAATGTCCTCCTGCTGCGCACCCAAAGCGGAAAGACTCTCACGCGCCGCGCGCAACGTGATCTCATCCCTGGAAATCGGCACGTGCCAATCCTTGTAGGAGGCGGGGTCGTTCATCACGCCTTTCTCATGACGCCAAATGCAATCCCGGAAGCAGCTCCAGCTTGGGCCGGCTAGCGCTGGGTGGCGATGTATATCAACGCAGCGACCAGGATTGCGGCCACCAGAATCGCTCCCACCAAAAAGGCCGTTGCTGCCCGGGTGCTCTTTTTCTCGAACCCGGTCTTCCTGAAATCCAGCGGCGTTCGGGTCCCTTCCAAATCGTCGAGCTTTACCCCTTGAGGGATGACGCGCGTTTGATCCAGCACCTGCTTTCTCATGGCGGCGGCGGCTTCGCCTGTTTCCAAACGCATCTCAACCATGCCCAGGCGCAGGATTTGGCCCGGTTTGAGGATGGCTTCGGCTATTTTTTCACCGTTGATAAACGTGCCATTCGTGGAATTGAGGTCCTTGACAAGCACATCGTTTCCTCGCAGCAAAATTTCCGCATGATGGCTGGAAACGGAAGCTTCCGGGATCTCGAAAGAATTGTCCGACACGCGCCCCACCGTGGTCTTTTCTGTCTTCAGCTCGTAGCTGCGTCCGGTCAGGCCTTCGCTCAGAAGGACAAGTTTCGCCATAAATTTGCTTACTGAAGATGATTATGTGTGGGAGCAGTTCAAGTCAAGAAGCGATGGTCATCGCGCATCATGATTTCTCAATCAACTGCCGGAACTCCGCAAAGAGCGGCTTGGAATCATGCGGTCCCGGCGATGCCTCCGGGTGATACTGCACGCAGTAAATCGGTTTGGTTTTGTGGCGCAGGCCTTCCACGGTTTGATCGTTCAAGTTGATACGATTGACGCTCACATCCGAGGGCAGCGATTTCGCGTCCACGGCAAAGCCATGGTTCTGCGACGTGATTTCCACACGGCCGGTCTCCAAATCCTTGACCGGTTGATTCGCGCCCCGGTGTCCGAACTTAAGCTTGAAGGTCTGTCCGCCCAGAGCCAGTCCCAGAATTTGATGCCCCAGGCAAATGCCGAAAACAGGCAGGCCACTCTTCACCAACTCGCCGACGGCCTGGACCGCGTACTGCAAGGCCGCGGGATCGCCCGGACCATTGGAAAGGAAGATGCCGGCAGGTTTGTGTTTCAAAGCTTCGGACGCCGGTGTCGTGGCCGGCACCACCTGAACTTTAAATCCCTGCTGCCGCAGCCGGCGCAAAATGTTGTATTTCATCCCGAAGTCATAAGCGACGATGGGGATGTCTGCGGGCGGCAACGCGTCGCGCACCGTGCGCGCGTCGGCCTCGGCTAATCCGCGCACCAGATTGAAGCTGGCGCTCTGCTCATCGTTGGGATCCCAGAGGAACGGCTCCTGGTGGGTGACTTCCTGGACGTAATCCACGCCGACCAACCCGGGCCACTTCCTGGCCCGGTCTAAGGCCTCTGCATCCGGGATTCCTTCCGTGGAAATAAAGCCATTGAGCGCGCCGCGCACCCGCAGCTTCTTGGTTAAAGCGCGGGTATCGATCCCCTGGATGCCCGGAATGCCGTTTCGTTCCAGATACTCGCCCAAAGAAAGATCCGCCCGCCAATTGCTGACGACCGGCGAAAGTTCACGAACGACAAAACCCGCCACGTGCGGCCGCCACGATTCGACGTCCTGATCGTTGACGCCGTAATTGCCAATGAGCGGATAGGTCATGGCCACGATCTGCCCTTTGTAGGATGGGTCGGTCAGAATCTCCTGATAACCGGTCATCGATGTATTGAAGCAAACCTCGCCGCAAGCCGAAGCGGGCGCGCCAAAGCCCGTGCCGTGATACACCGTGCCGTCTTCAAGAGCCAGAATAGCTTTCATCGATGAACAAAATGCGGTCGGATCGACAACTCAATACGCTGCCTGCACACCTTTTACCGAACGCTTCTGCATCCAGGGCATGAGCGAACGCAGTCGGGCGCCAACTTTCTCGATGGAATGTCGCTCGCCTTGCTTGAGCAGCGCGTTGTAGCGTTTGTAACCCGTTTGATATTCGCGAATCCAGCCTTTGGCAAAAGTGCCATTCTGCACCTGCTTCAGAGCCGCCTTCATTCGCTTCTTCACGCTGGCATCGATGATTTTCGGTCCTACACTGACATCACCCCACTTGGCCGTTTCAGAGATCGAGAAGCGCATGCCGCTGATTCCCGCCTCGTTCATCAAATCGACGATGAGCTTCAATTCGTGCAGACACTCGAAGTAAGCCATCTCCGGCTGATAGCCCGCTTCGATCAGGGTCTCATAGCCTGCCAACACCAGTGCGCTCAAGCCGCCACAGAGCACCGTTTGCTCGCCGAACAGATCGGTTTCCGTCTCCTCTTTGAACGTCGTTTCGAGGACGCCGGCACGCGTGCCGCCAATACCCCTGGCCCACGCCAGCGCCACCTGCCGGGCCTGCTTGCTGGGATTTTGATAAACGGCAATCAGTGCGGGCACCCCTTTGCCTTCGGTGAATTGCCGGCGCACGATATGTCCCGGGCCTTTGGGCGCGACCAGAATCACGTCCACGCCTTTGGGCGGCACAATCGTTTTGAAGTGAATGGAAAAGCCGTGCGAGAACAACAGCGTCTTCCCTCGGCTCAGATTGGGCGCGATGTCCTTTTGGTAAGCCGCAGGTTGCTTCGTATCCGGCAGCGCGACAAAAATCACGTCCGCCCGGCGCACCGCCTCGGCGGAGGAGAGGACCTCGAAACCTTTCTCCTTGGCGACGGGGATGGACTTGCTGCCTTCGTAAAGGCCGATGATGACATGGAGTCCGCTGTCCTTGAGGTTGAGCGCATGGGCGTGGCCTTGCGAGCCGAAGCCGAGCACGGCCAGGGTTTTGTTCTTCAGAACGTTCAAATCCGCGTCGTTGTCCGTATAAACTTTTGCAGGCATGCGTTGGTTGCGAGTTAAAGGTTGAGTGTCGAGGGAGAATCCGTCCGCTTTGTCTTAATCTTAATCTTAATCTTAATCCTGATGTATCCGTTTCATTTTCTTGGCAGGGCCACCTTGCCCGTGCGTGTCAGTTCCTGCACGCCAAAAGTCTTCATCAAATGGATGAACTTTTCGACTTTGCTTTCATTGCCGGTAATTTCGATGGTCAGACTGTCGGGCTGCACATCGACAATCTTGGCCCGAAAGATGTCCGTGATTTGCATGACCTCCGCGCGCGATTTGGTATCGACGGTCACCTTCACGAGCACCAGCTCGCGGTCCACGAATTCGCCTTCGCGGAAATCCTGGACTGCGATCACATCCACCAGCTTGTTCAGTTGCTTGACGATTTGTTCCAGCGTGGCGTCATCGCCGAGCGTAACGATGGTCATGCGGGACATGCTGGGGTCGTGGGTCGGGCCTACATTGAGCGTGTCGATGTTGTAACCGCGCCCGCTAAAGAGGCCGGCCACGCGCGTCAACACGCCGAATTTGTTTTCCACTAAAACCGAGATCGTATGTCGCATAGCCGGGAACGTGATACCGCATCCGTGATGCGTGATGCGTAATACGGAATTCGGGCAAGCTTGGCAATAAGACCTTTCAGATTATGAGCCTTGACGGTCGTTGCCTGCCACGGGTCAAAAGAATGGATTGTGGGCCTTTTCCTCCGCCACCGTGGTCAACGGGCCGTGTCCGGGACAAAGCAAGGTTTCGGGAGGCAAGGTGAAAATCTGCTCGCGCACCTTTTGTTTGAGCCGCTCGGCCGATTGCAACCCGGTGGCCATCGAACCGGCAAAAATTGTGTCGCCGATTATTGCCACGTGTGGCGCATCCTCCGGCCATGTGCCCACGATGTAGATCACGCCGTCTTCAGCATGGCCTGGCACGTCGCGGTTCGTAATGCGCAGACTGCCCAGATGAATAAAGTCGTTGGCGCGGTTGCGATGTTGAGGCGGAACATTTTTGGAGCTGGTATGGAAGAGCAGCTTTGGAAATTTCTCGCGGAGCGCGCTCATGGCCGCCATGTGATCCTCGTGTGTGTGAGTGAGGAACAGGTGTTTGAGCTGAATGCTATTCTCGGTGATCGCTTGCACAACCGGTTCCGCGTCCCACCCCGTGTCGAAGATGGCGCCTTCACGCGAGACTTCGTCCCAAATCAAGTAACAATTCACGGCGATGCCATTGCGGCAAGTGGTAAACATGCGAAGCTCCCGCCACACGCTCAAATTCTGCGGACGTGGCAGCCAGCCACGAGCAAGCTCCGCCAGCTTTTGTCCGTGCAAGCCGATCCGATTTGCGAGTGCGATCAGATTGGGGCGCTTGTCGCACTGTCCCGATGTTTCCAGGGACTGGAATTCGTCTGGCGAGAGCTCCGCTGCTTTGGCCGCATCCGGGGCCGACACGTTGGTTGCTTCACGTGCCTTGCGAAGGATATCGCCCAAATGATCTTCCAGTGTCACGAGCGCAACGTTAGCGGCCGCCGATTGGAGTTCAAGCTTTAGCGCCAGGATAGAGTCCTTGCTCGCGTCAAAAGCACCACTCAGCAATTCAATCCGCCACGCAGCCAGCAAACGGTTTTGTTGTAGTTCATAGCACGACAAAGAAGCGGCACGAATCTCGACAGGATAAATGCAGTCAGGCCGATTTTGTGGCGTCGTTGAGCTCGGGCACGATAGCCACCGTGAGAAAAGCGATCCGTCTGGCTTTCGGTATTCTGTTGGCGCTGACTGTGCCCCTTCAGGCAGTCGAGAGCGTCTGGGTTTATACGGTGCAAATCAGCGCGGACGTTCAGACTTCCCCCGCCCGGATCACGTTGAGATGGCCGCAGGATCAGTACGGGGCCAACAGTTACACCGTTTATCGCAAGGCCGCCGGCGCAACTTCATGGGGATCGGGCACGGCGTTGCCGGGCTCTGCGACAAGCTACGTCGATTCAAACGTGGCCGTGGGATCGACCTATGAATATCAGATCGTCAAAGCAGCTTCCCAGGGCTACACCGGTTATGGCTACATTTATGCCGGCATCAACGCGCCCCTGATCGAAAATCGGGGCAAGGTGATCCTCCTCGTCGATAACACGCATGCCGCGCAGCTCACCGGCGAACTGGCCCGCTTGCAGGGCGATCTGGTCGGTGATGGCTGGACCGTGGTGCGGCATGACGTGTCGCGAAATGATACCCCAGCCAGCGTGAAGAACGTCATCCGCGCGGCTTACAACGCTGACCCATCGAATGTAAAGGCAGTGTTCCTGTTTGGTCACGTGCCGATCTTCCGGTCCGGCAACCTCAATGTGGACGGCCATCAGTCCCGGCCCATGCCCGCAGATGGCTATTACGGCGACATGGATGGCGCCTGGGATAATCCAAGCTATTTGCCTTCGGACGTCGAGCTGATGCTCGGGCGAGTGGACTTATTCAACATGCCGGGCAGTGGCTCTGCCTCTCCCTGGCCGAGCGAAGTGGAACTCCTTCGCCGCTATCTGAACAAGGATCACAATTTTCGACACAAGCTAATCAACCCGCCACGACGCGCTCTGGTCGGAGATCGCTTTGGGGATGGGCCGGTTCGCGGCGAAGCTTTTGCCGCCAGCGCTTATAGAAACTTCGAGCCGTTCGTTGGCCCAGGCCATATCGTTTGGGCTAACGAGCAGGACAATGCTCCCGGCGATCAGAAATGGACCTCGAAGCTGGCTGCAGGCACTTACCTGTGGTCATATGGCTGCGGCGGTGGCAGCTACACGAGCATGAGCGGCCTCGGCACACACGGCCAGTACTCCGATGCCTGGAGCATCGACATCGTGGATGGGGATGCCAAGGCCATCTTCTTCATGATGTTCGGAAGTTGGCTGGGCGAGTGGGACAGCCGGGATAACATTATGCGCGCTGCTCTGGCGGCGCCGGGAATGGGCCTCACTTGCTCGTGGGCGGGCCGTCCACATTGGTATTACCACCATATGGGTCTGGGCGAACCCATCGGTTACAGCGCGCGTTTGAGCCAGAACAACAGCGACCTTTATCGAAATCAGATCAACAGTTTTACGCGCGGAGTTCACATTGCCCTCATGGGCGATCCCACGTTGCGCATGCACGCCGTTGCGCCGGTTTCGGGCGCCATCGCTGCAGCCAACTCCGGCACGGTGAATCTGAGTTGGACGGCTTCGCCGGACTCCGTGCAGGGCTACCACGTCTATCGTGCTTCCGATGCCAATGGCCCTTTTGCGCGACTGACCAGTTCACTCCTGACGGGAAACAGTTTCAGTGATTCAACTGCCGGCGCCGGCAATCACACCTATATGATCCGCGCGGTGAAACTGGAAAGCACTCCGAGCGGCACCTATTTCAATCCGAGCCAGGGAATTTTTGTGACCACCGGCAGCGGCGGGGCCGATAACACTGCTCCCGCCGTATCGGTCGCTGCCCCGCTGAACAATGCGACGGTTTCAGGCGCGGCCGTGACAGTGTCGGCGAATGCGTCGGACAACGTGGGAGTGGCCGGCGTGCAGTTCAAACTCGATGGCGCTAACCTTGGCACCGAGGACACGAGCGCGCCTTACAGCATCGTTTGGAATACGACTCAAAGCGCCGGCCTCCATCTTCTGACCGCAGTGGCCAGAGATGCCGCCGGTAATCGCGCCACGTCCGCGGCTGTCACGGTCCTGGTGACGGATTTGCCCGATGCAACGGTTATTTGGGTGGACGATGCGGTGCCGGCAGGGGCGACGTCAGACGGGGAGGGTGGCGATTCATGGAATTGGATCACCAGCAGTCCGGCGCCTTTCTCCGGCGCTCAAGGCCACCAATCCAACCTTGGCACGGGCATGCACCAGCACTTTTTTAATTACGCCACCGCCACGCTGCCGGTGAACACGGGCGATACACTCTTCGCCTACGTTTATCTTGATCCCGCCAACGTCCCCGATCAGCTCATGCTGCAATGGACCGATGGGAGTTGGGACCATCGCGCTTACTGGGGCGCGAACATCATGACGTTCGGCGCGGACGGCACCGCCAGCCGGCGTTATATCGGACCGCTGCCTGCGGCCGGACAATGGGCGCGCCTGGAAGTGCCTGCCAGCAGCGTGGGCCTGGAAGGGCGCACGCTCAAAGGAATGGCGTTCACGTTGTATCGGGGCCGCGCTACGTGGGACGCTGCCGGCAAGTCTGCCCTGCTGGGTTCGGCGCCCATCGCTGCTTCTCTGCGGATGACGACCAATGGTCCGCTGGTCTCCTGGTCCAGCGACGTCGGAAGAACGTATCGCATCGAATACAAAAATGATCTCTCGGCGGCCGTGTGGACCGCGGTCGGCCAGACAGTCACAGCCGTCAGCGCGACTTCCTCCTGGGTTGACACGACAGCCAGCAGCGCACCGCACCGGTTCTATCGCATCCGTGAGGTGCCATAGCTGTCCAGGCTTTAGCCTAATACCTTTTGGGGATTCAGGCAGGGGGTTTGTCCCGGAGGGACAGCCAACAATAGCCCGCGTTTCAACGCCGGGTTGAGCCGAGAATACAGACAAGTCCCGGAGGGACGGCGGAAAATCCAACTCTCAAGCCTGATCTTCTTTCGTCCCTCCGGGACTGGGTGGTTTTTGAACCGCACCACCCGGCGTTGAAACGCCGGGCTATTTTCACTATGTCCCTCCGGGACAAGGGACGACGAATCGCGTCGTGCCAGTAGTGAAACCTTCCACTTCGAAGCGCAACAATTTCGTTCCCGAAAGGCATTAGCTTTGGCCCGGGCCTTGGCTTGTCCGCGAGAATTCCATTCGCCTCGGCACGCTGACGCGAGAACTGCAGCATCGTGTAGTTCAAAGCACGACAATCGAGCAGCGAGGAGTGCGACAGGATAATCGGAGTACCAGCGATATTCACTGAAATTTCCCGCAGGCATGATGGCGCCGTTATGGGGAAAATGTCCAAGGCCCTGAGTGGTCTGATGGCATTCGTGGCAGTCTTTGCGGAAGTTGAGGCTGACGCCGCCAGTTTGAAGATCAACGCCACGCAGCCCGGCGTCTCCGGCGCGGTTTGCGTGCGAGCGATCATCCGCAAGTCCGACGGCTCCTATCTTTCCGGGGAATGGGGCAATCCTTCATGGCCGCCCATTGCGATGAGGGGCAAAGCGATGGCGCCGCAGACTGTGGTTCAGGTTCCGACTGGCGTGACGCAAATCACCATCGGCAAAGGACCGGACTACGGGCCGATTACCATCACGACCAACCTCGCCAACGATGCGCAGACCTACACCATCAACGTGATCTTGCAGCCGGCGCTGGATCTGTACGGCCGTGGCTGGCGCGGCGGCGACGCCCACGTGCATTACATCCATGGTGAAGATGAAGTCCGGCGCACCCCTCAGGAAGCGTGGGCCATGTGCGCTGCCGGCGGCATGAACTTCGCCTCGTTTTGCGAAGAACATCTGGGCGCCGGCACTCTCACGCGCCAACAGATGTACGATCAATGGAAACCGTACGAAGCATCCGAGTGCGCCCTCTGGATGGGTGTCGAGGAGCCCAAGAATGAATGGGGCCATCACGTCGGCATTCTTTACGATCCTTGGGCAATCCGCAGTGCCTTGCCTTACCACTGGGGCATCAACAGCATTCACGAACAGGGGGGCGTCTGTTATCCGGTCCATCCGCAGCGCCTCTTTCCGGGGCGCTATTATGACAACGGCAGCACGCGCCAGTGGTTTTTCCTTCCGAGCAACAATCATCTCAAGGCTTATCCGCTGGACGCGCTGATTGGCCATCTGATGGACGGCTGGAGCGGTGTTTCGGATGAAGCGCACGCCAGCACCCTGCTTGCGCCTTACTTCAAGTTGCTGGAGATGGGATACAAGATTCCCCTGCTGGCCGATTCGGATTTTTGCATGGACCGCCTCAACAACGGTGAAAAGGGCATCGGCGGTTGGCTGACTTATTATCACCTCGAAGGCAAGCCCGTGACGCGCGCCTCGATTGCTGAAGCGATGCGCCGGGGCCGCGTGATGAGCACGACCGGACCACTGGTGCTTTTCAACATCGATGAGGCCATGTCCGGAGACACCCTGCCGGCGGACGGCGCCGGTCGCACGGTGCGCATCGAAGCCAGCTATACGTTCAATGGCTGGACGCTTTCGACTTCCAATTTCAACGGCTCGGACCTCTGCAAGATTCAGCAGATCGATCTGTTCCGAAACGGCCAAATCATTCGAACGTGGAACCCGAACACGCCGACGGCGACCGTGCAGCACACCATCAACGAGTCCACACCCAATTCCTATTACATGGTGCGCGTGCTCGGGAACCAGAATCAGTGGATGGCCGGTTATGCCAGCCCGATTTATTTTGACAACACATCACGCCCACGCCAGCCGCAGGTCTTCAAGTCGCTTATCAAGGGCCATCTCTATGATTCGGTGAGCGGCAGCGCGATGACAGGCACTGTGTCCTGCGTGCGTTACGGCAAGACGGAGTGGACGATTCCCACAGACAGTCAGGGACTCTTCCAGGCACAGGCGCCCCTGGATGCGCAGCTGGTCGCCAAGGATCGTTTCAATCGCCAGTTCACGCAGGACGTCCTGAACTATGAACCGGCCTGGTCCTTCTGCCACTACCTGGCTGACAACTACGCAGGCAACATGGCCGGTTCCATTGAGCCGTTCAAAAACATCGTGCGTGAGATGCGCTGGGAATTTCCCATGGGCTTCCAGCTGGCGGGCTCCTACGTGCGCACCAACCTGTCCGGCAACGCAGCGATGAGCAATTTCTCCATCGCGTCAGCCCCCGCGCCCACACCGGGCAAGGCCCATACGGAAATCGTCATGGTGCTCCTCGACAAGACGCAGGCGCAAATCGGCGACACGGTTAACTATGCTGTAATCTTTCGGCAGCCGCAGGGCGGGACTCCTGCCGAGACACTGAGCATGGAATGGAAAGGTTGGGACCCGAACTATCCGACCATGTACAACAAGTACGGGAAGAATTTCCATTACAATGACCACCCCAGCGGGCTGGTGAGCCTGGGCGGCGGATTTTACCTTCGCCAGGGTTCGGTGGTCGTTCCTTCGTGGGTCGGCAATGCGACGGAGACGACCGGAGCCATCCGCATTTTTGCCACCGTGCGCAGCGGCGGAATTCTGGAACACATCAACATGCTCGTTCCCATCGGCCCGACCAGAAGAGAATTGCTGGTCAGCTCGACCTGGGACGGTTTTCCGGCGGCGTGGGGGGAACTCGGCATCGGGCCGTGCAATTTCTTCCGAGAATATTCCGCTTTTGAGGTGCGGTATTCCGATTACCGGAGCATGACGCTCAATCTAAATCTCAACGGCCAGCCCATCACCATCCGGCCGAAGATCGATACCGCTCACGTCGCCGATGCGGACAATGCCGTGTTCTACGAGACGTTTTACTACGAAGCGCAATGCGAACCGCAATTCCGCAATATTCCCGTCCGCGACCCTGTGCGCACGCAACCAGCCGAACCGGATTTTGCCTCCGTGCCGCTCCAGAATCCGCCCGACACGTCGGCGCCCACGGTGGCCGCCATCGAGCCATTGAAGAATGCGCAAGTGCCGGCGGGAGCGGTTCCATTCTATTATCTTATTTACGATGCGGGCCAGTCCGGCGCGGCGACGGCAACCCTTTTGATCAATGGCACGCCCAGAGTCACCAACACATCTGCCAATCCGATCACCATCACGCTGGCTTCGGGAACCTACACATGGCAGGTGCGAGGCACGGACTTGGCCGGCAACCAGGCTTTAAGCGACTTGAGGACGCTGATCGTCGGTAGTGGCGCAGGGGACACAAGTCCGCCGACCGTCTCGCTGACGTCGCCAGCCAACAATGGCACCGTCTCCGGCTCGTCCGTGATCGTCTCTGGCAACGCCGTGGATAATGTGAGTGTCGCCGGCGTGCAGTTCAAGTTGGATGGCGCCAATCTCGGCGCTGAAGACGTGTCGTTTCCGTTCAGCGTGACGTGGAATACGATCTCCGCGACCAACGGCACACATACGTTGAGAGCGGTGGCCAGAGACGCTGCCGGGAACCGCAGCACTTCCGCCGTGGTCGCCGTGGTGATCAACAACGTCGTTACGAATATTCCCAACACAAACCTGCCCAAGGCGGTGGTGTGGGTCGATGATGCGGTGCCTGCCGGCGGAGTGCCGGGCGGCGACGGCGGCGATGCCTGGACGTGGGTCAGCACCAATCCGACGCCCATTGCCGGCTCCCTCGCCCATAAGTCCAACCTTGGCACCAACACACACCAACATTTCTTCAGCTATACGACCAGCACCTTGTCCGTCCGAACCGGCGACACCCTTTTTGCTTATGTTTATTTGGACCCAGCCAATGTTCCGCGCCAGGTCATGCTGCAATGGAACGACGGCAGTTGGGAGCATCGCGCTTATTGGGGAGACAACATCATGACGTTTGGCACCGAAGGCACTGCCAGCCGAAAATATGTCGGGCCGCTGCCGCCCGCCGGACGATGGACGCGCCTGGAGGTGCCTGCCAAGCGCGTCGGATTGCAGGGACGCACCCTCAAAGGCATGGCCTTTACCTTGTATGGCGGACGAGCCGCCTGGGATTACGCGGGCAAGTTTCGTCAGGTCCTTCCCCAGGCTCAAATGGCGGAGACCGGGTTGACTTTGTCGTGGGAAAGCGAGCCGGGCGTCAGCTATCGCGTCCTATGCAAGAACAGCATGTCGGACACAGGCTGGATTGAGATGAGCGGCCCGCTGACTGCCGTTGCGGAAGTCTCCGCGTTCATTGACACGACGGCTTACGAGACGCCGCAGCGCTTCTATCAGGTCATTGAGGAGTAGAAAATCCAACAGCGCCCGTAATGTGCCGGCATGATTTAAGAAACGCCGCGATGCTGTAGTTCGAACCACGACAGAGAACCGGACCGAGTGACGACAGGAGAATCACCGCGACGACGATAGTTCGTTATCTTCGGCGGCCTCACCCTATGGACAGTATGGGGAAATTTCGTGGCGCAGCTTCAGATTCTGACTTGCCGGAGTTCGGGAAGGCATTGGGAAGGTCTACGTGTCCGCGCGCCCCGGTTTCAACGCAGAGGTCGCGGAGGTTTCCGCAGAGGAACGCAGAGGAAGACATTTTCCTCCGCGCCCTCTGCGAGATCCTCCGCGTTCTCTGCGTTAAAAAAGCAATCTTTGAAGACTTACGATCGCGTGGGTTGGTTTTGGTTTGCCTTTTAATCATGCCAGCGCTGGGGCCGATCCAGGCGGCTGACCCATCAACGACTGGGGCGATCACCGATTACACGGCGCTAAAGCTGCCCAAACCTGGCGATCATACCCTCCACATCCTGTCGTCCACGTTGCTCGAACTGGTGCGAATCAATACGAAGCAGCCCGATCCGGCGCGCGTGGATAGCTGGGATTTTGTCGATGCCAACGGCCAATTCCAGGCCCCGCCCACGAGCGCTTTCGCCGTCACGGCCAACGGTCAACCCATCGCGGTGCAGTCGGTCGGTTTCAGACGCCGTCCGCTTTATGCTCCACTGGCCCGGCGCGATTTGCGGATCGAGAATTGCCTTTACCTCCAACTGGGCAGCCCGATCGCGGAAGGCCAGAGCGTCGAAGTGAAGAATCCCAGCGGCACGCTGTGGTCCATGAGCCTGGTGTTTTCAAATCGGGCCGATCCATTGCGTTACAGCCCGGCCATTCATGTCAATCAGGAGGGTTACGTCCCGTCGTTTCCCAAGAAGGCGATGATGGGCTACTACCTGGGCAGCTTCGGCGAGATGAACATCGCCACCAATCAGGGCTTCAAGCTCGTCGATGCGAATACCGGTGTGCAGGTTTATCAAAGCTCACTCACGGCGCGACCGGATGTCGGCTACACCTACAGCCCGACGCCTTACCAAAAAGTTTACGAAGCCAACTTCAGCACTTTCACCACCGCAGGGGAATACCGCGTGCTCGTGCCCGGTCTGGGGGCGTCGCTGCCATTTGTGATTCATGACGGCGCGGCGCTTGGATTTGCCCGGACTTTAGCGTTGGGTCTGTATCACCAACGCTGCGGCACGAGCCACGCGTTTCCCTTCACTCGGCACGTTCACGGGCCTTGTCACACGAACCGGGCTGAGATCCCCATTCCCCAGTCCTCCTTTGCTTTTACCTGGAACACCATCGCCCAATACAGCGCGGACTACACCAACAACCCGCGTCACACCGCGCCCCAACTGCGCAGCGTAGCAACTCAGCGTTTTCCGATTTTGAGCGCTGGCACGGTCGATGTGACACGCGGCCATCACGACGCCGGTGACTACAGCAAATACACCATTAACACCGCCGGGCTGATTCATTATCTCATGTTCGCGGTGGACTCGCTGCCGGGCGTGGCGGCGCTGGACAATCTGGGTTTGCCCGAAAGCGGCGACGGCATCAGCGATCTGATGCAGGAAGCCAGGTGGGAGGCGGACTATCTGGCTAAACTTCAGGATTCGGACGGCGGCTTTTACTTCCTCGTCTATCCACGCGACCGCGAATACGAATCCAACGTGCTCCCGGATCAAGGCGATCCTCAAGTTGTCTGGCCCAAAACCACCGCTGCGACGGCTGCGGCGGTGGCGGCGCTGGCTCAGACCGCTTCTTCGCCGCGCTTCAAGCAACGGTATCCCGCCGAGGCCGCGCTCTACCTGCAAAAGGCGCAACTGGGCTGGAATTTTTTGACCAACGGCATCGCCCGCTTCGGCAAGGATGGATCGTATCAAAAAATCACGCACTACGGTGACGAATTCATGCACGACGATGAACTGGCCTGGGCGGCGTGCGAAATGTATCTGGCCACGACCAACGCGGCTTATCAGCAGAAGCTGATCGAGTGGTTCGATCCGGCAAGTCCCGCCACGTTGCGCTGGGGTTGGTGGCGGCTGTTTGAATCTTATGGCCGCGCCATCCGCAGCTATGCGTTTGCAGCGCGATCCGGACGGCTGGCGGCGGGTCAACTCAATGCCAGCTTCCTTTCCAAGTGCGAGGCGCAGGTGGCGGCGGGCGCGCAGGATCATCTCCAACGCGCCCAGAACAATACTTATGGTGTCAGTTTTCCCACGCAGATGAAGCAAGGACGCGATGCGGGTTGGTTTTTCCCCAGCGAACGCGCCTTTGATATCTCCGTCGCTTACCAAATCGACGCGCGAGCGGAATACCTGGATGCCATCCTGAGCAACTTGAACTACGAGTCCGGCTGCAATCCGGTAAACGTTTCCTACATCACCGGTCTGGGTTGGAAGCGGCAGCGGGAAGTCGTCCATCAGTACGCGCAGAATGATAAACGGGTGCTGCCGCCGAGCGGGATTCCGTTGGGCAACATCCAGTCGGGTTTCGCGTGGTTGAACCATTACGGCAGCGAGTTGGGCGCGCTCTGTTTCCCATCCGACGAAGCGGCCAACGCGCCGTATCCTTTCTACGATCGATGGGGTGACAGTTATAACGTGACGACCGAGTTCGTGATCCTCGATCAGTCGCGCAGCCTGGCCAGCCTCGCGTTCCTGGCCACACTCACGACGACGAAAACTCAGGCGTGGACTTCCGCCACGGGACAAATCATCGCGCCGGTCGAAGCGCCGATGAATCTTCCTGTAACCGCAACGTTTCAGCCGCCGGCTGGTTTGGATCTCAACAGCGCGCGCATCGTTTGGGAAGCGCGCGATCAGGAGCCGGGGTTTGGAACCAATTACACCTTCGTCCCCACCAACCGGTTGACGCAATGGATTGAAGTCGAAGCGAAGTGGCCGGATGGCCGCCGGGTTTTCGCGACCGCAAATGTCTTCATCACGAACGGTCCCCCGACCGTCAGTGTGGTGGCCACGGACCCGACCGCGTCCGAAGCTGGTTCCGATCCGGGCGTGTTCACGTTTACTCGCAGCACCACGAATGTGTCTCTGACCCTGTTCTTCAACGTCACCGGCACAGCCAGCAACGGGATCCATTACAGCGCGGTCGGCAACTCGGTCGTTTTCCCGGCCGGCGCCGCGACGAGGACGCTGGTGATAAACCCAATCAACAATGGCGCCACGGAAGGGAACAAATCGGTCGTGGTCACAATTGCGACCAACGCTACTTACGCCATTATGCCGCCGAGCAGCGCCGCGATTACGATCTATGATGATGAGGTCAATCTCTTGCCGACGGTCGCCATCAGCAATCCAGCAGTGGACGCGGTCTATCTTCCCAACACAAATGTTCTCCTGACGTTGGAGGCGAACGTGGCCGACGATGGCAAACCCGTTCCGCCCGGGGCGTTGAACCTGGCCTGGAACCGGGTCAGTGGTTTCGGGAACGTCATTTTCAGTCCACCCAATGCCGCCGGCACGACAGCGCGATTCTCGGCGGGCGGCATTTATGTGTTGCGACTTACCGCCAACGATGGGCAATACCAAACATTCGATGAAATTACCGTGGTCGTTGATCCCGACAATGCGGTAACTTCGGGCTTGCAAGGGTTTTGGAAGCTCAACGAAACGAGTGGCTCAACCGCAGTCGATTCCTCGGGTAACAATCGCAACGCCAGCGTGAGCGGCGCTCTTTGGATGCCGGGCAAGTTTGACAACGCGCTGGACTTCGATGGCGTGGACGATGTCGCCTCCTTCAGTTCACCGGCCATGATCCAGGCCACCATCTCAGCCTGGATTCGAGCCGATGGCAATGGCGACAGTTTTACACCGCGCGTGGCCGAGATGCCTGCCTACAACGTGCGTCTAAAGCGAGACGCAGGTAACGGACACAGTCTGGCCTTCGAGTCCGAACGCTCCATTGTCGCCGACGAGTGGCGGACGGACCTTGGCACCTTCACCGATGCTGTCTGGCATCACGTGGCGGTGGTTTTTGATGGGTCGAGTCTGGCCAATGAATTGGAAATCTATATCAACGGCACAAACCAGAACCTGACCAAAATTTCTGACGGATCGGGAAGTCAGATTGCCAACGCCGGCACGGGCTACATCGGGAATCGCTCCACACTGGATCGAAGCTTTGACGGGCGCATCGACGAAGTGCGTATCTACAATCGCCCGTTGACGGAGACAGAAATCCAGCTTCTCTCCCGCGCATCGGTTTCGAACCTCGCGCCGGTCGTGAATGCAGGGCCGGATCGGACCGCGGGCACAACCGGTCTGGTCTCGTTGGCGGGAACTGCCAGTGATGACGACAAGCCAAACCCGCCCGGCGCGATGGCGGCAAATTGGCGCCAAGTAAGCGGACCGGGAACAGTTGCCTTCGGAAATTCGAACGCCGTCAGCACCACCGCCACTTTCTCTCAGCCAGGAAGCTATCTGTTGCGCCTGGCTGCCGATGACGGCGAAGTGAAAGTATCAGACGAGGTCACGATTACGATTACAAACAGCCTGCGCATCACGTTCGTGCAGGCGAGCGGTGGCGTCACCACGCTTCGCTGGACGAGCCTGGCCGGCAAGGTTTATCGCGTGGAGTACAAAACGGACTTGTCCGATCCAGGTTGGACCGCTTTGAGCGGTGATGTGAGTGCTACCAGTTCACTCACCACGTGGTCCGACACGACCGCGGGCGGTCCTCGCCGTTTCTACCGGATTTCCCAGACCCAGTAGTCTGGTCGCCCTTTTTGTTACGCAAAATGCCCGGGTAACAGGTGTCTTGGCTTATCTTTCGATTTACCGAGTCTTTGTTACTCGAGCATTTTTATATTACTCCAAGAATCCGTTTTGCGTTATGGGGTCTTCTCCCACCGTCATCACGATCACCAAAAGCCGCATTCTGCCTCGAAAGGGAAAGTCCATCTGGCAAAGACCAACCCACTCCTGAAGGAGCCGCAATGTAGTTCAAAGAGCGACAAGAACGAATCGGGAATTCCGACAGCATAAATGCAGTCCTGCCGATTTTGCCGCCCGTTACGCTCCTTCAGAATTGGCGTAGTGATAAGATCATTCATCGCTGCGGTGGCGGGTGTGGTCATGGCCCTGGCGGTTGGGGTTATTTATGGGAACGAAGCTTCGGAATACTCGGTGCAAATCAGCGCGGTGGTCGAAACGTCACCCGCTTCGATTACACTGCGCTGGCCTCAGGACGGTTCCGCGTCGAGCAGCTATGTCATTTATCGCAAGGCGTTGGGCGAAGGTCATTGGGGGAATGGAACGGTTTTGCCAGGCGATGCCACGAGCTTCGTGGATACAAACGTCGCGCCCGGCGCCGCCTATGAATATCAAATTGTAAAGACCACTTCCACATACGCAGGCTATGGCTACATTTGCGCAGGCATTGAGGCCGCATTGATTGAAGATCGTGGCAAGGTTGTGTTGATCGTGGACAGCACGCACGCCGCGAGCCTCAGCAACGAACTCGCGCGGCTCCACCAGGATTTGACGGGCGACGGTTGGACGGTATTACGTCACGATGTGTCGCGCGCCGACAGCGTCGTCAAAATCAAAAGCCTCATCCAGGCGGCGTACACAGCAGCGCCCTCAACCGTTAAGGCCGTCTTTCTCTTCGGTCATGTGCCCGTGCCGTATTCCGGTAACGTCGTGCCAGACGGCCATTATCCCGATCACTATGGCGCATGGCCGGCCGATGCCTTCTACGCCGACATGGATGGCGAGTGGACGGATGCGTTCATCAGCAATGCCAGAGCCAGCCAGGCGCGGAACCGGAATGTGCCCGGCGATGGCAAGTTCGATCAATCCGAAATCCCTTCGCCGGTGGAGTTGCAGGTGGGCCGCGTGGACCTGGCCAATATGCCGGGGCGCCGGAGCCGGCAAGACGCCGGCACGTTTGCAAGCGAAGTAGAATTGCTGCGGCGATATCTGAACAAGGATCATAATTTTCGTCATAAGCGTATTGTGGCTGCCCCGCGCGCGTTGATTCACGATTCTTTTGGCGTGCGCGGTGGTGAAGCCTTTGCCGCCAGTGGCTATCGCAATTTCGCCCCGTTCTTTGGCCCCCAGAACATCACCACACTGCGGACCAAGGGCGACTGGATCTCGACGCTCAAGAGCAACAGTTATCTGTGGGCCTACGGATGCGGGGCCGGGACTTACACGAGCATCGATGGTCTGGGCAAAACCGCCCCTCACTATGAGGGCACCACCGTCGAATTCGTGGAAGCGGACATCAAAGCCGTGTTCACGATGCTCTATGGCAGTTGGCTGGGGGACTGGGACTCGGAGGACAATATTCTGCGTTCGGTGCTGGCCACGCCCACCGAAGGGCTGGCCGCCGTATGGTCGGGCCGTCCGCATTGGTTCCTTCACCACATGGCGTTGGGAGAAAACATTGGCTATGCCGTGCGCCTGGCGATGAACAACAAAGGCAGCGGCCCGTATCGGAATCAAATCAACAGCATGCCGGCGCACATCCAGATTGCGTTGATGGGCGATCCGACTTTGCGCATGCATCCGGTCGCACCACCTTTGGGCTTGAGCGCGACCGCGAGCGGCTCAGGCTTGAATCTCACCTGGACCGCGTCGCCTGACACAGTGGTTGGTTACCACGTTTACCGCGCGGCCAGCGCGGTTGGACCGTTCAGCCGCTTGACGGGTTCTTTGATTCAGCAAACCTATTTCACGGACGACAGTGGCGCCGGCGGGACGTATATGGTGCGCGCGGTAAAGTTGGAAACCTCGGCGAGCGGCACCTATTACAATCCAAGTCAGGGCGCTTTCTGTTCCTCCCGCCCGAACAAGCCAGCAACACCTGGTTCCATCGCCGCGCCGTCGATCCCTTCGACCTCGCCGCCGCCGCCAAGCCAGACCTCGCCCACCGGGCGTGAATCGGAGGCTCCGGCCGCGCATGACGCCGCGCCGAAGAACGGCAACGCTCCACTTCCCGGAAGTGATCCACTGCCAAAGAGTTTACCGCCGTCGGACTCCTGTCAGGTGGCGATGCCATCCATGACCGGCCATCAGCCGTCGCAGTTGAACGCGATCGATGGCACGAACTTGCAGTTACCGAAGCCCGGCGACCATGCCTTGCGCATTTTGTCCCCCACCGTGCTTGAATTGAAACTCATCAATACGAAGCAGCCGGATCCGGCGCGCGTCGCCCAATGGGATTTGGTGAACGACAGTTACAACTTTGTCGCACCCGCCCTGCAAAGCCTGCCGGTGACGGTGGACGGACGGCCAGCAACGGTGCAGTCCGTCGGCTTTCGACGACGTCCGCTTTATGCGCCCCTGGCGGAACGTGACCTTCGCATCGACAATTCACTTTTTCTTCTTCTCGCCAACCCTGTCGCCGACGGCCAGAGAGTCGAGGTCCGCAACCCGACCGCAAACCTCTGGCCGTCGAGCATGGTCTTTTCGAGCCAGGCCGATCAGCTCCAATACAATCCAGCCATCCACGTAAACCAGGAAGGTTATGCGCCCTCGCTCCCCAAGAAAGCCATGGTTGGCTATTATCTCGGCAACCTTGGAGATCGAAGCCGAAGCCCACTGGCCGGACGGACGGCGCGTCTTCGCGAGCATTGACGTGAGTGCAACCAATAGCTTGCCCACAGTCGGCGTCGTGACGTTCCGTCCCAGCGGCTCGGAAGTCGGCCCCACGCCGGGCGCCTTTCTGTTCGCGCGCACCGGCAGCATCAATACGGCGCTGACGATGAATTTTCGGTTGAGCGGCACCGCGACCAAATGGAATGATTGCAGACGGCTTGGAGGGGACATGCCCGATTATGTGATCATTCCGGCCGGTGCCGCCTCGACCACTCTCTTCCATTATCCGGTCGTCGATGCGCTGACGGAAGGAACCGAAACAGTGATCCTCACGCTGACCACCAATGCGGCTTACAATGTATTTCCCGCCAGTGCGATGCACACCATTGCGGAGACGCCCGTCATCAATCCGGTGCGGATTATTTCGGCGGTCGGCACGCCGCCAGGCATCCAGCTTACCTGGGAAAGTCTGCCGGACAGGAGATATCGGGTTTGCTATCGCGGCCAGGTCTTGGATGCGAATTGCAGCCTCTTACAGGACAACATTCTTTCCGGTGGAAACCGTACGACGTGGGTGGATGGCACGGCCAGCCATGCGTCGCAGCGATTCTATTCGGTATTTGAGTTGTAGCCCCGCAGGAAGTTCAAAAGCGTTGGTTCGGTAGGGCGACGCTGCGGCGCCGCCTGGCCGCGCAGGAGCGTCGCAGCAGCGCCGCCCTACCCTTTCGCATCGGCCACAGAATTTCTGAAAGCGCTATAGTCCCAACGGGATGGACATCGGCGCGCCCAGGTTGCGAGGAGCGAGCCTGAAAAGGTCGCCTTCCA
>Ga0137432_1000076_pt1 | contig 74629 bp, 89 predicted proteins | sample EasRivERMZT820_2_FD_102337 | JGI IMG/M metagenome (GOLD analysis project Ga0137432, IMG submission 102337) | Soil microbial communities from meander-bound floodplain in the East River, Colorado, USA - East River MetaG ERMZT820_2 | ecosystem: Environmental > Terrestrial > Soil > Floodplain ... | reverse complement strand
TCACGGTTTCTTCATACTCAATCAGCGTCATCCATCCCGCTCGGAAGACTAAAGCCGACACCAATAAAGTGGCATGAAGTCCACATGAGGCAACCTGCCCAAATGGTGCACCTCCCGCATGGGCAGGCTGGGCCAGATCAGCCAGATCTACAAGATGCCGCTCCCTGCGAGTTTAGGCGGTGCTGCAGCTCGGCGGCGCGCCGCACCGCGGGCAAATGCAGCCACCGAATCAGCCGAATCCCGTACTGCGCGAAGCGCCAGTAGCGCAGGAACTGCGCTCCCGCCGCCATGTCGGTCGCCCGGACGCGAGTCTCGGTGCGCACCAGGGTCAGGGAGGGCTCGATCGGAAGGGCCTCGATCGTCCACACGATCTTCACGCAGTCCCGCTCGCTGAATCCGAGGAATTCGTCTCGGGGCACGGGCGTGAACTTCACGTCCGCGAGCCACGGTTGTGTGACGGCACCCATCACGAGCTCACGGCCCGCTTGTCTCGCCAGTTCACCCCAACCCAGGCGTTTCGTCTCCGCCACCAAGCCGGCAGGACGCCGCGGCGGCGAGTTGCTCGCTCCCATGATCTTCCCGCGGAGCCAGAAGATCGCCCGCACGAGAGGAATCGACTGGAGATCGAAGTGTTCGGCCACAGCGAATACCATATCGGCCGGCGCCTGCACGATGATCTCGTGACAGGTCCGGACGTCCCAGGCCGGTATGAATCGCTCGATCGCCCGGGTTTCGCTCCGACGTTCTTCGCTCGTGTGGATCGCTGTGGTCACGGCTAACGTCCCTCTCGTCCGTGGTTCTCGCGGTCTTCATGACGCTCCTGTACTTGAGTAGCGGTTGCGCGCAGCTCTGCATGGCGGATCCGGCCGCCGAGGTTGGCGGTTTGCGCCATCCATCCCGCCGTGGCGAGCGCGAAGACCAGCGCGCCGCCGGCAAGCGGACGCGGGATGCCTCGTTTGCGGAACAACACCAGCGCCGCCAGCGCCATCGCGCCCAGCGCCTCGACCGCGATCAGGGCCACGAGCGCCGCCTCCTCATGCGCCTCGATCGCCTGCTTGGCGGTGCCGGCCAGGTCTTCGACAAGCTCCTCAGCCGGCTCGCCGGTCAGGTAGACGAGGACTGCCGCAAGCGCGGTTAGGACAAACGTTCCGAGCGCGACCCGTTGCAGCGCCTCATTGCGCCGCAGCACGGCCCACCCGAGCAGCAGCAGGCCGAAAATCGTGCCGAGGACGGGAAGGTGATTCAGCATCAGATGCACATGTGCCCAATTCATAGGGCCTCCCTCACCAGTCGCCGGAAACGTCGCTCGGCGCTGGCAAATTCCTCATGAAGCCGAGATGAGGATTCTCTCATCACAAAACCTTCAGCAGACCTTCACAATTGGGTGGATAAGGTTGTCATCGACTCCAACGGGAGAACGGCATGAGTTGGCCCGGCATTACGATGTTTCTGTTGTTCTTCGGCATCGCCACGATGGACGCGTTCACCTCTCGCAACTGGCTGCGCATCGTGTTCTGGGTGCTGATGGCAGTGGCGTTTGCGTTCCTCGACCGGTGGGGCCAGCGCCGGCGCATATCGTCACGCTGACGGCACGTCCTTGAGAGCGCCTTCACGTGCTCCTACCTTTGTGGCCCACCCATGGACCGACTCCAACGCCATCTGGGCGTCGCCGCCGTCACCACCCTCGTCATTGGCGAGGTCATTGCCATCGGCATCTTCCTCACGCCGGCCACGATGGCGCACTCCGTCGGTTCGCCGTTCTGGCTTCTGATCGTCTGGCTGCTGATGGGCGCAATGGCCTTGAGCGGAGCGCTCTGCTACGGCGCTCTGGCGGCGCGTTTTCCGGAAGCCGGCGGCGGCTATATCTACCTGCGGGAAGCCTACGGTCCGGGGGTCGCGTTCCTGTATGGCTGGAAGTGTCTGCTCGTCATGGACCCCGGGATCACCGCTCTCCTCGCAGCGGCCCTCGCGAGTTACGTCGGCTACGCGGTCGCACTCTCCGAGCCGGCGCTGAAAGCGGTTGCGATCGGCGCGGTGTTCATGCTGGCGGCCTTGAGCATGCTCGGAGTCCGGCTGGGCGCGCGGGTCATGCAGTGGCTCATGGTCCTCAAGGTCGGCGCCCTCGGCGTGATCGCCGTTTTTGCGCTGGCACTCCATGCCGGGAGTTGGTCGCACTTCGTGCCGTTCGTCGCGCAGCGAGCAGGATCGGATCCACTCCCGGGGGCCCTCGCTCCGGCGATGATCGGGGGATTTTTTGCCTTCGGCGGTTGGTGGGAGATCGCGAAGCTCGGCGGCGAGGCGAAGGACCCGGGGCGGACCATGCCTCGGGCGCTGGCGCTCGGCGTCATTGCGGTCACGGCGATCTATATCCTTACGAGCGCCGTGTTCCTCTATCTCGTGCCGCTCGATCGCGTGACGTCCGGCGAGACATTCGCTGCGCAAGCCGGGGAGGCCCTGTTCGGACCGTCAGGCGGGCGCATATTCGCGGCGATCGTGATCGTGGCCGTGCTCGGAAGCCTGTTCGCACTGTTGATGGCGTTACCGCGCGTCTACTATGCGATGGCGCGCGACGGCGTCTTCTTCACGCCTGTCGCAGCGGTGCACCCGCGTTTTGGCACGCCGGTACGAGCGATCGTAATTCAGGCGACCTTGGCGTCCCTCCTCGTGCTGCTCGGGACGTTCCAGCAGATCCTCAATTACTTCATTTTTGTCACCGTCGTATTCCTGGCGTTGACCGTGGCAGGACTGCTCGTGCTGCGGCGTCGCGAAGGGACCGACCGATATCGCCTCCCAGGCTATCCCGTGACGCCGTTGCTCTTCCTGATTCTGGTCGCCATCCTGCTGGTGCTCCTCGGCGGCCACGATCCTAAACAGGCCGCGTTGGGTGTTGGCGTGGTGGCGCTCGGCGTCCCCGTCTATCTATTCGCGTTTCGTCGCAAGCTCACTCGCAACCGGAATGCCGCTGATGACCTGGATTCGCACAATCCCCCTGCAAGAGGCGGACGAGAAGCTTCGCTGGGCGATTGAAGAGCAGAAACGGCTCTACCCCGTCGAGTACGCGACGCCCGTCCATCCCACGCCCGACGGCAGTACGTCCGGGATTGTCGCGTCGCACAGCCTGATTCCCGACGCGCTCTACCACGCGTTCGCCACATTCGGCGCGCTGATGGCGCCCGATTTGCCGCTCGAGCGGCGGCATCACGAGATGATCACGACCGTCGTTTCGGTCGCGAATCGCTGCCGCTACTGAATCGAATCCCACGCAGAGTTTCTGCGTCGGGTCACGTTGAATGCCGAGCTGGTCGAGGCGCTGGAAGAGGACTACACCAAGGCGCCGATCTCGGAAGCGGAACGGGCGATGCTCGATTACGTCGTGCAGATGACGCGCGACGCCACGCGCATCGGACCCCAGCATCACGCTCGCCTGCGGGAGGTGGGGTTCGATGACCGCGCCATTCTGCAGATGACGTTGATTGCGGCCTGGTTCAACTACATCAACCGGGTCGCCGATGCCCTCGGAGTGGGCCGCGCGTAGCCGGTTGCCGCGCCAGGCTTAGCGCGTCAGCTTTGTTGCTCATGACCGACAAGGCAGTGACGGCGCTGGCCAAGGCGAGCTACGATCGGTGTTGTAAGGCACCCGATTTCCTGGAAGCCTTTTACCGCAACTTTCTCTCGGCGTGTCCGGAGGCGGCGCCCCGTTTCGCCCGTACGAACTTCGAACAGCAGACCAAACTGCTGCGGCACGCCATCGGTCTGCTGCTGATCTTCCCCACCCAACCGCCCAAGGGACCCACACTGCTCGCCCGGCTCGCCGAGCGACATAGCCGCCGCGACCTCGACATCGATCCTGCTTTCTACCACCCGTTCATCGAGGCGCTCATCGCCACCGTCAAGCAGTACGACGGCGAGTGCACGCCCGCCGTGGAAGCCGCGTGGCGGGAGACCGTCGCCCCGGGCGTCGCCTACATGAAGGCGCGCCACTAGCCGATCGATTTCAAACGCTTGAGCCTGAGCCGCTCCTCGCGCTCCCGTTCATCCAGGGTACGGCGGATGCCCGTCACAGCGCTGCGCAGCGCGGGCGCCAACCGGCGCTCCAGCGTATTCACCTGCCGCGAGGTTTGCGCCAGCGCTTCGCCCAGGCGGCGGATCAGCATCTCGCGCGGCGCGGCCTCGAGCAACAGATCCGCGAGGCGCTCGAATGCGCTCGCGGCCGCCGCGGTCGCCGGCCCCGTCAATCCCGGCGTCGTCCCGCGCGCCGCCAAAGTCCGCAGCAGGGCCGGCCGTGCCGCAATGCGGGACACCGCAATGCCCCAGAGCGATCCACCTTCGATTTCCACCTGCAGCAGCCGTTCCGGCCAGGCCAGCGCGCGCAGCCCGGCCCGGCCATGCAGCGACAGCGCCGCCAGGAGCAGCGGGTAGGCACGCAGGCCGGTATCGGCAATCAGGGCGCGCGCGTCCGCGGCCGGTCGCGCCAGCTTGAACAACTCCGTTACCAGCGCTTCGCGCTTGCGGCGCAAGAGTCCCACACCGCGCGTCACCTGTCCCAAGCGGCGCGCCGCCCGCAGCAGATTCATGCGTGTGGGTGACGGGCGTTCCATGTCTCCTCCGAGATGCGCAGCAGGTCTTCGCGCGGCAGCGTCTCGAGGAGACGCCACCCAATCTCGATCGTCTCGGCCAGCGGGCGGCGCGCCTCACCCTGGGATATCAGCTGCTGCTCGAACTGCTCGGCGAACGTCATCGCGCGGCGATCGGCCGGTGCAAGGCCCGCCTCGCCGACGATCGCGGCCATCTGCCGTGCCTCCCGGCCTCGGGCGTAGATGGCGTAGAGCTGATCGGCCCACTCACGATGCTCTGCGACCGTGCGACCCCGTCCGATCCCCGCATTCATCAGTCGCGAGAGTGACGGCAGGACATCGACGGGAGGGAACACCCCCCGGCGATGCAGCTCGCGGCTCAGGACGACTTGGCCCTCCGTGATGTATCCGGTGAGATCCGGAATCGGATGCGTGATGTCGTCGTCCGGCATGGTGAGAATCGGCAGCTGCGTTACCGATCCCTCCCGCCCCGCGATCACGCCGGCGCGCTCGTAGATGCTGGCCAGATCGGTGTACATGTATCCCGGGTAGCCACGGCGGCCGGGGATCTCTTCGCGGGCTGTCGCAATCTCGCGCAGCGCCTCGCAGTAGTGCGTCATGTCGGCAATTACCACGAGCACATGCATCCCCGCGTCGAAGGCGAGGAACTCCGCCTCCGCGAGGGCCACCCGGGGCGCCAGCAGGCGCTCGATCGTCGGGTCGCGGGTCTGGTTGAGAAACAGGACGCTGCGCTCACGCGCCCCGCTCGCCTCGACGCGGGCGAGAAAGGCGTCGGTTTCTCGCGCGGTGATGCCGAGTCCCGCGAACACCACCGCGAATGGCTCTCCAAGCGGAGCACGTGCACCCTCGACGATCTGTGCCGCCAGCTCGAGCGCCGGCAGGCCGGGACCGGAAAAGACCGGAAGCTTCTGTCCGCGCACCAGGGTGTTCAGTCCATCGATCGCCGACACGCCTGTTTCGATGAAGTCGCGCGGCCGCGCGCGACGCACCGGGTTCAACGGCGCACCCCAGATCGGCCGAATCGCGTCACCCACGGGCGCCGGCAAGCCGTCGAGCGGAGCACCCATGCCGTTGAGCGCGCGGCCCAGCAGCTCGCGCCCCACGACGACCGAAGCAGGCTCGCCGGTCAGCGTCACGGCGGCGTCCGACGGAGGCAGGCCGACTGTTTCCTCGAGAATCTGGACGACGGTGATCTCTTCACCCGCGTCGATGACCTGACCGCGCCGCGACGGCATACCCGCCGCGGCAATCGCCACCCATTCGCCCAGTGTCACGCCGAGCGTCTTCTCCAGATAGAGGAGAGGCCCGGATGCCGATTGCGCGCCGTGGTAGCGCCGCGTGGTCATGACCCGACTCCGGCGATGGCCGACTCGACGTCCGCCACGCGCGCCGCGAAATCCGGCTCCGCCGCGCGACGTGCTGCTGCCAGCGCGTGCCGCGCACCCGTGAGATCCACACGCTCGATCGCGCGACCGCTGCCCAACGCCGCCGCACCGGCTGCGTGCACCGCGAGCGCGAGCGCGGCGAGGCGGTGTGTCTTCGCGACCGTGGAGGATGCGTCGTTGGGATCGAAGGCGCTTTGCGCCAGCACGGCGTCGCGAACGATACGCGCCGACTCGAGCAGCAGACGGTCGGCATCCTGGAGCGCTTCCGGTCCGACGAGCCCGGCGATCTCGCGCAGCTCGCGGTCGCGCTGCATCAGCTCGAGCGTGCGGCGCCGCAACTCCGGCCAGTCGGGACCGGTGTGCTGCGCGAACCAGGGCGCGGTCACGGCCGCGTAGAGGCTGTAGCTCGTCTCCCAGTCGACCGCGGGAAACTGGCGTTGATGGGCGAGTGCCGGGTCCAACGCCCACAACGCGCCGACGACGCGGAGCGCGGCCTGCGTGACGGGCTCGGAGAAGTCACCACCCGGCGGGGAAATGGCGCTGATCAGCGTCACCGACCCCGTCCGCGGCGGCGTGCCGAGCGTCTGCACGCATCCCGAGCGCTCGAAGAACTTCCCGAGCCGGTCACCGAGGTAGGTCGGATACCCCTCCTCCCCCGGCATCTCCTGCAAGCGGGCGCCGATCTCGCGCAGCGCTTCGGCCCAACGCGACAGACTATCCGCCATGACCGCGACGCGCAGCCCCATGTCCCGGTAGTACTCGGCGATGGTCGCCCCGACGTATACGGATGCTTCGCGCGCCGCCACCGGCATGTTCGAGGTGTTCACCACCAGCACCGTGCGGTCCATGATCGACCGCCCGGTGCGGGGATCTACGAGCTTCGGAAACTCATCGAGCACCTCCGCCATCTCATTGCCGCGCTCACCGCAGCCGACGTACACGATGACGTCCGCCTCGGCGAATTTGGCGAGCGACTGCTCGATGACCGTCTTCCCCGTGCCGAACCCGCCGGGGACGGCGACACTGCCTCCCTCGGCCACGGGGAACAGAAAGTCGAACACGCGCTGGCCGGTGACGAGCGGCCGGCTTGCGGGAATGCGGCCCGCGGCGGGCCGTGGACGGCGCACCTGCCAGTGATGGCCCAGGTATAGCTTCGTGCCGTCACCTAACTGGCCGATGGACTCAGCGACCGTGTACGTCCCGGCGGCGATCGCGGCAATCGTGCCCGTGACAGCCGGCGGCACCAGGACGTGATGCGTCATGCCCGGCCGTTCGACGACGGTACCGAGGACATCGCCGCCGGCGACGTTGGCACCGACCCCGACGCCGGGCGTGAATACCCAACGGGTCGAAGCGTCGAGGGTCGGCGCCGCGATCCCGGGCGCGATGAAATCGCCCGACTGCTTCGCGAGGTGACCGAGCGGCCGCCCCACACCGTCTAGGACCGCACCAAGAAGTCCCGGGCCCAGGTGGATCGTGAGTGACTGTCCCGTGCCGACGACGGGCTCACCGAGCTGGAGCCCCGCCGTATCCTCATAGACCTGAATGGTCGCGCGATCTCCGGTGACGCGAATGATCTCCCCGAGGAGCCCGCGCGTGCCGACGCGGACAAGCTCGTACAGCCTCGCCCCCGGCATGGGCGCCGCCTCGGCGAGCGCACCGCTGACCCGGACGATGCGGGCGCTCACTTGAGCCTCACGCGGTACCCGATGACCTGACGCAGCAATTCCACGATGTACGCTTCGGCCCCTTCGGCGACTCCGGTCCACGCCGGTTCGGGGAATGGCACGACCATCGGCAGCGGCCGGCGGCCGAGTTGGCGGCGCAGCTCTTCAGGCAGCTGCCCGTAGAACGCCTCTTCCATGAGCACCACACCGACATCCGGTGCGGCCAACAACTCCTGGAGCCGCTCGCGCGCCTGCTCGGCGCTCGCGGCGTCGATCGACCGCACACCAGCGAGGGAGAAGCCGGCGCCGATTTCGGGCCGAGCCAGGACGCGCACGCCGTACGCCATTAGCCCGTCATTCCGACAAGGGTGGCGCGCGGAGCACCGAGCACCACGCCCCAGATGACCCGACGCACGGCGAACACTTCCGCGCGGACGCGCAGCGCGAATCCCAGTACGGACGCGGGGCCCGCGGGATCACGCCGTTCCGCCGCGCGGATCATCGCGATGCGGCAGCGTAGTAATTGCTCCTCGATGCTGGCGGGATCAGCTGCACGCTCGAACGCAGTCGCCAGCGGTGTCGGTCGGAACGCCGTCGCCAGTCGCCGCCCCGCCGCGCCCGCATCCCCCGCCGCGATAGCCTCGAGGAACGTGCCAAGCGACAGCCGGCGTCCGCCCCCCACGAATGCTCGCTTGCCGGGCGAATCGGCTTCGCCGCTCGCCAGGATCAGAGCGACCGTCGCGTTTTCCAGATCGATTGTGTCGCGCACATAGTCAAGCACCAATCCGCTGCCCGTGCCGCGCGCGCCGTCCAGCGCACGCTGCGCGAACGTGACGTTCAGGCAAGACTCGATCGCCAGGAGGTCCGGTTGCGTCGCTTTCGCCTCGCGGAGCAAGGCGGCACCGTACGCATTCCCCCAGGCGGTGAGCAGGACGGCGACGGCGCCCGGGGAGGGTTGGGCGGCCAGCTCGCGCAGCGCGCGCTCGGGAAGCGCCGGCGTGGGAATGAGACCAGCGAGCCGCAAGTCAGCCGCGGCTCCCTGCACCGCCCCGCGCACCAGCGCGCGGATGCTGCGCCGGTCCTCGTCCTCGAAGACGACAGCGAGGAGCGCGCTACGATTCCCCGCCCACCGTGCCAGCACCCGCAGCCGGCTTGCGGCCTGGCGCCGCACGGCAAGCTCCAGCGCGTCGGCCGTTACGCCCTCGCCCGGCACCGGATATCCATATCCGTGCAATGCCGCTCCCAACGCCTCGACGCTCTCCGCCGCGGCGAGCGACGCGATGGCAGCGCGATCGAGGAGATGGGTGCCGAGGCCCCTGGAGCGCGTGGCGAGATCCTCCCAACGCGGGACGTTCATGTCGAAAGGGCAGCCAAGGCTTCAAGGGCGAGACGCGGACGCAGCTGCTCGAGTCGAGTCTCCAGCGTCGCGTCGACCTCCAACACTCCGTCGGTGGTGGTCAACCGGAAGCCCGCCGCGATGCTCGAGTCCGGACGGATGGGCCATCGCCCCTTGGTCTTCATGGCGCGTCGTAGGGTGGCGACGAGCGCGGGATTGCAGCGCACCGTACTCGGCCGGTCTCCCGCGAACGCGCTCAGCACCTCGAGCTGTCGAGCCAGGGCGGCCCGATACGCAGCGGACGCGGCTACGGCCGGAAGCTTCGCGCGGAGCCCGGCAAACAGCCGATCGAGGAGAGCGGCGCGGGCGGCCAGCACCGGCGCGCGGGCAGCCGCGCGCGCGGTTGCCAGCGCACGTTCGTGCTCTGCCCGGGCTTCCGCCGTCCGTTGCTCCAGCGAGAGCTGGCGCCGCGCCGCCATCCGCCGCTCTGCGGCGGCGATCACTTCCGCGGCTCGCGCCCGCGCATCATCCATGACTCGCGAGATCTCGGCTTCGGCCTCGCGCTCGAGCGTTGCCAGTAACACGTCGATCATCGGAACAGAATCGCCGCCGCGACCACGAACCCCAGGATCACCATCGTCTCGGGGATCGCGATCATGAGAATCGCCGTCGTGTTGAGCTCCGGCTTTTCGGCGAGTGCGGCGGCGACGGCCGGACCAATGCGTGACTGGGCCCATGCCGTCGCCAGCGCCGGGATCGCGACGGCCAAGGCCGCCGCGAGGGTAGTGATGACCACTGCGTCCATATCCGCTCCTCGCTAAGCTGCCGGTCGCGCCGGCGTCCAATGCCCGAACGGCTGGTACCGCACGCCACCCGGACTGTAGAACTTCCCGAAAAACTCCACATAGTGCAGACGGAGGGCGTGCACCGTCGGACTGAACAACGCGATCGCGAAATTCACCAGGTGAAACAGCAGGGCGAAGAGCACGCCCACCGCCAGGCTGCCGATCGCCCCGACCATCTTGTTTGCCACGACCGCCAGCATGACCGACGCCACGCCGAGGGCCATGATGCGCGCATACGACAGGATGTTGCCCAGCGTCGAGAGCAGCTCGATGGGCGCGACCACACCTTCCAGTACGATCAGCGCGGGAAACGCCACCAGCAGGCCGATGACAGCGGGCGTGAAGAACCCCCTCGGCAACACCTTCACTGCGGCGAGCAGCGCGAGAATCACGAGGATGACCATGATCATCGAGACGCCGCGGCCCATGGCCTCACGGGGGTGACGGCGTATCGTGCTTGCGATGCCGAGCCCCATACCGAGCAGGATGTGGACGACGCCGAGCGATACGGCGAGCAGCAGGAAGGGGATCATCGCCTCGTGCCGGTTGAACGCGAGCGGCTTCAGGCCGAGCCGGCTGCCGACGTCGCCGAACAATTCGCCAAAAAGAAATCCGGCGATGATCGTGAACAGCGCGCAAGGACCGATGATTTCCGACACCGTGCGCAGGAGGGTGGTGGGACGTGACCAGTGGTGCACGGCCAGTCCGATCAGGGCGAGCACGACGCCGTAGCCGACGTCGCCGACCATGATGCCGAAGAACGCCGGGAAGAAGACCGCGACGAACGGCGTCGGATCGATCGTTCCGTAACGGGGCAGCGGGAACACCCCGACGAGCGTTTCGAACGGCCGCAGCAAGCGGGGATTCGACAGCACGACGGGGGCCTGTTCCGACTCCCATTCCTCTATAGAGATCTCCTCCACGGCGACCGCGTCCCCGTATTGGGCGGCCAGGCGGTCCGCGAGTGTGCGCCGCGAGCGGGTGGGCACCCATCCCTCGAGCACGAAGGCGTGGGGCGTGACCGCGGTCAGCGGCACCGCCTCGAGCTCCCGGAGCCGGTCGTGGACGGCCCCGCGCGCCCGCGTCAGCTCCGCGCCGTGCTCACGCGCCAGTCGCTGTTGGCGGCGCAGTGCCTGGTCCCGGGCCGCAGGGATCTGTCCCAGGCGTTCGAGCATTCGGGGGATCGCCTGCGCCAGACCGCCGCCGCCGTACTGCGCCGGGACCGGGATCTCCTGGACCTGCGCCTGCGCGAGCAGCTGTTCGACGCGGCGCGCCGCGGGCGCGGCGACGACGATCAGCAACGCGATCTCGCCGCTGGCGAGCGGCTGCGTGTAGATCTCGAAATCGGCGCCGATCGCGGCGGCGAGGCTCGCCCGCAACTTGGGGATCGCGCCGGCATCCGAGCCGCGCACCAACACGTGATATGCCGTCGCATTCGGCCAGTGGGTCTCGGCCTCGAGCAGCGCGCGAAAAGCGGCAAAGAACTGCTGGTACTTGAGGATGAGCGCCTTTTCCTCATCGAGCACGACGATCTGCAGCCGCAGCCGTTCCGCCTCTCTACGCACGCGCCACGCGACCCGCGCCCAGCGAACGAAATCGGCTGGGGCTGCCCGCGCGCTCGGCTGCGACGCGGCCGCAGGCCGCCGGTGCAGCTCGTCCAGCCCAGCGTCGATATCCGCCAACACTTGCTGCAAGTGGCGCCGCTCACGCTGCTGAGACGTACCGAGCGACGCTCGATCAAGCGGTGCGCCGGGTGTGACCTCTGGCGGGGCGAGGTGCAGTAAACTCAGGTCTTGCAGGGTGCGAAGTACGTCGGGCAGCCGCTCTCGCGGGCCCAGGATCCGCACCTTCGACATGGCAATAATCATGGACCGCTCTCGTCGTCGAACAGGCGACGCGCGAGCCCACGGGCAATGGCCCTCAGGCGCTCGTCCGAAACGTCCGAGTAGGCGCTGACCTGACGCTGCGTGTCGTCGGCGATCTCCCGCTCGCGCTTGCGGCGTTCGCGAACCAACCGCTCCGCCATGCGCCGCTGGTCCAGCTCCAGCTCGGCGGCGAGCGTCGCCTCGCGCTGCTCGGCATCCGAGCGGGCGCGCGCCAGTAGCGCCTCGGCCTCCGCGCGGGCAGCGTGCAACCGCTCTGCCAATTGACGCTCGGTAGCCAGCAGACGTGTGAGATCCCCCGGTGGGGGATGGACCGCACGGGTGCGGCTCATGGATGTAGTCTGGCAGCGGTCCGGTCCGTTGAGCGTGAAGAACCGGTAAAGACTTCTTCATGCCGTAACCGTGCGAACGGTCCCGGTACCAGGCGAGCGAGATTACACCCTGCATGCGTAACTGAAGGTTTCTTCATCCGGACTTTCAGGGACTTACCAGCTTGAGGCCCTACTCTGAACGAACAAATCGCGTTCGGAGCCTGGCATGTACTTTCCCACTTCGCATCCGTGGATCGCTGACGAGTCGCTCGGTCAGTACCTCGAAAGTCGCGGTGTCACTCGCCGCGACTTTGTTACTTTCTGCGCGCAAATGACCGCCGCGCTCGGCCTCTCGGAGATGATGACGCCGAGCGTCGCCGCAGCGCTCACGGCGGTCAAACGCCCGACCGTGGTGTGGCTCTCGTTGCAGGAGTGCACAGGGTGCGTCGAGAGTGTCTTACGAACGGCAGAGCCGACGATTGGCGATCTGGTGCTCGACGTCGTCTCGCTCGACTACCAGCACAACATCATGGCCGCCGCCGGCCACCAGGCCGAGGCCGCGCTGCAAAGCTCGATGGCGAAGAACAAGGGCGAGTACCTGCTGGTCGTGACGGGATCGGTGCCACTCAATGACGGCGGCATCTATACCACGATCGGCGGACGGACCGCGGAGACGATTCTCAAAGAAGCGGCGCGCGACGCGAAAGCGGTGATCGCGATCGGCGCGTGCGCGCACTGGGGCAACATCCAGGCGGCCCGTCCCAATCCCACCGGCGCGGTGGGCGTATCGGACATCGTCAAGAACAAGCCTGTCGTCAACATCGCCGGCTGCCCACCCATCGGCGACGTCGTCACGGCGACGATCGTGCATTTCCTGACCTTCGGCCGGGTGCCCGAGCTCGATTACGACGGCCGGCCGCTGTTTGCCTATGGCGCGCGGATCCACGACCAGTGCCCGCGGCGGGCCAACTTCGACGCGGGCCAATTCGTCGAGGCGTTCGACGACGAGGCGGCGCGCAAGGGCTGGTGCCTGTATCACGTGGGCTGCAAAGGGCCCGCGACCTTCTCCCCCTGTCCGATCTTCCTCTGGAATACGCGAACCAGCTGGCCGATCGGCGCGGGCCACCCCTGCCTCGGCTGCACGGAGCGGCACTTCTGGGACACGATGACGCCGTTCTACGGCCGCCTGCCTGACGTGGCCGGCTTCGGGGTGGAGCGCTACGCCGACACGATCGGCGCGGCGCTCGCGGTGGGTGCGACCGCCGGCGTGGCGGCCCACGCGATCGCGACGGGCGTCCACCAGATCCGAGAACGCCGCAAGCTCGCGGTCCTCGAAGCCAAGCCGGAGAAGAAGGAAGGAGATGGCCATGGCAACGACTAGGATCGTCGTCGATCCGTTGACCCGGATCGAAGGCCATCTCCGCATCGAGGCCCAGGCGGAGAACGGACGGATCACGAACGCGTGGGCTACCTCGACGCAGTTCCGCGGGATCGAAATCATCATGCAGGGACGCGATCCGCGCGACGCCTGGGCGTTCACCCAGCGAATCTGCGGCGTCTGCACCGTCGTGCACGCCGTCGCATCCTGCCGCGCCGTCGAGGACGCGCTCGATATCCGCATTCCGGCCAACGCCAACCTGATCCGCAACCTGATTCACGGGATGCAGTTCGTGCAGGACCACGTGATCCACTTCTATCACCTGCACGCGCTCGACTGGGTGGACGTGGTCAGCGCGCTGTCGGCGGATCCAGCCGCCACCGCGAAGCTCGCGCAGTCGCTGTCGCCTTGGCCAAACAACTCAGCGACCTACTTCGCTGAGGTGAAGAACCGCCTCAAGACGTTCGTCGGCACCGGACAACTTGGCATTTTCACCAACGGGTATTGGGGCCACCCGGCCTATAAGCTGCCGCCCGCGGCGAACCTCATGGCCGTCGCGCACTACCTCGAGGCGCTCGACTGGCAGCGCGACGTCATCCGCCTGCACACGATCTTCGGCGGCAAGAACCCACACCCGAATTTCCTCGTGGGCGGGATGGCCTCGGCGATCAATCTCGACGACACCGCCACGATCAATGCCGAACGCCTCACCGACATCCACGACATCATCGCGCGCGCGCAGCGCTTCGTGGAACAGGTGTACTGGCCCGACCTGATGGCGATCGCCGGCTTCTATAAGGAGTGGGCCGGGATCGGCGGCGGCACCGGGAACTATCTGGCCGTGGGCGAATTTCCCGACGGCGATGTGCGCGACACCGAGTCACTCTACTTCCCGCGCGGCATCCTCCTCGCCAAAGACCTGTCGAAGGTCTACCCCTACGATCACCAGCTCGTGAAGGAGTACATCAACAGCTCCTGGTACGAGTACTCCAAGGGCGACGAGGCCGGGCTGCATCCCTGGGAAGGGGAGACGAAGGCAAAGTACGACGGGCCACCGACGCCATGGACGTACCTGCAGGGCCAGAAGAAATACACGTGGATGAAGGCGCCGCGTTACGAGGGGAAGGCGATGGAAGTCGGCCCGCTGGCGCGCATGCTGGTCGCGTTCGCATCCGGACATGAAGGTGTGCGCGCACAGGTCAAGGAAGTCCTCGACCGGCTCGAGGTCGGCCCGTCCGCGCTGTTCTCGACGCTCGGCCGGACCGGTGCGCGGGGCATCGAAACGGTACTGTTGTCGCGCCGGCTGTCCCACTGGTACGACGAGCTCGTCGGGCGTATCAAGGGCGGCGACACGCGCACGCACAACGGCGAGAAGTGGAACCCGGAGACCTGGCCGGCCAAGGCGCAAGGGTACGGCTATCTCGATGCACCGCGCGGGGCGCTGGGCCACTGGGTCCAAATCGAGGACCAAAAGATCTCGCGCTATCAGTGCGTGGTACCGAGCACGTGGAACTGCTCACCGCGCGACGGGCAGGGACAGCCGGGGCCGTACGAAGCGGCGCTGATGGACCACCACCCGCTCGTCAAACCGGATCAGCCGCTCGAGATCCTGCGCACGATTCATTCGTTCGATCCGTGCATGGCGTGCGGCGTGCACGTGCTCGATGCGACCGGCAAAGAAGTGATCGCGGTGAAGGTCCAATGAGACTGGGCAAGGGGGTTTCGCTCGCCCACAAGATGCCGCCGCCGAGCGGCAACTACCGGTGGATCTATCTGTGGGAGTGGCCGATCCGTGCGATGCACTGGGCGGCAGCACTCTCGATCGTCGTGCTGGTCGTCACTGGCTTCTACATCGGCAAACCGTACTTCATCACGCATGGCGAGGCGAGCGCCCACTACCTGATGGGATGGATGCGCTTTCTGCATTTTGTCGCCGCCGGCGTGTTCGTCGCCACGGCGATCGTCCGGGTCTATTGGCTGTTCGCGGGTAACCAGTTCGAGCGGTGGAAGGCGCTGTTCCCCGTCCGCAAATCGGATTGGATCAACATGTTCAAGCAGGTGAAGTTCTATCTCATGATCCAGCCCGAGAAGGGGCCGCACTATCTCGGGCACAATCCGTTGCAACAGCTCAGTTACACGGGGATGTACGCGGTGGCCGCGGCACAGGTCGTCACTGGATTTGCGATGTACGGGCAGTCGCGGCCCGGCGGCTTGTGGTACACGCTGTTCGGCTGGGTGGTGCCGCTGCTCGGCGGGATTCAAGTCGTCCATTTCGTGCACCACGTCCTGACCTGGGCGTTCCTGATCTTCATCCCCATCCATATCTACCTGGCATTGCGCGCGGACTTGCTCGAGCGCACCGGGACGATTTCCTCGATCATCAGCGGCGGTCGGTTCGTGCGCTCGGACGTGGACTATGTCGATCAATAAGCATCGTGTGGTCGTCATCGGGCTCGGCAATCCCCTCATGGGAGACGACGGGCTCGGTCTCGCCGCGCTGGAGCGACTCCGGGAGTACGCGCTGTCGCCTGAAGTCGAGCTGGTGGATGGCGGGACGTGGGGGATGAACCTGCTCCCCGTGATCGAGGACGCGGACGAGTTGATCCTGATCGACGCGATCGATACGGGCGCGGCGCCGGGTACCGCCGTGCGGCTCGAGCACGCCCAGCTGCCGCGCTACCTCGCGACCAAGATCTCGCCGCATCAGGTGGACCTGCGCGACGTGCTCGCGCTCGCCGAGCTGCGCGGCACGCTGCCGCCGGATACGGTCGCCCTCGGCTTGCAGCCCGCGAGCATCGAGCTGCGCAACGCGCTCAGTGATGTCTTGCGCTGCCGCGTGGACCTGCTGGCCGCCAGCGTCGCACAGGAGCTGGCCCGTCGCGGCTACGCAGCCAGCCGGTTCCCCGCAGTGGCCATTCATGCATGAGATGAGCGTCGCCCTCGAGGTCTGCCGCCTTGCCGAAGCGCGCCTCGGCACTGACGCCGAGTCGCTCGTCGCGTTGGGCGTTACCGTGGGCGACGACGCCGGCGTCGAGCCTGAGAACCTCGCCTTCTGCCTCGAAGCGTTGCTGGCCGAGCCGCCGTTTCGCGGCGCGGCGCCGCGGATTCTGCGCACGCCGGGCGACGCGCTCCACCTCACCTACCTGGAGGTCGTGGACCATGACCGTCCGGACGATTGAAGTGCGCGAGCGGGTCATGGCCCGCAACGACGAGATCGCCGCTCGCGTGCGCGCGCGTCTCGCCGCGGCTGGTGTCCCAACGTTCAACCTCGTCTCCTCGCCGGGCTCGGGCAAAACCCTGCTGCTCGAGCGCACACTCGCCGAGATCGGCGACGGGCTTCGGATCGCGATCGTGACCGGGGACGTGCAAACCCAAAACGATGCCGACCGGTTGGCCCGTCACACCGATCAACTGGTGCAGGCGGTCGTCACCAACGGCGCCTGCCACCTCGACGCCCGACAGATCGAGACCGCCCTCGAAGCCATTGACCTCGCCGCGACCGATCTGCTGTTCATCGAAAACGTCGGCAATCTCGTCTGTCCGGCCGCGTGGGATCTGGGTGAAAACGCGAAGATCGCGTTGTTCTCGGTCACGGAGGGTGAGGACAAGCCGTCCAAGTATCCAGCCATGTTTCGCGCCGCACGCTGGGTGGTGTTCACGAAAACCGATCTCCTGCCCCACGTGCCGTTCAGCATCGAACGCGCCATGAAGCTGGCGCGTGCCGTGAATCCCATGCTCGGTTTCCTCATGACGTCTTCAGTCGCGCCTCATGGCCTCAGCGAGTGGTTCAGCTTCTGCCGGGCGCAGGCGCGGCGTCGGAGGTTCGAATGAGCACTCTCCTAACGCGCCCGTCGGGGCGCGTAGCGACCCGCCTCTCCGTGCGCGGTGTTGTCCAGGGTGTCGGGTTCCGGCCATTCGTGCACCGGCTGGCGCTGCGTTTCCAACTCGCTGGGTGGGTGCGCAACGCATCGGGCGACGTGCAGATCCAGGTCGAAGGAGCGCAAGAGGACATCGACGGCTTCCGGCGCGCGCTGACGGCGGAAGCGCCGCCGCTTGCCCGCATCGATGAAATCCACACGGACGCCTGCGCGCCGGCACAGCTCACCGCGTTCATTATCCTCGAAAGCCGCAGCGAGGACGGACGCCGCCAACCCGTTTCACCCGACATCGCCATCTGTGCCAAGTGCGAGGCGGAGCTGTTCGATCTGAACGACCGGCGTTTCCGCTATCCGTTCATCACGTGCACCGATTGCGGTCCGCGCTTCACCGTCATCGAGGCGATGCCGTACGACCGCGAGCGCACCAGCATGCGCGCGTTCCCGCAATGCACGAGCTGCCGCCGGGAGTATGAGACACCCGGGGACCGGCGCTATCACTCCGAGACCAACAGCTGCCCCGCGTGCGGGCCCAAACTCTGGCTCGAGTCCGCGAGCGGAACGGTGCATTCCGACCTGGCGCTGCAGGCCGCCGCCCGCCTCTTGGTGTCCGGACAGATCGTCGCCCTTCGAGGACTCGGCGGCTTCCATCTGGCCGTCGACGCGACCGACGAGCGGGCCGTGGCCCGGCTGCGCGCCCGCAAAGAGCGGGAGGCCAAGCCGTTCGCCGTCATGGTGCGCACGCTCGCGGAGGCGCGCGCGCTCGCCGCGGTCAACGACGCGGAAGCGGCGCTGCTGGTGTCTCGCGAGCGGCCCATCGTGCTCCTGCGCAAACGGCCCGGAAGCCGGCTCGCGCGCTGGGTGGCCCCGGGGCTCGACACGGTCGGCGTCGTGCTCGCGTACACCCCGCTGCACCACCTGCTCTGCGACCTGGTGCGCCGTCCGCTGGTTATGACGAGCGGCAACAGAAGCGAAGAGCCGATCGCGATCGACAACGACGACGCGAAAACACGACTGTCGGCCATCGCGGACGCGTTCCTGCTGCACGATCGCGAAATCGTGGCGCGCTACGATGATTCGGTCGTCCGGCTCGCGGGCCGCCGCACGGTCGTGCTGCGGCGTGCGCGTGGATACGCCCCGCTGCCGCTGAAACTGCCGGTGCGGAGTCCCAGGCCGTTGTTGGCGGTGGGTCCGCACCTCAAGAACACATTCACGCTGGTGCATGGCGACGACGCCTACGTCAGCCAGCACATCGGCGACCTGGAAAACCTCGAGACGCTGACGCACTGGCGCTCGGCGCTCGAGGCCTATCGACGTCTGTTCCGTCTCGAGCCCGAGGTGGCGGTGCGGGACCTGCACCCTGGCTACATGTCAACCCGCATAGCGGGCGATCTCGGGCTCGAGCGGATCATCGGCGTCCAGCACCATCATGCCCACGTCGCTGCCGTCATGGCCGAACACGGCGTGACTCAGCGCGTGATTGGCCTAGCGTTCGACGGCACCGGCTACGGCGACGACGAGAACATCTGGGGAGCGGAGTTCTTGGACTGCGACCTGGCGTCCTATCGTCGCGTGGGCCAGCTGCGGTATGCGCGCATGCCCGGGGGAGATCTCGCGGCGCGCGAACCATGGCGGGCGGCACTCGGCTACCTCGTCCTCGAACCCGACGCTGCGCACGCATTTTCCTGCATGCTCGACGCCGTCCCCGTGAATATCCGGAACGTCGTGCTCCAGCAGATTGCCCGCCGCCTCAATGCCCCGCTCGCCTCTTCCATGGGGAGACTGTTCGACGCGGCCGGTGCGGTCCTGGGGGTTTCGCTCGCCAACGCGTACGAAGGCCAGACCGCCATGCAGCTCGAAGCACTCGCCGGCCGGCGGCGGGCGCAGCCGCTGCCGTTCCCGATGCGGGCGGCGCCGGATGGGACCTGGATCCTGGATCCGCTCCCACTGCTCGTGGCCATCGGCGAACACCGCGTCCGCGGCGTCAGCCTGCCGGAGCTCGCGGCGCGCTTTCACGAAAGCGTTGCCGCCGGAGCGGACCAACTGGCGGCCCGGCTCGCGGCCGACGCGGGTATCGGCACCGTCGTGCTGGGCGGGGGCTGTTTTCAGAATGCGCGGTTGCTCATTTCGCTCCAGGCGCGACTCGAAGCGCGGGGCCTCCGCGTCCTCGTGGCGCGACAACTGAGTCCCAACGATGGGGCCGTGAGTTACGGGCAAGCCGCCGTCGCCGCTGCCCTGCTCCGCCAAGAGGAGAAACCATCATGAAAGCACCCTCTTCACTGCGTCGCGAGCACGAGGAGCTGCATGCCGATCTCGCGCGCGCCGGCCAGATGCCGGGCCTCCTGGGGCAGACGGCACGCGAGGTCGCCCGCATCATGCACCCGCATTTCCTGCGTGAAGACGAGTACGCGATGCCGCCGTTGAGCCTCCTGCCGAGACTCGCGAAGGGCCACGTCACACCCGACATGGCGGACGTGCTGCCGCTCGTGGCGCGCCTCAAGGAAGAGATGCCCCTCATGATCGACGAGCACCGCGCGATCCTCGGCGCGGTCCGGGCGTTTGCGATGGCCGCCGAGTCCGAGGGCGACGAGAAGTGCATCCGCCTCGCCGCCGAGCTCACTGTCCACGCGCAACTCGAGGAAGAAGTGCTCTATCCGACGGCCATTCTGGTCGGGGAATTCGTGAAGGCCAAGCTGCAACCGCGCCCGGTGACGGCCTGATGTGCCTCGGTATTCCGGGCCGCGTCGTGGAGGTGCACGACACCCAGGGACTGCCGATGGGGGTCGTGGACTTCGGCGGCGTGCGCCGCGAGGTCTGCCTCGCCTATGTCGCCGACGAGATCAAGCCCGGGGATTACGCGATTGTGCACGTCGGATTCGCGATTGCGAAGGTCGATGAAGCGGAGGCGCGTCGCACGTTCGACGTGCTGCGCGAAATGAGCCGGCTCGACGAGCTCGAGTGGATGCGGGATTTGGCGCCATGAGGTACCTCAGCGAATACCGTGATCCCAAGCTTGCGCGGGCCCTCATGGCCGAGATCAAGCGCAGCGCCACCCGCCGCTGGGTGCTCATGGAGGTGTGCGGCGGTCAAACCCACACGATCGTCAAACAAGGTCTGGACGAATTGCTCGGAGAGGCCGTGGAAATGGTCCACGGACCGGGATGCCCGGTGTGCGTCACGCCGCTCGAGCAGATCGACAAGGCGCTGGCGCTGGCCGCTCGGCCCGACGTCATCTTCACCTCGTTCGGCGACATGCTGCGCGTGCCGGGCAGCGACTGCGATCTGCTCCAGGTCCGAGCGCGCGGCGGAGCGGTGCGCATCGTGTACTCGCCGCTCGACGCGCTCGAGCTGGCGCGTAGACACCCCGGCAATGAAGTCGTCTTCTTCGCGGTCGGCTTCGAAACGACCGCCCCCGCGAACGCCATGGCGGTCTGGCGTGCCCGGGAGCTCGGCATCAAGAACTTCAGCGTGCTCGTCTCGCATGTGACCGTCCCGCCCGCGATGACCGCGTTGCTCGAGTCACCGGACAATCGGGTTCAGGGATTCCTCGCGGCCGGGCACGTCTGCACGGTCATGGGATGGACCGAATACGAGCCGGTCGCCGCGAAGTACAAGGTCCCGATCGTCGTCACCGGGTTCGAACCACTGGACATTTTGGAAGGGATGTTGCTCGCGGTGCGCCAGCTCGAAGAAGGGCGGCACGAGGTCGAGAATCAGTATGTGCGCTCGGTGCGTCGTGACGGCAACCAGCCGGCGCAGGATCTCGTCTCGCAGGTCTTCGAGCTGGTGGATCGCAATTGGCGCGGCATCGGTCCGATTCCGCGGAGCGGCCTCGGCGTGCGCGCCGAATTCGCCGACTTCGACGCGGAGCGGCGTTTTGCGGTCGACGGCATCCACACCGCGGAGCCGACGATCTGTCGCGCCGGGGACGTGCTGCGGGGCGTGCTAAAGCCGTTCGACTGTCCCGCCTTCGGCACGATGTGCACGCCCGAGCATCCGCTCGGCGCACCGATGGTCTCCTCAGAGGGGGCGTGCGCGGCGTACTACAACTACGGCCGGTTCCGGAGCGCCGTATGACGACGATCGCCTGCCCCGTACCGCTGGTGACCACCGATCGCGTCCAGCTGGGTCACGGCTCGGGCGGCAAGATGAGCGCCGCGCTGGTGCGCGAGCGCTTTCTGCCGCATTTCCACAACGACATCCTCGCGCAGCTTGGTGACGCGGCGATTGTAGACGTCGGTGGTCAGACGCTGGCGATTTCGACCGATACGTTCGTCGTGCAGCCGCTCGAGTTCCCGGGCGGCAACATCGGCTCGCTCGCGGTGCACGGTACGGTGAACGACCTGGCGATGATGGGGGCGCGGCCCTGCTGGCTGTCGGCCGGCTTCGTGCTCGAGGAGGGGCTTCCGCTGGACGTGCTCGACCGCGTCGTGCTGGCCATGGCAGAGGCGGCGCGCGCGGCCGGCGTGTTGCTCGTGGCCGGAGACACGAAGGTCGTCGAGCGCGGCAAGGCGGATGGAATCTTCATCAATACGACGGGCGTGGGCCTGCGACCGGCCAACTTCGCGCCCACTCCCGCACGCGCCCAGCCAGGCGATGCGGTCATCGTCAGCGGGCCCATCGGTCGCCATGGCATCGCCATCATGACCGCCCGCGAAGGCCTGGCGTTCGAAGCTGAAGTGACGAGCGACAGCGCGTCGTTGACCCCGCTCGTACACGCGCTGCGCGAACGGGTGGGCGACGCCGTGCACACGCTGCGGGATCCGACACGTGGGGGCGTGGCGAGCGCACTCAACGAGATCGCGGCCACGGCGGGAATCGGCATCGTGCTCGAGGAGCACCTCCTGCCGATCCCCGGCCCAGTGGCTGCGGCGTGCGAGATGTTGGGATTCGACCCGCTCTACGTCGCGAATGAGGGATTATTGGTGGCGTTCGTGCCCGAAGCGCAGGCGGACGACGCCGTGAGCGCGTTGCGGAGCCATCCGCTCGGTCGGGCGGCGACGCGCATCGGGCGCTGCGTGCGCCAGCATCCCGGGATGGTCGTGCTCAGCACGGGCATCGGCGGCACCCGCGTCGTCGATATGCTGCCGGGTGATCAGTTACCGCGGATTTGCTGAAGGAGGCGATGACAATGTTTGCGCTATTACTCGTTCACGGTGGTCAGATCCCTCACGTACATCCGCACCAGACCGGCGTCGCCCTCTGCGTCGTTCTCGCGCTCATTGCCGGCGGCGTGCTCGCGATGCGGCGGCGCAAGCCAACGGCGTCGTAGGATCCGGCCACGTTCTACCGAGTTCACACCGGAACTGCGACCGGTGCGCTCTCGACTTCGACGTCCACCGCAATTCCTTCCCGAACGCTTTCCGTCACGAGACAGAAATCCTGAAAGAGGTCCAGGCAGCGTCCCATACGTTCGCGCTGCTCCGGCGTCGCTTCTGGCGCGAGACGAACGCGCAAGCCACCGATTCGGAGCCGCCCGCGATCGTTTCGCACAATGGTGCCATCCACCGTCGTGCGCAGGTGGCCCACCTCGATGCGCGATTTTCTGAGGCAGTAGAGCAGGCTCGCGCTGAGGCAGCTGCCCACTGCGGCGGCGAGCAGGCGCGCGGGGTTGGGGCCGTTCGCCTCGCCGAGTGGCGGCAGCTCGTCCACGACCAGGGGCGCTCCTTCGCCTTCCGCGAAATTGACGGTGAAGGCGTAGCCGTCGCGCAGCGTCAACGCGATCTCGAAGCGTTCGCCGGCGCCGCTCATGCGCGGTCCGGTATTTGTGAGCAGGTCCTGATGCCGAGCACCGCGTACAGGGCGCACCAGCCCACGATGCCCGTCACGAGTGGGAGAAAGCCCGCGATCTTGAGGATCGAGCCGACGGTGCCACCGACGACTCCGCCCCAGCCCAGATACAGCAGTACGACGCCGAACACGACTCGAAGCGCGCGGTCCCAGCCGGCTTCATTGATAAAGGACTTCATGCTCGTCTCCGGTGAAGGTCTCCCTTCAAGAACGCCGGAGGCGGTGTGGTTAGTCTGAGTTGGTTGTGAAGATTCGTTTACTGCGGCTGCGGGACCCCGGAGTGCGGCGTTGGGGCGGCAGTCCGCTGCTCGGGACGAAGGCGGGGTTCGGCACCCAGCCAGTACAGACTATTCGCCATGATGCAGTACCCGGTCCCGGCGAACCACACCATCGCGACGCCCACAAAACCGGTGAAGGTCAGCCACCAGGGGCTGTGTACCAGAGACAACACCGACGCGATCGTGAGGTTGATGCCGACCGCGAGATAGATCCGCCGCTCGAGGTACCAGCGATCGGTTTGCATGAAGTAGAGATTGCCCCGCCCCGGCTGTCCGAGCATCGGCGTGAAGCCGAGCCGGTAGAGGATGTTGCCGACGATGCAAAAGCCGGTGAGCGACACACCGATCGATGCCCAGGCTGTCGCGATAGTCAACAGGATCCAGTACGGATTGACGAGTGCGGCGAGTGACGTGCTGGTGAGCAGAAAGACACCGGCGATCAGCCATACCGTCCGCTCGATGTACCAGCGGTGCGTGGGGACGATGTAGATCCCGCGGCGGAAGACCATGGGCAGAACCTGCTGCTTCACCCGACGGTCAGCAAGTCCTCCTTCATGAAGCCGAGATGAGATTCCGCTCATCAGCGCCAGCTCATCATGACGCGTTCACGTCTGCTTCAGAAGGGCGCGGTTAGGGTTCCCGTAGAGACTCAACGAGGACGATGCCAGGTGATCGCTCGAGTGCTGCTCATCGGCGCCGCGCTCACGGGGTGCGGGTCGCCTCCCAGGACCGAAGCTGCGCAGGCCGACACCCGCTCTCCCGACGAGCTCGTCGCGGAGCGCATCCGGACCCGCATCGAAGCCGCAGGTGTCGTTGCGGACCTTCGTGCCGGCGGTGAGCCGGTCTACGCGAGCGCGGTGCTCCCCAACTTCTACGTGCGGCGCCTCTACCGACCGGCATGGAGCGACGCGCGCGGCCTGAGCCGGCTCGCCGATGACTTGGTGCGCGCGCTGCGCGGCGCGGATCTCGAGGGACTGCGAGCCGAGGACTATCACCTCGCCGGTCTGGAGTCCGTCCTGGCGAAAGTGCGCGCCGACAACCTGCGTGACCGGGTGTTGGCCCCAGACCGATGGGCGGAGCTCGATCTCCTCCTCACGGACGCATTCCTGGTGTACGGGGCGCATCTCCTGGCGGGACGGGTCAACCCCGAGACCCTGCGTCCAGAATGGCTCGCACATCCGCGCAGCGCCGATATCGCCGCGTTGCTCGAAGCAGCCCTGGCGTCGGGAAACATTGCCGGCGCACTCGAAACGCTGTCGCCACCCCAGGCCGGCTACCGACGGCTGCGCGATGCGCTGGCAAGCTATCGCGAGGTGGCGGCAGGGGGCGGCTGGCCCACGATTCCGGCTGGAGCGACACTGGGGCGCGGTGACCGCGGCGCCTCGGTGGCCTTGCTGCGCCGGCGGCTCGGCTTCGAGGACGATGTGGGGCCGGCCGCGGAATCGGACGCCGACCTGTTTGACGAAGGACTCGAGCACTCACTGAAAACGTTCCAACGACGTCACGGCATGACGCCTGATGGTGTGGTGAGCTCGGCGACGCGTGCCGAGCTCAACGTGTCCGTGGAACGACGGATGGAACAACTGGAGGTGAACCTCGAGCGCTGGCGCTGGCTGCCCAAGGATTTGGGACGTCGTCACATCACCGTGAACATCGCGGCGTTCGAGCTCGATGTGGTCAACGAGGATTCGGTGGTGCTGTCCATGCGGGTCGTGGTGGGACGTCCCTTCAATCGCACCCCGGTGCTCAGCGACACGATGCGCTATCTCGTGCTCAATCCGTACTGGCACGTGCCCCGCAACATTGCGGTCACGGAGGTGCTCCCGAAGGTCAGACGGGACCCGTCCTATCTCGCGCGATTCAGGCTGCGGGTCTTCCCGAGCTCCGGCACGGACGCGGGCGAGGTCAATCCCACGACGGTCGACTGGTCGGCGATGACCCCTGCCCGCTTCCCGTTTCGTCTGCGGCAGGATCCCGGACCGCTGAATGCGCTCGGGCGCATCAAGTTCATGTTCCTCAACAAGTACAACGTCTATCTCCACGATACGCCGGCGCGCCCACTGTTCGAGGAAACGCAGCGGGACTTCAGCCACGGGTGCATCCGGATCCAGCAGCCAATCGATCTCGCCGTGTACCTGTTGCGCCAGGATCCGCGCTGGGATCGCGCGGCGCTCCTCACCGCGCTGGAAAGCGCGGTGGACCGCACCGTCCCGCTGCCGCAGCCGATGCCACTCCACGTGTTGTACTGGACCGCATGGGCGGACAGGGACGGGACGATCCAGTTCCGCCGAGATATCCACGGGCGCGACGCACCCCTGTTGACCGCTCTGCGGGCACGCCCACCGATAGAGCGAGCGGCAAACCTAGAAAGAAGGAGCTCTCCACATGGCCAAGAAGAGCAGAGGCGGTAGAATGACCGCCGCCAAACGGCGCGCCGGGAAGTCGGCTGGTGGACGCGGCCGCATCAAGAATCGCAGGGTAGGTCGAAGGATCATGAAGTCCTAAAGCAGCAAAAGGAGGGCGGTTTCGCCGCCCTCCTTTCCTTATATCACCCTGCCCGCGTGTCAATGATTGCTTTTACGTCCCGGGTTGCCCGGGGTCCCGCCGTTCTCATCATTCGACCCATGGCGATTGTTCGAGTTGCCCGGATCGCACCCCTCGGGCCCGTTGCCGACGCCCTGGTTGCACTTGTCCTTGTTCTGGCCGTTGCCGTTGCCATTTCCGTTGCCGCCTGGGCAGCCGGCGACAGCGGTGCCTGTGAACGTCACGTCCCCCACTCCATCGGCTCCCGCGAACGCGTTCCCATTGAAGGTCCCGCCAGTCATGGTGATGGCCGCGCCGGCCAGGATGTTACCCTGGAAGGCCGAGGTCGTCATCGTCGTGGCCGCGTCGACCCACCACGTCACGTTGCACGCCCGCGCGCCGCCGGCCAGCACGACCGAGAAGTTGGTACCGGTGAGAGCGCCAGCTGGAACCTTGAAGAGCCAGGTCCCGTTCGCGGGCCCACTGAGTGTCAACGTGCCCGTCTTCGCCTCGGCGCTGAGACAGTAGGTGCCAGGCGGCAGGGTCTGGCCCGCGAGCGTACCAGAGATGAGCGGGCAGACGTCCGTCGACTGGGGTGCGAGCGACGCATACTGGCTGAGGAAGGCATTGTACGCGGCAACCGCACCTGGGCCGCCAACATCCATCGCCCCTTGAACCACGCACCCCTCAGTCAGGGTAATGGCGCCGGGGGGTGCGGTCTGGAAGGTGCCCACATCTCCGATGATGCTTCCGCCAGTGCAGGTGACCGCCGCGTTGGCAAGCACAGAGAACCCCGATGACGCCCCGCCAGCGCCGCCGCCTTGCCTGTGTGCAAGGAGGGCCGGGCCGGATGGCGCGTTCGCGTCGGGAGTACACGCCGCGACCAACAACGCGGCGAGCGGGACAATAGAAAGGAGACGCGTGCTATGTGTATTTCGATGCGTCCGCATGATCAGCTCCCGGTGATGGTAAGGCGCTGTTGAAGTGTGATGACGATGTGCGTGCCTTCGGGAATGCGGACGTCGGCGTCTTTGGTCGCCGCGGCGTATCCTGCGCCGGCCGCCGCGCCCACGACGGCGCCGATGACGGTTCCCTTGGTGTTCTTGTCGATGATCTGACCGACGATCGCGCCTGCGGCCGCGCCGACGCCCACCTTGGCGACGTCGCCGCCGGTCACGCCCTGCCCCTGACGCTCAGTCGCGATGGCATCGATGCTCGCATCGATCGGATAGCTCTTGCCACGCACGGTCACGCCCGATACGGCAAGGGTCAACGTGCCGGCGTCGCTCGGGCTCGTCGCATGCTTGACGGCTGTGACTGTCCCGTACACCACCGCTCCCGCCGGAATGGCCACGCGGCCGCGGGCGTCCTGCACATCGCTCACCACCGTGGCACTGAACCCATCGCCCACCTTCGCGCTGCGCGAGCTGATGGTGTCCCTCGTCGCCGCGGTGATTTGCCGCCCCGCATCGAGCGTCCAGCTCGCCGGCGCCGCCGGGGCCGCTGGGGTCCGCGTGAGCTTTCCTGCTTCAGCCGCCTGCCCGGAGTCCCCCCGGCACGCAGCGAGGGCCGCGATGCTCAGCACCGTGGCCATGTTCATCCAGTATGTCTGCTTCACAGCACACCTCCGTTGTGATTCATGGTGCTGGGTTCTGTCGAGCCTCGTTCCGATGATCTGGAACGAGGCTCGATGTGATCAGGCTCTGCGCGCTATGGCCTCTTGACGCGCAACTCTATGCCACGGCGGTTCAGCGCACGTCCCTCGACCGTGGCATTGGGTGCGATCGGGAATCCTTCGCCGTATCCGACCGCCGTCATCTTGTAGGCGGGCACGCCTTGCCCGATGAGATAGTTCCGAACCGCCGCCGCCCGTCGCGCCGAAAGCAGGAAGTTGTACGCGAACGTGCCGACGCTATCGGTATGCCCGGCGATCTCGAAGAAGGCCTCGGGGTGCGCCAGCATCGACTCCGCCACGCGGTCCAAAATCGGCCTGGCTGTGGACGTGAGGTCGCTCTTGTCGAAGTCGAAGTGGACGCCTTCCAGCAGCAGCGTGTCGCGCAGCACCAGGCAGCCGTACTGATCGACCGGAGCTCCTGCCGGCGCGACACCGTGCTCGCACTTGCGCACTGGGGGCGGGGGCGGCTGGATACGCACCGTATCGACCCGCGCGGGCGCGCAGAGCGGACATGGCGGTACCACTGCCGCCTCGGGTGCGCGGCGCCCGGCGGTGAAGTAGGAGAGGCCGAGCGTGAGGATGCTGTTGTACGCGGTCTTGGCTCCGGGCAGCTCCGGGTAGTGCTCAGCCGCGATCCGGCCCTCGAGCCGCAGCGCGACGTTCGGGCTGAGCATGTTGCGGATTCCGACGCCGAGGTGCGCGCCCCAGGTGGGATGGGTCTTCCGACTGTCCTCGCCGGTGATCCGGGTGAACTGCGTCCCTCCCGTGAAGAACGGGCTGAACTTCGCGTTCAGGTTCGCCGTGTACGTGGCCGCGGCGAAGGGCGTGAGAAACTTGATGCCCGAAGCCTTGGCGCCTGAGGTGCCGATGCTGAACCCCCAGTGGTTGCTCACGTTGTAGCCCACGCGCACCGCCGCGGCGGGCGCGAGGCGACTCGGGTCGGCGCTGGTGCCGAAGCCACTGCTCCCGAGGAAGCTGTTGAGGGCACCGTCCGTGTACCAGAGACCGGCACCCGCGCTCCACTCCCAGCTACCTTCGCGCTGCTGGCCCTCGCTCTGGGCCGCCACCGGCTGCGCCAGCGCCAGCAGCGGCAGCAGTGCCGCCAGCGTTCGCACACTCTTCAGGATTTGGTCACACATTGTACTCTCCCCAATTCTCTTAGAAGTCATCGCGTCCGCCTGGTGCGGGACCGGAATGGTCTCCGGCTCCCGCACCAGCGTGCGTGAATCGCTACGGCAGAGTGATCGTGTTGTTGGTTCCCAAACTCACAGCACCGTTTCGCGCCAAGGCTCGACCAAGCATCGTCGCGTTGTCCACCAGCGTGATGCTCGTCAAAGCGAGGATGTTGCCCCGGAACATCGTCCCGGTGCCGAGCGTCGCGGAGCTGCCGACCTGCCACCACACGTTCTTCGCCTGGGCGCCGTTGATGAGCGCGATGTTCGCGCTCGTGCCTGTCGTCAGCGTGGAGCCCATCTGGAACACGAACAGCGCATTGGCGTCGCCCTGACCGTCGAGCGTGACCGTTCCGGTTACGCCCAACGATGTCGCAACACAGTAGACTCCCGGCGGCAGCGTCCGGCCACCGATGTCCGCAGGCGTGACTGTGGTGCCGCACGCCAAACCGGCCAGCGCATTGTACGCCGTGGTGAGGTCGTTCTGCGCAGTCGCCGCGGTCGCATCAGCGAGGTGCGTCGCGCCGGTGATCGTGCAGGGCGGGAAGCCGGTCGTCGTGCTGCCCGGGCTGACGCCCACGTCGGCGTTGATCGTGCCGCCGGTAACACATGTCACCGTAGAGCCCGCCAGGATTCCGTAGGTCTGCGCCGTTCCCAGTGATGGCCCGATCGGGGGCGTGTTGGCGACCGTCACGGTCGCGAAACCGCACAGGAATCCCGTGCTGTTGCAGGCCCGGACTGTGCTCGGAAACGTCGCAAGCGTCGCCCCCGCGGTGAACAGGCCTGAGCTGGCGTTGATGGCCCCACCGCTTGCCACTACCGACCACGTCGGCGTGAACGCCACGACCGCGCCATTGATGTCCGTGCCCACAGCCACGAACTGCTGAGGGCCGTTGGGGGGCAGGGTGACGGGGTTGGGTGTGACGGTGATCGCCAGCAACTGACCGGCAGGCGGTGCGCCGAGTGGCAGGTTATGCTCGCACGCCGTCGCCAACAGAGCTGCAAACGAGACGATGGCGATGAGGCGCGCGGGTCGTGAAGTAGTGAGCGTTCGCAACATGGAACTCCTCCTCGAGTTTTCGTGTCCGACCGGCGCATCTCCGTATCTCCTTCGCGCCGACGTTTTGTGCTTCATGAAGAACGCCCGAGAGGGATTAAGCCTTTATGAAGGACCACCGAAGGAACGTGACGGGGAAGTCATACTCGCGACGTAGCACTTTTGGCTGAGGATTTTCCCGGATCAGAGATGCGACTGCCGGTGAGCGTACGCGGCAATTTGCAGTCGTGTGTGCAACATCAGCTTTTCCATGACGCTGCGCACATGGCTTTTGACGGTGTCGGTCGTAACCCCGAGTCGTGTGGCGATCTCCTTATTGCTCAGCCCTTCGGCGATGGCGTCGATCACCTCACGTTCTCGTGCCGTGATGCGCACGCCGTCGGGTGTCTCCGGCCGGCTTGGACGAGCCGCGACATCGGCGATCTGGGAAAAGAGCGTGGTCGTCATCTGTGGAGGAAGGACGTGAGTCCCCTGCGCGACCGAGCGGATGGTGTTCGCCAGATCGTCGAGGGTCGCGTCCTGCAAGATGAAGCCCGACACACCCGCATCGATGAACTCCACGATGTCTTCGTGCCCGGGGCGGATGCCCATCACGATGACTTGCGTCCCCGGAACGGCTCTCTTCACCTTCCCCGCCAAACGCACGTCGCTCCCGCGGCCCGGTCCGAGATCCAGGAGGACCACCTGCGGATTCGTCTCTCGCAGCATTACAATGTCGGCGCTGGAGGCACCGATGACGACGTTGACGTCGGGGAGCTGATTCAGGAGGGCGGAGATCCCTTCACACGCCAGTCGATTGTCTTGGATCAAGGCGACCGAAACGAGCGCGCGATCGGTATGCGCGAAGGGCTCAACTGAGCAGAGCGCGGCCGTCACGATGAGGTCTAGGGGGTGGACGCCGGATTGCCGCGGACCAGATCCCGTATCCTGGCGGCGGTCGTGGGACTGAAGACACGCACCAGGAGATAGAACGCATACCCCATCGCCGCGAGCACCAGGACCGACACGGCCAGTCCGATGAGCACGCCCAGCAGCCCGAGCGCGATCTTGAAGACCAGGAGCGCCACGATCGCGAGCAGCGCGAAACCCAGCATCTTGCGAATCATGCGAACTCTCCTACCAACGCCGGCCGACAGGCTGCGAGCTCCGCGAATTCGCACGCGAAATCACGCAAATCATTCCAGTCCGTGTATTCGTAGTCGCGTGTCGTGTCGGTATCCCCGCCCGCCTTCGCGACGATGCGTTTCATCATTTGCCGTTTGAGCCAGCCATAGCGCGTGTACGGCACCGCACCGGCGACGAGTTTGGTGATCGGAGGACGCCAACCGCAGCGCGCCAGAAAGCGGTTCAGGATGCGTGAAATCTCTTCATGGGCCGCGGGGTCCTTCTCGAGCACCGCCAGACACACGGAGAGAAACGCCGTGGGCATCCCATTCAGCATGGGCGCATGTGCGCGCACCCACCGTCCCACGCTTTTTTGGTAGTCGCCGATGTGCACCGACGCCGCCACGATCACCCCATCGTAGTGCTCCGGGCTGAGACGCCAGAGTGGGCCAGCCGCGTCGAGGATGTCGACGCAACAGAGATTGGCCCGCAGATCCTCGGCGAGCACCTGGGCGATTTTGCGGGTATGGCCATCCGTGGTGCCGTAGACGATCAGGATGTGTGTCATGGGCCCAAGTCTATGCCGCGTCTCTGAGAAAGCCTTGAGACGTCCTTGAACGGTTCTTCACACGACCCGTCGCAGCTCTTCGAGTCTGCGCGCCGGAGAGTCCAGCGTCGCCCTCAGGCGCAAGGACCCGTTTCATGAGCGCGTTGCGAGTCGCCGCGTACCCCCGTACGCGAGCACGAACAGGCTCGTGAGGCCGGCGATCGCCAAACCGAAGTCCTGCGGCACCGACAGTTGCAGGGCGGCTGACGTCCCGATGATGGTCCACGCCACCGGAATGGCCACGATCCACCACGACAGCTCGCACCGTGCCCACAATAGCACCCCGAGCGTGAAAATCGTGGTCGGACATGGCGCGCCGAATGTGGGCGTTTCCGGATATTGGTGTCCGGCGAGATAGCCGAGGAGCGGGTAGCCGATCAGCGCGTAGGCAACCAGCACCTTGCCGGCGTGCACGGCGAGCAGCTGGTGCTGCGCCACAGGCGCGCCCGCCGCTCGACCTCGCGCGACCCACAGCAGGATAACGGCCTGCGCGACGAACATGATGCCGAAGAGCGGCGCAATCGGATTGATGGCCGAGAAGAATACGAGGTGATACGCAAGGCCCGACCACAACCACAGGGTTGCCAGCAGGACCAGCACCAGCCGGGGACGTTCCTGCTGGACCACGAGAACGACGATGAGCGCCGCGATCCCATAGAGAACGAGCTGCGCCGGCCAGACGGCGGCGTTGTAGCGACCGAACAGCTCGAGGAAGTCTTGCGCACTAAAGGGGAGCGTCATCGCGTTATCCCAACGCGACGGCCGCCCGCACCCGAGCGGGCGCCGTCTGGCGCCGCACCGGCGCGGGCACCGGAATCACGAGCATGGCGGTCGGCAGATCGTTCAGCAGCGCTTCGGTGATGCTGCCAATCAGGAGCCGATCGACCCATCCCTTGCCGTGCGACCCAACCACGATGACATCAGCGCGCCAAGCCGCGGCTTCCTGCGCGATGGTCTCCGCGACTTGACCGCGACGAATCACCTTATGATGATCTGGAATCGGGAGCAGCGGCCACAAATCGCGCTCCATGCGCTCGCGGGACCAGGCTTCGTAATCGAGCGGCGCGGGCCGGAGTATCGCCTCCGGCACCGTAACCGCCGGTTCAACGACGTGCAGGGCGTGCAATGGGCCGCCGAGCAGCTGCGCGAAGGTCGTCGCGTGCTCGATGGTCGGCTTGGCAGCGTAGGAGACATCCACGGCGACCATGACGCGCGGACGCCGGCGCAGCTCGCCGGTGGTCACGAGCAAGGGCACGTTCAGCCGGCGGACGACTTCCTCCACGGTGCTCCCGCCGAGCCAGCGTCCCAGGGCCGAATGGTGCTTCCCGCCCAGCACGAGCATCTGCGCGTCGCGTTCGGTGATCAGGTCATTCAACACCGCCGCCACCCGGCCGGGACGAACGAGGAGCTGCTGGACCACGGACGGGGGAACGCTGTTGCCCAAGGACGTGACGATCTCGTCGCGCGCGCGCCTCAACATCGCCAGCTCCAGCGCGTCGAGCGAAACTCCGGCACCGGCCATTTCCAGGGACGACCGTACATCGCGCGTCACGTGCACGAGCCGGCAATCCACTCCCATGGCCTGCGCCAGCATCCACCCGGCGGCGGCGGCCGCGGCGCTTTCCGGAGACCCATCGACCCCGACGACGATCGATTGACCAGTCATGGCACCTCCTCAGCGACTCGCGGCGGCCGGTTCCAACCGCTTCCGTCTCTCGAGCGCCGCCACCGCAACGCCGACGGGGGCGACGAGCAACGACGTCGGCAGCTGATTGATGAGCTGCTCGGTCACGCTGCCCAGCAACACCCGCTGCGCCCACCCTTTGCCGTGTGAGCCCACCACAAGCACGTCGGCGTTCCAGTCGGTCGCTTCGCGCAGCAGGGTGTCGACGACGGTACCGTGCCGCACCATCTTCTCGGCCGGCATGCGCACGAGCGGCCAGACGTCCCGCTCCAGCGTTTCCTGCGCCAGCGCGAAGTACTGGCTAGGATCGACCGGTGGAACACCGTCGAGATTCGGGAGCGGCTCGAACACGCTCAACACGCGAAGTTCGGCACCCACCAGTTTCGCGAAGCGCTCGGCAAGTCCGATCGTGGGGCCCGAGGCCTTCGAGAGATCCGCGGCGACGAGCACCCGTCGGAAACTCGGCGTCCCGGCCGTTATGAGCACCGGAACTCGCGCCGCGCGAACGACGTGCAGGGCGGTGCTGCCACCGATCCAGCGCTCCAGGACGGAATGATGCTTGCCGCCCAGTACGACCAGCCCGGGGCGACGAGCCTGCATCGCCTGTTGCAGCACCACCGCCGCCGGGCCGAACACGACATCGAGCTGCCGGCGCAGCGGGTCGGACACGACCCCGTCCAACGCGTCGTTCACGTGCTGCCGCGCGACGGCCAGCTGCAGCTTTTGCATGTCCACGACCTGCGGATCGATGCTCACGGCGACCAGTGGTGCCCAGGCATCCCGCACGGCGTGAATCATTTGACACGGGACGCCTGCGAGCCGCGCGAGCCGTTCGCCCACGGCCGCGGCACCCGCCGCGGCGGGCGAGGCATCTACGCCAACGACGATCGGACCCCAGGACATCGCGAGCTCCTCGTAAGAGTACGCTTCGAAACTGGCCCCACTTTCATGAAGGAATCTTGAGAGTGGGGCGAAGGTTTAGATCTTGGCCGTGGCGACCGCCGCGACGATGTCCGTCTGCGAGATGACGCCAACCAGGCGTCCCTCGTCTTCGACGAACAGGCGATGCACCTCCAGATCGAGCATCTCCTTCGCCGCTTCCAGAAGGTCGGCGTCCGGTCCGATGACGCGCGAGCGCGGCGTCATGAGATCGCGTACCGGCGTGTCGTCGAACAGCCGCTCGCGCATCTCGGGTTCCGTCGTTTCCGACAACGCACCCAGAATGTCGGTCGTGGATAGCACGCCCACGACTTGACCGCGCGCGTCGGTCACGGGCAGCGCCGAGACGTGCACGTCGGCCAGCGTCGTGATCGCGTCCTCGACTGTAGCATCGATATCGACCGTTTTCACATCCGTCCGCATCAGCTCGGCGACTTTCATATGACGACCTTGCCTCTCCGCGCGCGGCGCGATGGGGCCCGCGCAGGTTCGGGCCGGCGTTGCGCCGGCCGGTTGATTGGTACGACGAGCAGCGACGTCGGCAACCGATTGACGAGCCGCTCCGTCGTGCTGCCGATCAGGAGCCGATCGATCCAGCCTTTGCCGTGCGAACCCAGCACCAGCAGGTCCGCGCGCCAGGCGACGGCTTCCTCCGCGATCTCTTCGTCCGCGCGCCCGCGGCGCACGACGCGATCATCTGGCGGCACCCGAGACAGCTCAGCCTCCACCAACCGCTCAAACTCGGCGCGCGAGCGCTCCTCGAATTCGGACATCTCCAGTGACAGCGGCACCACCGTCGGGAACTTGGCAGGCTCGACGACGTGGACGATTCGGATCTGCGCATCGAACAGCTCGGCGTAACACGCAGCGGTGGAGAGGGTCGCGCTCGCAGCAACGGACAGGTCGGTGGCGACGAGCACTCGCTGCGGCGCGCGTGATGCTTCGACCACGAGCACGGGCGCCGGCGATGTACGGACCAGATGATGCGCGGTGCTGCCGCCCAGCCCACGCGCGAGGGCGCCATGGTGTCGGCCGCCGACGACGACGAGGCCCGCTCCAAGCTCGCGCGCGACCTGGTCGAGAACGACTCCCGGACGACCGGGGCGAGCCACCAGAGAGTGTAGAATCGCCTCGGGGATTTCGCTCGCCACCTCCTTGGCGATGTATTGGCGCATTTCCGCCACAATCATGTCGAACGCCTCCGGCGAGTTCACGAGCGGTGACAGGCCGCCGGGCACCCAGAGCTCCGGGACCGCATGCACCAGCACGCAGCGAGTGTCCGCCGCCCGGGCGATCCGCCAGGCGAGCGATGCCGCCCTGAGCGACTCCGCTGAGCCATCAACGCCGGCGATGACGGGTTGCCATTTCATGGTCTCCCCCTGTTTGGCTTTGAACGATCCATAAGCGGAAGCTGGAGGCCGTGCGTGAAGTGGGATTGAAGCTGATCTCAAGCTGCCTTCACACCGATTCCGTCAAACTCCTTGTGACAATCACATGGAGAAGACGATGGCTACGCCCGACATCGCCATCACGTCACCCCACAAGACGACGACGGCAGTGCGACGAGCAAGGGTCCTGCTCGCCTGCGGCATCGTCTCGTCGCTGCTCTATCTCGTCATGAACGTCCTTATTCCGCTGCAGTGGCAGGGGTACAGCTTCGCCTCGCAGGTCATCAGCGAGCTGTCCGCGATTGACGCGCCGACGCGGTCGCTCTGGGTTCCACTGGGCATTGTTTACAGTCTGCTCATGGTCGCGTTCGGATGGGGCGTCTGGGTCTCCGCTCGTGGCAACCGCCCTCTGCGCGTCGCCGGAGCGTTGATTTTCGTCTACTCGATCATTGGGCTCGCCTGGCCGCCGATGCACCAGCGGGAAGTGGTCGCTGCGGGCGGAGGGACGCTGACCGACACGCTGCATATCGTGTGGTCCGTCGCCTGGGTGGCCTTCATGCTGGCGTCGATCGCATATGCCGCAGCGGCGCTCGGAAAGCAGTTTCGCCGCTACTCCATCGCGACGCTCGTAACCCTCGTCGCGTTCGGCGTCTTGACCGGACTGGACGCCCCCAAGCTCTCTACGAATCTGCCGACGCCGCTGATCGGCGTGTGGGAGCGGGTCCAAATCGGCGTGGTCATCGTCTGGGACATGGTCCTGGCCATCGCGCTCCTGCGCATGCAGCGCGCGGCACCGCGCCCAGCCGACAAACGCTCGCTCGCGGGAGCCGCTCCATGATCTCCGCGTTGCTCATCGCCGCGCTCGGCCTCCTCGGCGTGTACGCCTTCGCCGTCCGGCCCAGGCTGCTGCGCTGGGGAGCCACTGACGACGAGGTGACTGGGCCGTACCCGGGCGCCGACATCATTCCTGGTGGTACGCGGGGGGGGGACGATGGCGGTCACGATCGACGCCCCGCCGTCCGCGGTCTGGCCGTGGCTGGCACAAATGGGTGTCGATCGCGGCATCTGGTACACCTGGGATTACTGGCGACGGTGGGGCTTGCGCAGTGCCGAACGGATCCATCCGGAGTGGCAGGACATTTGGGTCGGGTATCGCATGCCTGCGACTCCCAAGGGCAGCACGTGGTGGGAGGTCGCCGCGCTGGAGCCGCAGCGCTTCCTCGGCCTGCGGATGTCCGTGGATCTGCGCGGCCGGCGGTTCGACCCCAAGAAGACGCTGCCGCGCTTCTATAGTGATTCGCTTTGGGCCTTCCTGCTCGAGCCGCAGCCGGGCGGCCGTACCCGACTGGTGGTCAGTGGCTACTGGGCATTCCGGCCGAAGTGGCTGCAGGGCATCGTCGGCTTCCTCTTCCTTGAGCCCTCGACCTGGATCATGCAGACGCGCCAGTTCGCGGGTCTCAAGCGGCGCGCCGAGCGCGGCGCGGACGGGAGTATACGATGCCCAATTCGTCTGTAGGCCTAGCCGGTGACACGCACCGCGGCCGCGTCAGCGTCCGCCTTGGTATGGTGGATCGTCCCGTCCGCATGCTGGGGCGGCGCGTACAGCGTGTACAGTTTCAGAGGTTTGTGCCCCGTGTTCTTGATGTTGTGGCGCACGCCGGCGGGCACGACGATCGCCATATCGCTCTCAATCGCGGTCTCGGTCCCGTCCATCCAGATCTTTCCCTTGCCCTCTTCCACCCGGAAAAACTGATCCGTGGCGGGGTGAATCTCCTGCCCTAACTCCTCGCCGGGCTGCAGCGCCATCACGACCAACTGCAGCTGTGAGCCCGTAAACAGAACGCGACGGAAATCATGATTCGTCTCGGTTTGGTCTTCGATGTCGCCGATGAAGCCTTTCATTGAACCCTCTCAGCTGTGGATACCGGCAACCTAGCGTGCTGAGCAGACAGGCAGATGAAATGCGGATGAATGCCGCTTCAGGTGCGTGCACCACGGAGCGCATGGACGATCTGGCCAGCTAGCCCCGGGACCACGCCCAACGCGCCGACAAGGAGCCAGTCGTTCCAGCCGAGCGGGGCCACGCCCAGGGTGTGGGCGAGCGGTGCCCAGGACGCGGCGATCAACTGGAGCGCGAGGACTAGGGCGACTGCACCGAGCGCGTAGGGGTTCGCGACAATTCGACTCGGTCGGATGACCGGCTCAGCGCTCCGCGCGTTGCCCAGGTGGAAGAGCTGCGCGAAGGCGAGTGTCATGAACGCCAGCGTGGTGGCGTAGGCCGGCTCGCCCGGACGCGAGTGCATCCCCCACCATGCGGCGGCGAGGGCGCAGGACGCGATAAGCACCGCGTAGCCGGTCGTCAGGCGGACCATCTTCGCCGAGAGGATGGCCGCCTGTGGTGAGCGCGGCGGTCGGCGCATCAGATCCGGTTCGGGCGGCTCGAACGCCAGCGCGATCGCCGGAAAGGTATCGGTGACGATGTTGAGCCACAGAATCTGCAGGGGCACGAGCGGCGCAGGCCATCCCGCCAGCCCCGCGCCGAGAAACACAAAGATCTCGCCGAGATTGCAGCTGAACAGGTAGAAGACGAACTTGCGCAGATTGTCGAAGATCACCCGGCCTTCCTCGACCGCCGCGGCGATCGTCTCGAAGCGGTCGTCTTGCAGAACGACCCCCGCCGTGGCCTTGGCAATGTCCGCACCGCGTCCCATCGCGACACCGATGTCAGCCTTCTTGAGCGCCGGGGCATCGTTCACTCCGTCCCCCAGCATCGCGACGATCTCGCCGCGGCGTTGATAGTCTGCGACGATGCGCAGCTTTTCTTCGGGCGTGACGCGGCTGAATACCTCTGAGACACCGAGACGCCGCGCGATCGCCTCGGCTGTCCAGCGCTGATCGCCGGTGAGCATGACGACGCGAATTCCGGCGGTGCGGAGGGTCTGCAACGCATCCTCCACGCCGGGGGCCGGCGGATCAGAGAGGCCGACGAATCCGACGAACGTGAGGCCACGGAGTGCTCCGTCATCCGTGCCGACGACAGTCCCGTTCGCGAGTCCCAACAGCCGCAGCCCGCGTGCCGCGAACGACCGATTCGCCTCCTCCAGACCACGGCGTTCCGCCTCGTCGAGCGCGCACCGCTCGATCACGCGTCCCGGCGCGCCCTTCAGATAGGCCACCAGCACGCCATCGGGACGGCGGTAGTGGACGGCCATGTAGGCCCGCCTGCTCGAGAACGGAATCTGCCCGACGATCGCGCCTGCCTCGGCGCGCACGGCTGCGGCATCGAATCCCGCCTTGGCCGCGGCGACGACGAGCGCGATTTCCGTTGGATCCCCTGGCGGCACCCCCTTGCCTGCCGGCAACACGATTTGAGGACTGCTCGCCAGCACTCCGATCCGCAGCGCCAGGTTCAGCAACGGACGCTCGGCAGGATCGACCGGGGCACCGAGCTCGTGGAATACGCCGTGTGGCAGGTACCCAGCGCCCGTGACCGCAATCTCGCGTCCGTCTGCGACGAACGTCGTCGCGGTCATCTCTCCCGTGGTCAGCGTTCCCGTCTTATCGGTGCACACCACGGTCGTGGAGCCGAGTGTCTCGACAACGGCGAGCCGCCGCACAAGCGCGCGACGACGGGCCATGCGGCGCATCCCGATCGCCAGCGCAACCGTCGCTACGACCGGCAGCCCTTCCGGCACCGCGGCAATGCCGAGCGCGAGTGCGAGTTGGAGCACGTCGCTCCAGCCGCGCCCCTGCAGGAGCCCCAGCGTGGCCACGAGCGCGGCGACGGACAGCGCGACGACCGCCAGCCTGCGGCCCAACACCGCGAGCCGGCGCTCGAGTGGAGTGGCTTCATCGGGCAACCCGCCGATGAGCGTGCCGATCCGGCCCACTTCGGTGCGCAAACCGGTTTCCACCACGAGCGCCCGCGCTGCTCCATCCACCAACGTCGTGCCGCGATACATCATGTTGCGCCGGTCGGCGAGCGGCGTCTCGGCGGCTAGCGTCGGAACGGCGTCTTTCGAGACCGGCGCCGACTCCCCGGTCAACGTGGCTTCGACCGTCCGCGCCTCGACTGTCTCGACCAGGCGCACGTCGGCGGGAACCGCTTGGCCGGCTTCAAGGACGATCACATCGCCTCGGACGAGATCTCGGGCCTCGATGTGCTCCGGCCGGCCGTCGCGCAACACGGTCGCGTGGGGAACCTCGAGGGATAGCAGGGCATGCATGGCACGCCGCGCCGGCAGCTCCGTGACGAGTCCCAACGTCACGTTGATCGCCAATACGGCGACAATCGCCGCCGCGTCGAGCTGATCGCCCGACAGCACCGCGATGGTTGCCGCAGCGAGCAGCAGCAGGGTGATGATGCTCGCGACCTGCCGCAGCAGGATCCGCCAGAACGATGTCCGGGGTGACGCCGGCAGCACATTCGGCCCGTCCCGCGCCAGCCGCGCGCGCGCCTCCGCCGCCGTGAGACCGGCCGGTGCGCTGCGTGCGCGCCGGAGCGCCTCGGGTACGCTGATCGTGTGCCAGTGCGACGCTACAGCGCCGACGGGAATGTCTCCGGCACTTCGCCGCCGCACGTGGCCGGGCCCGTGCTCGCCATCACCACGGCTCGATCGACCGCATGGCGGGGGAATGCTCCAGGATCTCCCGCACCGCCTCATCGCTCGTCTGAACGAAGTTCTCGTAATACTGCCCAATGGCTCCGAACGGCTCCGGACGCCAAGGACACACGACCTCATCGGCTTCGCGGGCCAGCGCTTCACAGGCTTCCCGCGATCCGACGGGCACCGCCACGATTAGGTGGGCCGGCCGCTGTTTGCGCACCGATTGCACGGCCGCGTGCATCGTCGCGCCGGTTGCCAGGCCATCGTCCACGAGCATGACGATTCGGCCCGCGATCATCGGCACCGGACGCGTACCGCGAAACTGCGCCTCACGCAGGCGCGCCTCCTTCTGCTCCAGGTCGGTGACCGCCGAGAGATAGACGTCGGAGACGGCCAGCTCACTGATCAGCCCTTCGTTCAGAAACCGCTCGCCGTCCGCAGTAATGGCGCCGATCGCGAGCTCCGCCGAGATGGGTGACGTGAGTTTGCGCGAGACAATCACATCCAGCTCGGCGCCAAGCGCCTCAGCGACCCGGGCCGCCACCGGCACGCCGCCCCGCGGCAATCCGAGCACCAGTACGTCCGCCCCGCGGTAGTAGGTCAAAGCCTCCGCCAGCGCATCCCCGGCAGCTACGCGATTCGCGAATCGTTGCGCACCCACGCGAGTATTCACGGGCCACCTCCTTCTGCAGAAACGTGGCCACGTCGCCATGAAGCGATGGTGAATCGGCCCTCACAATCTCTTCAACGCAGCTCGAGCAGAATGCATCCGATGAGAGTCCTTTCGATATCACTGACCGGGGTCGCACTGGTCGGCATCGGAGTGTCCCTCGCCGCGCAAGCCCCCAACGACTCCTCGGTGGCGCGGTTCTACGACGCGCGTTGGTTCGATCCTGCCCCCGCCTGGGTACAGCGCAACGGCATCACGCGGCAGGCAACCGCGCTCCTCGACGTCGTGGCCCACGCAGACCGTGAAGGCCTGGACCCGGCGGACTATCTGACTCCTGCGCTGGAGTCGCTGCTTCATCGCGATATGACGTTCGATGACGCGTGGCAGCTCGATACGCTGTTGACGCGGACCTTTTTCCTTTATGCGCGGGATGTGTCGGACGGCCGAGTGGAACCCGCGCTCGTCGATTCGCAGTGGACGCGCAGCTCTCGGAGCATGGATCTCGTCGCCGTGCTCGAGTCGGCGCTCGACGCCGGCCAAATGGCGTCGGTCCTGCGGGACCTCGCACCCTCCCAATCGGGCTATCGGGCGTTGCGCGACGCCCTGGACCGCTATCGCGACGTCGCCCAGCATGGTGATTGGCCCGCGCCGCTCCGTGCTCGGCTGGCGGCAGAGGGCTATGACACAACCGCGGGGACTTCAACGGCACTGCGGCGATTTCAGGAGCTCCACGGGCTCGCGCCCGATGGCATCGTGGGACCCGCAACCCGGACGCAGCTCGGCATCTCTGCCGCCGTACGGGCCCGCCAAATCGCGCTCAACCTGGAGCGCTGGCGCTGGCTGCCCCGCGCCCTCGGTAATCGCTACATCCTCGTCAACAGCGCGGCCTTCTCACTGGAGCTCGTCGAGGGCGACACCGTTGGGTTCACGGCTCGCGCGGTCGTCGGCCGTCCCGACTGGCCCACGCCGATTGCCAGCTCGCGCGCGACGGGCATCGTGTTCCGGCCAACGTGGACCGTACCGCGTGCGATCGCCGAGCAGGAGCTCCTGCCCCTCATTCGGCGCGATCCGGCGTACGTAGTTCGCCAGGGGTTTCACGTGCTGGCCGATAGTCAGCTGGTACAGGAGCCGGGTCCCGCCAACCCGCTGGGCGGGATGAAGCTCGTGTTCTGGACGCCCTTCGGCGTATTCATTCATGATACTCCATCGCGGCCGCTCTTCAGCGAGCGCCAGCGCGCATTCAGCCACGGGTGTGTGCGCGTGGAAAGCGCAGCGGCGCTCGCCGCCCACCTGTTGCCGGGATGGTCTCCCGATTCCATCCGCGAGGCGATGGCGAATGGGCGGGAGCGGTGGGTGTCGCTGCCGCAACCGATTCCAGTGCATTTGGTCTACTGGACCGCGCGCGTCGCCGATGACGGATTGGTCGCTTTTCTGGGCGATCCTTACGGATGGGACCAGAAACTGGCGAGTGCGCTGCAAGCTCGCGGCCCCCAGCGCCTCACAATGAAAGGAAAGGTTGTGCCATGAAACGCGCCCTGCTGATCATTCTGGTCTTCGCCCTCGCCGGCCTGGCATTCTCCGGCACGCTGACCTACCGGGAAGTGTTCGCGTCGGCGGCCAAGTGCCCCTCGCCCGGAGCACCAGGCACGATCCTGGGATATCCGGCGTGCGTGTACGGGTTCTTCATGTATCTCGCGATCACAATCACGGCGATCGTCGGGTTGCGCGCCGGGCGACGCACCCAGCTGCCGGTCGATGCCGCGCTATAGGCTGGCCGCAATTTCGGCGCTGATGCTGTCGGCCGCGGCCTGCAGGTCGGACAGTGCCGCGCCTACCATTGCGTTGATCGGTGCCTGGGATCTGATCGGATTTACCGATGGCGGGGTGGCGGCCACGACCACCGGTACCTGGTCGTTCGCGGCTGACAGGTCATTCAGCGTCAGCGGCACGGTCACGTTTCCTGGTGAGCCGACCGACTCGCTCGTCCTCGCCGGCACCTATGTCCAGCACGGCACCAGCATGCAGATAACCATCGGAGCCCAAACCGGGGCGTGGACCATCACCGGTCACAGCGGCGAGATCGTCTTGACCGAGATCGAGCCCCCACCGGCGAATACGATCTCGTTGCGCCGCCGCTAGCGCGAGGCGCGACGCTCTTGCCCGGGCGTGGGAATCACCAGCAGCGACATCGGTGCTTCATTCAGTAGCCGTTCAGTAACGCTGCCTAGTTGCGCAGTGGCCTTGGATCCGACCACGAGCACATCGGCCCTCCACGTGGCGGCCTCTTGGAGCAGCGTTTCGGCGGCCCTGCCGTAGCGCACTACCTTCTCTGCAGAGGGAGCCGTGACGAGCGGCCAGATGTCTCGTTGCAGCACCTCCTCGCAGAGCGCGTAGTGGCGGGCCGCATCTTCAGCCAGCCGGACGTCCGCCAGCGTGAGGAACGGCTCCACCACGCTCACCACGCGAAGCTCCGCGCCGATGAGGTGTGCGAAGCGTTGCGCGGACGCGAGCGTGGGGGCGGCGGCGCCGGAGAGATCGACAGCCGCGAGTACGCGACGGATCCCCCGACGGAAAACGTCCCTCGTCACGAGCACCGACCGCTCCGTGGATCGCACCACGTGCACACTACGGGAACTGCTGCCAAAGAGGCGTCGGACATGAGCCGCGCCGCTGGTGCCGATGGCTCGACAACCAGCACGGGCGCGCCCCCGGTGCGAATGAGGTGATGTGCCGTGCTGCCGCCCCGACCACGCTCCAGCGCTCCCTGGTGCCTGCGACCGACGACGATAAGGCTCGCGCCGTGCTGCCGGGCGACCTCGCTCAGGGCGACGCCGGCGCGCCCCCGGCGTACCAACAGCGCGTCCCGTACGGCGAAGGGGATCTCAGTGCCGAGTTCTTTACCGAGCACCCCTAGGACGTTCGCGACCAGCGTGTCGACGACCTCCGGCGAGTTCGCCAGCGGCGCCAATCCGCCGGGCGCCCACATTTCCGGCACGGCGTACACGAGCCTGCAGGGAACATCGGCAGCCCGCGCAATGCGCCAGGCCATCGCGGCCGCCCGGCACGCCTCGGGCGTGCCGTCGACACCAGCGACGATGGACCGCCACTTCATGCTGCCTCCTCCGTATTGGAACGGGCCTTCCGCGCCAGTCATGGGAACGCGGCAACATGGAGGAAGGTAGGAACGATGCGTGAAACGGGATTGAAAATGGAATGAACAACGGACAAAGAAACCTTTAGGAGCGCGATGGACCGGCCGGGCGCTGGACCAACACGCGCGCATCCACCGCTGTGACGCCGTCGGGGAAGGCGAGCAAGGGATTCACGTCCAGCTCCATGATCTCGGGATGATCGACCGCAAGCTGCGAGACGCGCAGCAGCACGTCGGTCAGGGCGGCGAAATCGACCGGTGGTGCGCCGCGGATGCCGTCCAGCAGCGCGACCCCACGAATCGCCCGCACCATGTCGTGCGCGTCGAGCGCCTGAATAGGAGCGACACGAAACACGACGTCTTTCAGCGCCTCGACGTAAATGCCTCCCAGGCCGAACATCAACAGCGGGCCGAACGCCGGATCGCGGCTCATGCCCACGATCGTCTCCCGCCCGCCTGCGACCATCCGTTGTACGAGCAGTCCCGTGAGCTGCACGCCGGGCATCGCCCGTTCCACGCGGTCCGTCATCTCAGCCGCCGTCGCCGCAACTTCGACGGGCGTCGCCAGCCCCAGTCGCACGCCACCGACATCGGTCTTGTGCACGAGCTCGGGGGCAACGGCTTTCAGCGCGACCGGAAACCCTAGCGCGGCCGCGAGTCGGGCGGCCTCTTCCGGACTCGCCGCCAGCCGGGTTTCGACGATGGGAATGCCGTAGGCGGCGAGCAACTCCAACGCCTGGAGCTCGCCGAGCTTGCGAGCGCCCTCGGCACAGGCGCCGGCGAGCGCGCGCGCGGCGCGTGCCCGGTCCACGGGGAATGGCTCGACAGGCGCAGCCGGGCGGACGGTCCACGTGCGCTGCCGCCGCAGCGCCGCCAAACCACGCGCCGCCGACTCCGGAAACACGTACGCCGGAATACCCGCCTTATGGAGCTCCGCGCGACCCTGTGGCAGCCCCTCACTGCCCATCAACACCGCGAGTACCGGTTTCTGGCCGTGGTTGGCCGCGGCCGCGACGATCGACTCCGCGACATCCTGTTGGCGCACGCCGAGGGGCGGCACGAACACCGCGAGCGCGGAATCCACGTTCGGGTCGTCGAGAACCGCGTTGAGTGCCGTGCGGTAATCCGCCGGTGTCGCCGATGCGATCATGTCGAGCGGATTGCGGATCGATGCCTCTTCGGGAAACAGGCGCTGCAGCTTCCCGATCGTCGCCGGCTGGAGCTCTACCAGCTCGAGACCGCGCGCCTCGAGCGCGTCCGCCGCGAGAATGCCGGGCCCGCCCGAGTTCGTCACGATGGCCGTGCGGCCCGAGCGCGGCAACGGTCGTCCGGTAAACGCCATCGCCATGTCGAACAACTCTTCGATCGACTCGGCGCGCAGCACCCCGGCCTGGGTTAGCAGCGCGTCGACCGCGACGTCGCTCGCGGCCAGTGCACCCGTATGGGAGGAAGCCGCGCGCGCGCCGACTCTCGAGCGGCCCGACTTCACGGCGATGATCGGTTTGGTCCGCGTGATGCGCGAGGCCAGCTCGAGGAAGCGACGCGGATTGCCAAAGCTCTCGACGTACATGAGGATCACGCCGACCGCCGGGTCGTGCTCCCATTGCTCGAGCAGATCGTTGCCACTCACGTCGGGCTTGTTGCCGACGGAGACGAATTGCGAGATGCCGATCCCGTACTCTGCGGCGTGGTCGAGCACACTCACGCCGAGCGCGCCGGACTGCGACACGAACGCCGCATGCCCGTGCGGCGGCATCGCGGGAGCGAACGTGGCATTCATCGAAACCGCGGGATCGGTGTTCAGCACGCCCATGCAGTTCGGCCCCACCATTCGGATGCCGTACTGCCGCACGATGTCCATCAGGCGCCGCTCGCGGTCCACGCCCGCGCCGCCGATCTCCCGGAATCCCGCGGAGATGACGACCAGTCCGGGGATTCCGGCCTGCCCGCATCCCTCGGCGACCGAGAGCACCCGATCCTTCGGCACGACGACGATCGCGAGATCCGGGCGCTCCGGAAGCGACCCGACATCGGGATACGCGCGCACCGACTGAATGGACGTGGCATTCGGATTGACTGGGTAGACCGCTCCTGTAAAACCGTAACGCAGCAGATTCGCGAAGATCTGGTGGCCGATCGTGGCCGACATCCGCGAGGCACCGATCACGGCGATCGATCGCGGTTTGAGGATGGCATCCAATGTCGTCGTCATCGCACCCTGAGCGCATTGAGAATGACGGCCGCGTCCAGCGCCTCCTGCATCACGGCACCGGCCGCCGGCGTGATATGGCCCAAGCTGGCGATCACCATCAGCACGAAGCTAACGCCGAGGCCGACGCCGATGCTTTGCAGCGCGATTCGCCGCATGCGGCGGCTGATCGCCATAGCGTCGCCCAGGCGCGCGATGTCGTCGACGAGCAGCACGACATCCGCCGCCTCGGCGGAAATCGCGGTGCCGTGCGCTCCCATCGCGACCCCCACCGTCGCCGCCGCCAGCGCCGGCGCGTCATTGATGCCGTCACCCACCATGAGCACGTTGCCGTACCGCTTCGCGAGATCCCGCACGGCTGCCACCTTGTCCGCCGGCAGCAGGTTCGCCCGCACCGTGCGGATCCCTGCCTGCGCCGCGATAGCCTCGGCCGGGCCCTCGCGGTCGCCGGTCAGCATCACGGTATCGGAAACCCCCAGCACGGCCAGGCGCTGCATGAGAGACGGAACCTGGTGCCGCAGGCGATCCGCGAATTCGATCGTCCCCGCCACGCGGCCATCCAGCGCCACGTAAGCCGCTGTGCCATCCCCCACCGCTTCGTCGATCGCGATGCCCGCTTCACGCAAATGGCGAATCGAACCGACGTGCACCGTGTGCCCTTCCACGAACCCCGAAACGCCGCTGCCCGGACTTTCCTGGAACTCCGTGACGGTGGGCAGCGCCCCATACCGCTCGCGACCGGCATCTGCTATCGCGTGAGCCAAATGATGGGACGAGAACTGCTCCACCGCCGCGGCGAGGCGCAGCACGTCGCCTTCGACGTGCGAGACGCTCGGCTTCCCCAACGTCAGCGTTCCGGTCTTGTCGAAGACGACCGCCCGCGCGCGGCCCAGTTGCTCGATCGCGCGGCCATGCTTCACGATGACGCCGAGATCCGCGGCGCGGCTGATGCCCGCGATGACGGCCACCGGTGTCGCGAGGATCAGGGGACATGGAGTTGCGACGACCAGCACCGCGAGCACGCTCGTCGGGCTCCCCGTCACGAGATACGCCACTCCGCACATGAGGAGCGTGACCGGCGTGAACCAGACGGCGAAGCGGTCCGCGAGGCGCTGGATTGGGGGCTTCTCCTGGCGGGCTCGCTCCACCAGCACCACGATCTGCTGGTACTGGCTCTCATTGCTCAGCCGGAGCGCCCGCACGTGCAGGGCCCCCTCGAGATTCACACTGCCGCTCATCAGATGCGTGCCGACCACCGCACGCAACGGCAAGGGCTCACCGGTGAGGGCGGACTGATCCACCGTCGACGTGCCGTCGGTGACCTCGCAGTCGACCGGCACGAGATCACCGGGGCGCACCACCAGATCGTCGCCCACCACGACGTGGTCGACCGGCACATCGTCGACGTCGCTGCCGCGCAGGCGATGCGCCATTTTCGGCGCGCGCGCCATCAGGCTCTCGAGCGCGCTCGAGGCTCGCTGCATCGCATACGCTTCCAGCGCCTCGCCGCCGGACTGCATCAGGACGATGATGACGCCGGCGAAGTACTGCCCCAGAATCACGGCAGTGACGATAGCCAGGCTGGCGACGACGTCGGCCGCGAACTGGCCACGAAGCATGCCGCGCACCGTCTGAAACACGAGCGGAATGCCGCCGAGGAGGAGCGCCGCGAGGAAGATGACGTCCGAGCGCGCGAGCAGCCCGCCCGCGAGACCAACCGCCGCAATGATCACGACGGGCCGGCGTGCCAGTGCATGCACCGCCCGGCGAACCGTCTGCGCGGGTGGCCGCGTCACGGCGAGCACGGCTGGGGACTGCTCGGGCAACTAGCCCGCTGCAGCGAGCGTCGGAACCGGTATGGTCTCGCCGCGCGTCGGCGCCGGCACGGGGACCACGAGCACGGCACACGGCAAGTTATTCAGCAGATTCTCGGTCACACTACCGATGAGCAACCGATCGACCCAGCCTTTGCCGTGCGAGCCGACCACGATGACATCAGCCCCCCACGCCGCCGCCTCGGTCATGATCGTCTCGAACGGATCGCCTTCGCGCATGACCTTGCCCTGCTCGACGAGCGGAATGGCCGGCCAGACATCGCGCTCGATGATCTCGCGCGACCAGTCCCGCGGCAGCTCCGCGAAGGCCGGCGCCGGATCGACCACATGCAAGGCACGCAAGGGGCTCCCCAGCAGCCGCGCGAATGCGACCGCTACGCGCGCGGTCGGGAGAGCGGCATACGAAGGATCGACCGTGACCATCACCCGGGGGTGGGGGCGGATCTCGCCAGCCGTGACGAGCAGCGGGACGGTCAGCCGACGCACCACCTGCTGCACGGTGCTTCCTCCGAGCCAGCGCCCCAGCCTGGAGTGGTGCTTCCCTCCGAGCACAAGCAATGCGGCGTCGGTTTCCCGCACGACCGCCTCGAGAACGTCCGCCGTGCTACCGGTGCTCACGACCATCCCATGAATGGCGGCTGCCGGCACGCGCTCCTGCAGTGATGCGGCCACCTCGGCGCGCGCTGGACTGAGCTTCGCGAGCTGGAGTGTCTCCGTCACCACACCGGTACCGGCGAACGCCAGGGCGGTGTTGACATCGTTGGCCGCATGCACCAGCTGACATGGCACCTCGGACGCCTGGGCCAGCGTCCAAGCGACGTGGGCCGCCGCGACGCTCTCGAGCGAGCCGTCCACGCCCGCGACGATCGGTTGCGTTTTCATCGGTCCTCCTCGAAGGGGTGCCGGGGTACAAGTGCCAAGGTCGGCGAACGCCCATGAAGGAATCTTGAGGGTGGGGCGAAAGAAGGCTTGAACCCCGGAAGTGGCCCTGAATGAACGCCGTACTTTCCTCAATTGGCCGGGGGCGCGGGGAGGTCGACTTCGAACCGGGTGCTCTGGTCGGGCACGCTCGACGCCCGGGCAACCCCACCGTGCAAGTGGGCGATCGAGGCTACGAGGGCGAGGCCAAGACCCGTTCCGCTGGTGTCGGTGCGCGTGCGCGCCGGGTCGGAGCGATAGAACGGCTCAAAGAGGTGAGGCAGGTCCGCGGCAGCAATGCCGGGCCCGGTGTTCTCGACCGCGAGGCGCAGACCCCTTCCCCCCGGAATGGGGTGTACCTGCACGGTGATGCTGCCACCCCGCGGCGTAAACTGCAACGCGTTGTCGAGCAGATGATCGACCAGCCGTGTGATGAGCTCGGGATCGACCAACACGCTCGGATGGTCGCAGCACAACACGCGATCCACGGTGAGATCGCGCTCTTCGAACTTCCGGCGCAGCCGATCCAGCTTGTCGTCCACGAGTCGGGCCAGATCGGTGGCGACACGTTTGGCGCTGATCACGCGTGCCTCAGCGCGGGTCACGAGCAGCAGATCCTCGCTCATCTCGGTGAGGCGATCGATCTCCTCGAGCCCGCTGCGGAGGACCTGCTCGTACTCGCGCTGCGAGCGCGGCGACCGCAGCGCCACCTCAATCTCTCCCCGCAGTGCGGTGAGCGGCGTTCGCAGCTCATGACTGACGTCCGCCGTCAGACGGCGTTGCGCGGCGAATCCCCGTTCCAGCCGCTCCAACATGCGGTTGAGGACGGCGACGAGTCCTTCGTATTCCTCCGTGTCGGCGTGCGCGAGAATGCGCTGATTCAATGTGCCCGCTTCGATGCTGGTCGCCTGCGCGGTGATTTCGGTGACGGGCCGGACGGCCGAGGATGTGAAATGCCAGGCGCCGATGAGCGTCGCTGACGTACCGGCGACCACGACGGCGGCCAACGCAAGGATGAGATCGAGCTCCAGTGTAGAAGTCGAGAACGGCCGGTGCAGCGCGCGCGACGCGGCCCAATAGAACGCGCCCGTCGCCAACAGCAGCCCCGCGGCCATCGTCGCCGCGAAGCGCAGCGCCAGGGTGCGGCGGAGCGAGGCTCTCACGCCTCCGCTCGATCCGGCGTCTGCAGGCGGAACCCCACGCCGCGCACCGTCTCGATCAGTTCGTGGCCCGCCGCCTCCTTCAGCTTGCGCCGCAGATTGCCGACGTGCACGTCCACCACGTTGCTCTCGGGATCGAAATGCATGTCCCACACCTTCTCGAGCAGCTCCGTGCGGCGCACGACTTCTTCGGAGTGCAACAGGAAGTGCTGCAGCAAATGGAATTCCTTGGGGGTGAGATCCAGCGTCTTCCCATCGATCCGCGCTTTGTGCTTCAAGCGGTCCAGCTCCAGCGGACCATACCGCAGCAGCTCGGTGCGTCCCGCTCCGCCGCGGCGCACCAGCGCCCGCACCCGCGCGAGCAGCTCGTCGAACTTGAACGGCTTGGTCAGGTAGTCGTCGGCGCCCGCGTCCAAGCCCCGCACCACATCCTCGGTGGTATCACGGGCGGTGAGCATCAGAATCGGAATCGAGCGGCCTTCACGGCGCAGCTCCGCTGCCAGCTGCAGGCCCGTCTTCTTGGGAAGCATGACGTCGAGCACGGCGAGGTCGTAGTCGTAGACGTGGGCCATCATCGTGGCCTGGTCGCCGTCGCCGGCGACGTCCACGACATAGCCCTCTTCCCGCAGACCTTGCTCGATGAACCCCGCGACCTTCCGGTCGTCCTCCACCACGAGAATCTTCATGAAGTCACGCTAGCCGCGGTGCGTTGAACCTTGTCTAAAGGAGTCATGAAGGAATCTTCAGAATAAACGTCGCCCCTCCACCGGATGTCTCCTCGACCCTGAGACTCCCGCCGAGCGCTTCCGCCAAGCGCCGGGATACCGGAAGACCGAGCCCGGTACCGTGGCCGGACTGCGGATCGAAGCGCTCGAACGGCTCGAAGATCCGATCGCGCAGCTCGAGCGGCACCCCGGGCCCATGATCGATCACGGAAAACCTCACCCCGCCCGCTTCGGCTGCGACGTCTATCTGCACTGATGCTCGTTCCGGGCTGTGCCGCACGGCATTGGACAAAAGATTTACGAGGATCTGCTCGAGCCGGACCGGGTCGGTGCGAAGGGTCCCGGGAGCGCCGTCGAGCGTCACCGCCAGGCGCTGCTGTTTGGCCGCGGCCGCCGGTTCGCTCGTGCTGACGGCCCGCTGCACCACGGTGGCGGTGTCCACTTCCCGAATGACCGGCCGAACTTTGCCGGCATCGAGCCGCATCAGATCGAGGAAGTTGTTGAGCAGCACGATCGTGCGGTCGGCCGCTTCGTATACCTCGCGCACCGCCTGATCGGAGACTTCGGGCGTCTTCCGACGCACCAGCCGCTCCGCCCAGCCGTACACCCCGGTGAGCGCGTTGCGCAGCTCGTGGTTCATCATCGCAAAGAACAGGTCGCGCTGGCGCTGCATCGCCCGGATCTGGCCTACCAGCTGCTCGCTTTCCGCCAGCAGGCGCGCGTTCTCAACGGCCACGGCTGCCTGCGAGGCCAGCAGCACCGCGATCGCTTCATCCTCATCACTGAACTCGGCCGCGTCGATCTTCTCGGTGAGGTACAGGTTGCCGAAGGCACCCCCTCCCCCTCGCCCTTTGACCGGCACGCCCAGAAACGACGTCATGGACGGATGATGCGGCGGAAACCCGAAGCGCCGTGGGTGGCGATTGATATCAGCGCTGCGGATGGGCTTGCCCTCCCGGATCACCAGCCCCAGGAGCCCGCGCCCGCGCGGCAGATCGCCGATGCGGAGACGTGTGGCCTCATCCAGCCCAGACGTCACGAACTGCACCAGCGTCTCGCCGTCGTCGCCGAGCACGCCCAGGGCGGCGTAACGCGCGCCTACAACTTCGCGCGCGGCGTCCACGACCTCTTGTAACACGTGGTCGAGGTCGTGGCGCGAGAAGATCGCGACGCCAGCCGCGAGGAGCCGCTCGAATCGCTCACGAATTCGGTCCGCTTCGGGACGGGGGGCCACGCGTGATAATGCTTCATGCCGGGCACAGTGACAATTCACGTTACGGGCGTCATTCTTAAAGCAGTCGCAGCGCGCCCGCCGTCGCGCGTTACACTCGGAACCCACGACCGCGAGGCGATCATGGCTCGTCTTTCCAGGCTGCTTCCCGTTATGGCATTCGCTCTCTCCGCGTGCGGAGCCTCCCGCACGCCCGTCCCACTCGTCGGCGCGGCCTCGGATGTCTCGAGTCTGACGGGCGAATGGGCCGGCGAGTACAGCAGCGGAGAATCCGGGCGGAGCGGCAGCATCAGCTTTACGTTGCGCGCGGCGGGCGACTCCGCCTTTGGTGATGTAATCATGATTCCGACCGGCCTCGGCCGCCCCGTGAAGCCCTACTCGGATCAGCCGGTCGCGGGCAGCAACGCACCGGCGCCGACGACCGTGCTCACGATTCGGTTCGTGCGCGTGGAGCAGGGACGCGTGAGCGGCACGCTGGATCCCTATGCCGATCCCCAAACCGGCGAACGCCTGTTCACGACGTTCACGGGCGAGGTCAAGGGAAACACGATCGAGGGCACGTACACGACGCGGCTGCAAACGGGCGCAACCCAGATGGGCCGCTGGTCGGTGCAGCGGCGCGTCTAGACTTTCGCGGTCGCGACGGCACCCACGATGTCTGTCTGGGAGATGACCCCCACCAAGGCCCCGTCGTACTCCACGAACAGGCGCTGGACGTTGAGGTACAGCATCTCCTGGGCCGCCTGGCGAATGTCCAGGTCGGGATCGATCGTCGTCGGCCAGGGCGTCATGATCTCGAGGACGCGCGTGTTCTCGAACAGGCGCTCGCGCGCGACCGGGGTGTCACAGGCGCCTTCCGCCCTGAGCACCTCGCGGGTCGAGACGACGCCGACCGCGCGTCCCAACCGGTCGATCACCGGCAGCGCCGATACCTGCGCCTCGGCGAACACGACTACCGCATCGGCAATGGTGGCTTCGGTGCTGATCGTCTTGAGTGTCGTCTGCATCAGCTCGGCGATTTTCATTCGTCCTCCAGGTCCGGGTGTTACAATGGTGCCCGGCTGCTGATGAATTTCTCCTGAAACCATCCGGAAGGAGTACGCATATGCGCTGTCGTGCCCGACTCACCGTTGCGGTGGCCGTCGCGTCGTTCCTGGCCTGCGGCGAGCGCCCCTCGGCCGCACCGCGACAGGAGCAGACACCACCGACCACGGCACCGGCCGATGTCTCCCATGGCGAAGCACCGATCGGCTCGATAACCGATCCGGCAGCAATCGATCCGGTGGCCCCACCTCGCGCGAGCGGCCGGCGGCATCGACTCCGGATCACGATCACTCACGCCAAGATCACCATCGCCGACGGCGTGACCTACGACGCGTGGACGTTCGACGATCGTGTGCCGGGTCCTGTCCTGCGGGTCACCGAGGGCGACACCATGGACTTCACGCTCGTGAACCGGGCCCCCATGCCGCATAGCCTCGACTTCCACGCCGCCGAAATCGCGCCCAGCCGGGCGTACGTAAACCTCATGCCGAAGGACTCGCTGAGTTATCGATTCGTGGCCCGCGTGCCGGGCGCATTCATGTATCACTGCGGGACCGCGCCGGTGGCGCTCCATATCGCCAACGGCATGTACGGCGCGATCATCGTGGATCCGCGGCAGGGGCGCCCGGCGGCGAAGGAGTTCGTGTTCGTGCAAAGCGAGTTCTACACGAAGACGCTCGCTGATTCAACGCGCGCCATCGATTGGGACAAACTGCTCGGCCAGGCGCCCGACTACGTCGTATTCAACGGTCGGGAGGCCGTGTACGCGAAGCATCCGATTCCGGTGCGCGTGGGCGAGCGCCTGCGCATGTACGTCGTCAACGCCGGGCCCAATCGGTTTTCGGCGTTCCACGTGGTGGGGGCCATCTTCGATCGCGTGTATCTCGACGGCTCGCTCGCGCACCCGCTGGAAGGAGTTCAGACGGTGACGGTTCCGGTCGGCGGTGGCGCGATTTTCGAGGCGCGGCTTGTGGAAGCCGGCACGTACCCGTTCGTGAGTCACGCGTTTGTCGACGCGACGAAAGGCGCGGTGGGGGTCTTCAAAGCTCAGCAGCATTGAATTGATCGGAGCCTAGTTGAGGGAGTCTTTGGACTCGCGGGCGACCGTGGGAGTCGCGAACGCCGGCCGCTCGACGGGCTGCAGACCCAGGTGTTGCCGAGCCCGGTTGAGCGCGTCGTCGAGGTTGCCGTGAATGTTCTCTTCGCCGAGCTCGTCGTAGAGACCCGACCGATCCAGCGCGACGACCGGCTGCGCATGCACGTCCGACAAGATCACGAGGATGCCCTCCCCCCGGCTGCGGTGGATCAGCTCGCGCAGCGCGTGTAGCCCGGTGGAATCGATCGCCGGGACGTGCCGCAACCGAATGATCAGCACCTTCGGCTTTCCGGCAATTCGCCCCACGCGATCCTTGAACATCTCCGCCGCGCCGAAGAAGAACGGTCCGGTGATCTCATAGACCTGCACGTCTTTAGGCATGGCCCGCCGCAGCACAGCGTTGGGATCGCGCTCGAAATCGTCCACGGGGTCGGTGAACTCGTGCGTCAGCACGCTGATATTGGTCACTTCCGCCATGCGCCGCATAAAGAGGAAAGCGGCCAGCACCATCCCAACCTCGATGGCGACGGTGAGGTCCACGAGGACTGTCAGCAGGAATGTGGTCAGCAAGACGGCGACGTCGCTCTTGGGCGCCCGGAACTCGGAAACGAAGGTCCGCCACTCGCTCATGTGAAACGCCACCACGACCAGGATCGCGGCCAGCGTCGCGAGCGGAATCAGGGCGGCCCAGCGCCCGACAAAGAGCGTGATCAGGAGCAGGATGATCGCGTGCGTTATCCCCGCCACGGGCGTGCGGCCGCCGTTCTTGACATTCGTGGCCGTGCGGGCGATCGCCCCCGTGGCCGGCATCCCGCCGAACAGCGGCGACGCAATGTTCGCCACACCCTGGGCCACGAGCTCCATGTTGGAGCGATGGCGTCCGCCGATCATGCCGTCGGCAACCACAGCCGAGAGCAACGATTCGACCGCGGCGAGCAACGCGATCGTGAACGCCGGGCCGGCGAGCGCCTGAATGATGGGCAGCGACAGGTGCGGGATGCGTGGCTGGGGGACGCCCGCATGAATCTCCCCGAACCGCGCCCCGATCGTCTCGACCGGTAGGTGCAGGAGCTGCGCGAGCAGCGTCGTCACGATCAGCGCGACGAAGGGACCCGGAATGCGGGTCGAAATCCTCGGCCACACCATGATGATCGCGAGCGTGGCGACCGCGACGACCATGGCCCAGGGATTCACCGTTTCGAACGCGTGCACGTACGCGTCCCATTTGGGCAGGAATGCAGCGGGGACGGACTGCATCTCGAGGCCAAGCAGATCGCGGATCTGGCTCGAGAAGATGATGAGCGCGATCCCGCTCGTGAACCCGATCGTCACAGGGTACGGGATGAACTTGATCGCGGCGCCGACCCGTAGGAGTCCGAACGCCACGAGAATGAAGCCGGCCATCAACGTCGCCACGACCAACCCATCGACGCCATGCTGCTGGACGATGCCCGACACGATCACGACGAACGCGCCGGTGGGCCCGCCGATTTGCACGCGCGAGCCCCCGAGCAGTGAAATCAAGAACCCGGCGACGATGGCGGTATAGAGCCCGCGTTCTGGTGGAAGGCCACTCGCGATCGCAAACGCGATCGCGAGCGGGAGCGCGACAATACCGACGGTGATGCCGGCGATGATGTCCCGGGTGAGCTGCTCCCGGTTATAGTCGCGAAGTGTGGTGAAGAGCTTGGGGACGAGCACGCGCGCGAGAACATACTAAATTCGGGGCCATGATTCTATTCCGAACACTCGCGCTGGCCGTCACGCTCCAGCAACCGGCGCTCCTTCCCGACTCGACCGTTCGCGCATTTCTCCTGCCCCGCGTCGCGTCGTTCCCCGACACCGGCAAGCACGGCACGGGGATCGTGGTCGGCCTGCTCGACGCAACCGGCACCCGACGCATCATCGCCGCCGGAGCGGACTCCGCGAGCGTGTTCGAGATCGGCTCGATCACCAAAGTGTTCACCACGTCCCTGCTGCAAGACATGGTGGACCGGGGCGAGGTCCGTCTGGGCGATGCGGTCTCGCAGTCCTTGCCCACATCGGTGAAGGTGCCCGCGCGCGGCGACCGCGTGATTACGCTGCTCGATCTGGCCACGCAGTCGTCCGGCCTCCCGCGCATGCCCTCGAACTTCACGCCGCGCGATTCGATGAACCCGTACGCCGACTACAGCGTGCAACAGATGTACACGTTCTTGTCGGGCTACCAGCTCACGCGAGACCCTGGGGCGGACTACGAATACTCGAACCTCGGGATGGGGCTGTTAGGCCATGCGCTGTCCCTGAAAGGGCGCGCGAGCTACGAAGACCTGCTGCGGCGGCGCATCCTTACACCGCTCGGTCTGCGTGAGACCGCCATCACCCTGACGCCGGCGATGCGTGCGAAGCTCGCGCCCGGGCACGACGCCGAGGGTCGAGTCGTGCCCAACTGGGATCTCCCGACGCTGGCGGGAGCCGGGGCGCTCCGGTCGACCGTCAACGACATGCTGACGTTCATAGCGGCCAATCTCGATTCTGCGGCGACTCCGCTGTCTCCGATGCTCCGGCGTACGCACGGCGAGCGCCACGCTACCAATAACCCGAGTCTCAAAATGGGCCTGGGCTGGCACATTCTGGCGCGGCCCGTGGGCAACATCGTGTGGCACAACGGCGGGACGGGAGGTTATCGCTCGTTCGCCGCCTTCGATCCGGTGCGACGGCTGGGGGTCGTGGTTCTATCCAACTTCGATGCCAGTGTGGACGACATCGGATTTCACCTGCTGGACGAGACATTCCCACTTCGCCCTGTCCCCAAGCGGCGCCTGGAAGTCGCAGTCGATTCGTCGGTGCTGATGCGCTACGTCGGCGAGTACGAGCTCGCCCCGACGTTCCACGTCGTGGTCACGCGCGAGGCGGCGCGTCTGTTCGTCCAGGCAACCGGCCAGCCGCGGTTCCCGATCTTCGCTGAGTCCGATTCGACGTTTTTCCTGCGAGTCGTCGACGCACAGATCACGTTTTCGCGGGATGGAATGACGCTGCACCAGAACGGGCAGAACAGTCCCGGGCGCAAGATCCGAGAGAACTAAAGGGGAAAGGAGTGGGGGACGAACACGGCGCGAGAAGCGCCGCCGTGCTCGTCCCCGGTCTACTAGGGCTGCTGCCGCAGCTGCACGCGCCGGTTCTGGGCCCGCCCTTCCTCTGTATCGTTGGGCGCAACCGGCTGATCGGGTCCGATCCCGACCGCCGTCAGGCGGTCCGCCGCGATGCCCTTGGCAATGAAGTACGCGCGCACCGCGTCGGCACGAGCCTTGGACAGCCGCAGGTTGGCGTCGCGATTCCCGACATTGTCGGTGTGCCCTTCGATCACGACCCGCAGCTCGGGACGTTCCCGCAACGCCGTGACCACCCGGTCGAGTGGGCCCTGCGAGTTCAGCGTGAGTTTCGCGCTGCCGGTCAGGAAGGCTACGCCTTCCAGGACCACGGGGCCCGACGCGGGACAGCCGGCCGCGTCCACTGAAGTGCCGGCGGGCGTTCCCGGACATGTATCCCGGGCATCCGCGACGCCGTCGCCATCAACGTCGGCCGGGCAACCGGTCGGATCCACGCCGAGCCCGGCGGCTGTGCCGGGACACCGGTCTTGCGAATCGACCACTCCGTCACCATCCGCATCCACGGGGCAGCCGTTCGCGGGATCGACGCGCGCGCCGGCGGGCGTGCCGGGGCACCGGTCGGATGGATCGGCGACGCCGTCAGCATCGGTATCCATCGGGCAGCCGCTGGCGTCGACACGGTTTCCCGTCGGCGTATTCGCGCAGCGGTCCTGCGGATCAACCACACCGTCGCCGTCCACGTCCGTGCATCCGATGGCATCCACCCCAACTCCCGTGGGACTGTTGGGGCAGCGGTCGCCCTGGTCGGGCACGCCATCGCGGTCCGCATCGGGGCAACCGTTCACGTCGACCGGCGTATCCTCGAGCGTGTTCGCACAGCGATCCGCGTTGTCGTTCACGCCGTCATGGTCCTTGTCACCGGGCCCGCCGCGGAGCATCAGGCTGCCGCCCGCCTGCACGGCGTAGTGCACCGTGGGGTCCGCCGCAACGGCCTGGTCGAGCATGTAATCCGCGGTGACCTCGCCACGCACCGACAGCCGCTTGCCGAGACTCAACCGCACTCCGGCCAGGCCGCCGATACCGTTCTCCTTCGCATCCAAACCGGCACCGTAGCTGTTGTATGCCCAACCCCCGCCGAGCAGCAGGGCCATCCGTTTTGTGAACGGGAGGTTGCCCATCAGGCGGACGTGGAACGGACGGTGATCGACGTCGACTCCGGCCAACTTCGTCGAAACAAGCCCGCCATCTGCTTCGAGCAGAAGCTTGGACGAGAAGAAGATGCCGAAACGAGCGCCAACCCCAGGAGCATCGTCGAGGCCCAGGTCCGGGTCGTACGCGCCCCACCGTGCAAAGCCGCCGAGCTCGATCGTCCCGCCGTGTTGTGCGGCCAAGGGGACGGCGGAGATAGCCAGGGCGGCCAGAATCCCCGCAAAACGTGATGTATGCATGGGCTTCACGATGCGCACGACTCAGGCAGGGCCGGAATAACCCCTTAGTCTTATGCCGTTTTTCCGGCTCGGACGCGACTTTCCGGCCATGCGTACGACTCTATTCCCGTTGCTCGTCGTGTGCGCCTCCGCGCTGCAGGCGCAGGACTATAGCTGGCCCCGCGAGATCCCCGTTTCAGGTGGCGCCACGGGTACCATCGTGCTGTACCAACCCCAGGCCGAGCAGCTCAACGGCAACGCGCTGACTGCCCGAGGGGCGATCGCGCTGAGGGTGGCCGGCCGAGCGGATCCTGTCTTCGGCGCCATGTGGATGTCGGCGACGATCGAGGTCGACCGGGACTCGGGGATGGTGTGGGTCAACAACCTCAGGGTCACCCGGGTGCGCTGGCCCGAGGCCACCGAGGAACAGCAGCGGCGGTTCACGCAAATCGTCGAAATGGACTTTCCCAAGTCCGGCTTCCGCTTCACGCTGGCACGCCTGCAGGCCAGCCTGGCATCCGCCGATGCGGAGCGGAGCCACACCGACGGCTTGAAGAGCGACGCGCCGAAGCTCGTGTTCACCGAACAGCTCGCCGTGCTGCTGCTGTACGACGGCGAGCCGCGGCTCCAACCGATCCCGAACACGGCGCTCGCCCTGGTGGTCAACACGCCCTTTGGCGTCGTGAAGGACACGGTGACCGGCACGTTCTGGCTCGGCGCCGGTCCCGGCAGCTGGTACTCGGCAACCGATCCGAAGGGACCGTGGACTGCCGGTGGGACTCCGCCCGACGCGATCCGTAGGCTGGCCGGCGACACCATCACGGTGGGACGAGTGGACACGTTGTTTGCGCCGAGCGCCGATACGGCGGCGACCAAGCCCGATACAGCGGCGGCCCCGCCCCGCACGGACACATTGTTCGCGCCGCCACCGGCCATCGTGACGGCCACGGAGCCGACGGAGCTGGTCGCCACGCAGGGGCCGCCCAAATGGACAACGACAGCAGGCGGCAAGTTGCTGTACGTCCAAAATACCGAGACGCCGTGGATCCGTGAGACAGAAGGCAAGGACAACTACGTCCTGATCTCGGGGCGCTGGTTCCGCAGCCAATCGCTGCAAGGGCCGTGGAGCTTTGCGCGAGCCGATTCGCTGCCCGCGTCCTTCCAGGAGATTCCGCCTGACTCGCCGATCGGTGGCGTGCGGAGCTCGATCGCGTTGACGGTCGAGGCACAGGACGCCGTGCTCGACTTGCAGATTCCTCAGACAACCGCGGTCGTACGCAGCCAAACGACCTTCACCGCGAAATACGACGGCGAGCCGAAGTTCCTGGCGATCCCCGGCACGTTAGTCGCCTATGCCACGAACACGCCCTCCTCGGTGCTGCATGTGGGCGGTGCCTACTACGCGTGCGACAACGCCGTCTGGTTCAAGGCGACGAGCCCGCAAGGGCCGTGGATCGTGGCAGACAGCATCCCGCGCGACGAGATCGCGAAGATTCCGCCCAGCGTGCCCGTTTATCCCGTGACCTATGTGCACGTCTACGGCTCGACGCCGGAGGTCGTGTATGTCGGCTACACGCCTGGCTACGTCGGGGCGTATCCGTACTACGGCGCGCCGGTATACGGCACCGGGTACGCGTATCCGCCCTACGTCGGCACGGTCTACTATCCGTACCCGGTGACCTACGGCGTCTCGGCGACCTACAATCCGTACGTGGGCTACGGAATGGGCACGACGTTTGGGACCGCGTTCTTTGCATTCGGCGTCGGTGTCGCGATCAGCAACAGCTATCGCTATTACCCGGCCGGTGGCTATCGCGGCTGTTTCAATTGCACGATCAACGTGAACCGGGGCGGGAATGTGAACCGCCGCAACAATGTGAACATCGGGAACACGGCCGGCGGCGGGGCGCGGCAGCGGCCGTCAAGCAGGCCCTCGGCGTCGCAGCGGCCCGCCAGCTCGAATCTGTACAATCGACCTGAAACCCGCGCTCGCAACGCCGACCGTGCGACTCAGCAGAGAGCCAGTCAAATGGGAGCCAATCGGACGGCACGCGGCTCCAACAACGTGTTCGCCGATCGCAACGGCAATGTGCACCGCCGGACGTCGGGTGGTGGGTGGGAATCCCGCCAGGGCAACAACTGGTCACGCGACCGCGGGGGCAGCAGCTACGGTTCGCAGGGTGGGAATCGTGAATATCAAGCGCGCCAGCGCAGCTCGACGCGCTCTTCCGGCGGGAGTCGTGGTGGTGGGCGCGGCGGTGGCGGGCGGAGGAGATAGACGGGAGCGGCGCCGGTCGGCATCGAACCGACGAATCGAGGTTTTGCAGAAGCCCGGGAGCGCGCGATTCGCCGAACTGCGGCTTCCTCGATTCTCGCCATCGTTCACCGTCTGGGTCTCGATTGGCGGTGCCTACTACATCATTTGTTTTGCGATCCTGTACCGCCTGCTCGCATCTCATCTCCCTGGCAGCATACACAACGCCGCGTTCATTCTCGTCGTACTCCTCATGGCTGCGAATGCAGCCTGGGGCGTTCTGTTTTTCAGACGCAAGGACCTGCGTGCCAGCTTCCTGGCGTTTTTGCCGTACGGTTTGCTCACACTCGTGCTGACGCTGATGCTCGCAAGCATCGATTGGATTGCGGCCTTGCTGCTGGCGCCGTATCTCGCCTACCTCGGATACGCGTCGTGGTGGGCACATCGTGTCTGGGTGTTGAACCGCGCGTAGCCTTCAAGAACCCATCGCGCGACGTTGCAACGGCTTCTAACAAGATGTAGCATCCACTGAAAGGGTGCGGCGAGGTCTCCCTCCGCCGCAGGTCAACTTGGTTGGTCGGGCCGCCAACCTCCAGACAGCCCGCATCCGGGCGAACTGGAGGGGGCGTGGTGAAGCGACCCGAAGATTACTCTCCTCGATGGTCTGTACTGGGCAGTCATCGGCTGCAGGCCGTTCCTTAACAGTCCACCGTGCTCATTCTCTTCTCGATGATGCCGGGCGCGCCGGCAAGCACCAGCGACGCCCCGGCCGCGCAGGTCCTGCTCGCACTCGTTGTCGTGTTGGCGATGGCCAAAGTCTGTGGTCATCTCGCCGTCCGTCTAAAGCAACCCGCCGTATTGGGAGAGCTTGTCGCCGGAGTAGTCCTCGGGAATCTGGTGCTCATCGGAGTCGATTTCGCCGAGCCGTTCAAGACCAACGCTACGCTCGACACGTTGGCTCAACTCGGCGTCATCATCCTTCTCTTTGAGGTCGGATTAGAGTCCACCGTACGCGACATGTTGAAGGTCGGCTGGGCATCATTGCTCGTTGCCGTTCTCGGGGTGGTGACGCCGTTCGGCCTTGGGTGGGGAGTGGGAGCGCTGCTCCTGCCTGCACACAGCTCCTACGTCCACGCTTTCCTGGGAGCTACCCTGACGGCGACCAGTGTCGGGATCACGGCGCGTGTGCTCAAAGATCTGGGCAAGAGCCAGTCACCGGAGGCACGGATCATTCTTGGCGCGGCGGTGGTGGATGATGTGTTAGGACTCGTGATCCTGGCCGTGGTGAGCGGGGTCATTCAGGCGGCGGACCGTGGTGCGGACTTCGCATACAGCGGCATCGCACTGATCGTCGCCAAATCCGCCCTCTTCCTGTTCGGCGCAGTATTCGTCGGCCTCGCGCTTTCCCCACGGCTGTTCAGTATTGCGTCTCGCTTGCGAGGCCCCGGCGTGCTGCTCGGTACGGCGCTGGTGTTCTGCTTTGGTCTGAGCTATCTCGCCGCGGCAGTCGGGCTCGCGGCGATCGTCGGAGCGTACGCCGCCGGCCTCATTCTGGAAGATGTCCATTATCGGGAGTTCACTGAGCGGGGCGAGCACCAGCTCGAGGAGCTCCTGCAACCGGTCGGCGCGTTTCTAGTGCCGTTGTTCTTTGTGCTTATGGGAATGCGCGTGGACCTGGCGACGTTCGCTCGGGGTGACATCCTCGGATTCGCGGCATTGCTTACGGTGGCGGCAGTGATCGGCAAGCAAGCGTGCATGCTCGGTGTTCTGGACGGCAAGCTGGATCGTCTGTCGATTGGCCTCGGCATGATTCCGAGAGGTGAAGTCGGTCTGATTTTCGCGAGTATCGGATTGGGGCTGACGATCGGTGGTGAGCCGATCGTCGACCGCGGTATCTACTCGGCCGTCGTCATCATGGTGATCGTGACAACTATGGCGACGCCGCCCGCGTTGCGTTGGAGCCTATTGCGTCGCGAGCAAAAGCACGGGAGTTGAGTCTCACGAGTGAAACGCGCGGGAGAGGCGCCGGTCGGAATCGAACCGACGAATCGAGGTTTTGCAGTTTGGGAGTAGCACATGGGGCCCTTTGCGATCCTGTCGGTACGTGTGTGGGCTACAAAGTACTTACAGGCTTGGGGCAATTCTTTTCATATGGCCCTGTGGGGCCCTATTTGGCCCTTCGTATTGGATAGCCATTGGATGGACGAGTTCATGGCTGCTTGGCTGTTTTCTCCAACTGCTGAATGACCGCGGTAGGGATCTGGAGACAGACGCACTCGACTTCAAAATTGTGCCGCACCCGTATTCCCTTGCCCTTATACCTGAACGCTAGAGTAACGTTGAAGTCCAGACGCGCTCTTGGCGCTGATTTCGCATTTTGACTCGGCTCGATGGCGTTCACTATGTCGCGGATGTCGGCAGCGGCGAGCTTCACCGAAAAGAATGCTGCGTCCACGCCTTCAACCGAAATTGAACCGGCTGCCTTCAGAAGCTCTGATGGTTCCGCCAATGGCCGGCTTGCGAGCCGCCACCAATGCAGTTCGACGTGCTCAACCGTGAGCGGAACTCCTGAGAAATTGACCACAGCGATTCGAAAATCGGCTCGTCCTTTGTCTGACGCTTCGATATAGACACTGAAGCTCTCAAAGCCGAGCCGAATCTTGTTTTCAGGACGACGACGCTCTTTCCATCGCTTGAGCGCGGGCCATCCTGCATCCCACAGTCGCTCTAAGATTCGGACCGTGCCGCTCGAAGGCTCAAGTTTTGTGAGTTGAACACCAAGAGAATGAGGTCGGTTTATCGTCATTGCTTGCGTGGGGCCCGGGTCGTTGAGTTTGAGGACTGGACCATCGACGGTTCGTCGTCTAGGTCACGGAGTACTTCCCCAATCCGCCTATTGAGACTATCAAACTCAATTCCCATAGCACCGAGGGCGCGATCACCTTCCTCCAGCGACGCGCACATCGCCGCCTTGGTGCTGTGGTTCTTTACTTCCGTTACCAGATTGCGAACGGTTTCATCTCGAACACGCACGGCGAGCATTGAAGTACGGGCATTGGCTAAGCGATTGGCTTCAGCTAAGTCTTCACTGAACAGCTGCTTCTGCCATTTGCCGGTTTGTCGGAATGAAACAACGTCGTGGTGGTGCATCTCGCCAGTGGTCCGCACCAAATCCATCATGGCGTCTTGTAGGTCGAGAAGAGTTTGGCGTTGAAAGGCAGTTCGACGTTCAAACAGGTGGTCCTCCCGCGCCGCGTTCCTCGCTTCGCGCTCTCGCTCGCTAGTGCGCCTATGTTGCAACCAGTCGGCGGCGGCTTTTACCGCGTAGCCGAGAAGCAGAGTAAATACCGGAAACCAACCGACCGTGGTCTCCCCCATTGTGGCCTCTCTTATCTACTGGAGCAGACTCGGGTTCTTTTGCAGCTGCTCCCATGCCCATGGTTGCACATTGTAAGCGAAGTCGCCATCCATCGTGCCGACGTTGGAAGATTGGTACAGGATACCTGCTTGAACGAGGCCGTTTACCACCCCATCCATGAAGTTCAATGTTTGGCTTCGCGTGTTCTCGCCAATGTACTGCCGAAGAATGCGCTTTTCGCTAGGAGTGAGTTGGCGAAGTCGTTGAAGTCCGTGGCGAATTAATTGTCTGTCTGACCACCAGCTTGTAACCTGTCCCCACAGAACCGCGAGCGGATGACTGACAAGGAGCGCCAACGAGAGCAAGAACGCCGCGCCAATCCACCCGCGATAGGTTGCCCGAAAGTGATCAAGACCGATTGTTGTGAGTGGGCTGTCAGGAAGGAACAAGAGTACTGCCGATGCAAGGGCAACCGCCACGTAGTGGCGGGGAGAGAGCTTGATCCAGTCCACGATCTTGCTGAAATCCACGGCTAGGCTCCGCTACTAGCTTTCACTTGTTCGGGGAGGTCGCACGGTGAGTACAAGATAGGGAGCTACTCCATAAAACACTAAGAGCCAGATGGACGTGAATGGCGACGTTGGGGTCTGCTTAAATGTGTATCCAAATGCGTTTCGTGCGATGGAATGTTGCAGCGGCCCACCGACGTACTGAGCGATCTCCTCTTGCAGCTTCTTGTCTCTCTCGAAATCCGGATCCACCGTTACTCGTGTGTCGAGCGGAAGCGGCATCTTGGTTTCGTGATAAAAGAGGCCCCTTGTTATACGTTCGAGCGATCTAGTGAGGCGTGGTACGTCGACTACGTAAGCTGGCGCCTTCCCGACGTAAATCCCTGCTGGCGTGACCAGGTCAACGTCGCGAAAACTCTCATAGATCATCCCTGAAAAAGCCCGGGCCTCCGCTCTAGCAGCAGCCCGGTAAAGCGACTCAAGTAACTTCTCTCCGGCTGGCTGGTCCGCAACATCGCGTCGCATGATCAAGACTGCTCGAAGGTACTCGTCATCCTTCTCAAATGACTTGTGACACACATCGCAAGCGGGAACTGTTATCAAATCCGATGTCCAGGGAGCCGGAAAGAGAAGTTTTGGTGGAACATGGTCCCGGGAGGTGGCCGGATGGACCTGACAATAGATGCAGAGGGGTTGGGCCACGAATCAACGGTAAGTAAGGATGTGCTCGCGAATTACCCGAATGAGGAATTGGAGCCCGACCTGATTAGACAGCAACGGCCCTCGAGCCGCCAAGCCCGAGGGCCGTGATCAATCTACTACTCACGCCGTCTTGAACAACAACGACTCCAACTTCAGCGGCGCGTCTTGGGTCTGCTTCGGTAGTGCGTGCCCGTAACGTGCGATGGTGAATGACGCCTTCTCGTGCCCGAGCAAATCCGCGACCACGTTCACCGGCACGCCATTCATCAAGAGCAGCGACGCATAAGTGTGGCGCAGGTCGTAGATGCGGAACGCGGGTGTGAACTCGCGATCCGGTAGTGGCCCGGTTGGATGCTGACGCTGCGGCTCATCGCCCCATTCTCCAAGTCCGGCCTGCCCACACACGCGCTCGAATGAGCGCCGAGCGCCATACAACGGCGTGCCCTTGGACGTAGTAAACACGAAACCGAAATCTTGCCACTTCTCGCCCGCCACCAGTCGTTGCCGCTTCTGCTGGGTCCGCCACCGCATCAGCTCGTGCGATGTTGTCGGCGGCAGTGGTACCACACGGCGCGACTTCTTGGTCTTGGGCCTCTCCAGCTTATAGCCCTTCATGCCGCGAATACGAACGAGATTGCGGCGGACCTGTATGGCCTTCCCGTCTTCCTTCACGTCGGGCCATTGCAACGCCAGCGCTTCACCCGGTCGCAGGCCGCTGCCGAGTAAAACATGCCACAACGCGGACCAGCAGCGCTCGGGGATGAAGCGTTCGTTATTGCGCTCGCGCTCTTGGTCATCTGCAATCGCCCGCGCCACCGCGAGAAAGCGGTCAGCTTCATCTTGGTTCATGGCTTTGGCGGATGAATCACCACCGTCGTCGTCTTCGTCATCAGATGCATCCGCAGTCGTCACTTGCGGCACGTTCGCGAGGTCCGCAGGATTGCGGCCCAAGCTACCCTTCTCCACCGCCTCAACGAACACCTGCCCTAGCACCCGGTGCAACTTCTTGATGGTGCCAACCGTGGTCTCTTTCTTCATGGCCTCATACAGATCGTTCAACGTGTGATAGCTCACGCGGTCCATGCGCGTCCGCCCCACCAGTGGCAGCGTCGCCTTCTTCGGCGTGATGATCCACTCGGTCAGGAGCAGTCGGTAGCCCGCCATCGTCTGCGGGCCCGCCGCGTGTAGCTTGCCGTTCCGATCACGGACCGAGCCTTCTTCTTTGCGTGCTAGCCACCACGTTAGGTACTCAGCGAGCGTCCGCTTGTCCCTTGTCGGGCGCTCGCCAGCGTCCTTCCGATCTTCTTGCTGGCGTGCCCACTTCTTCGCTTCCTTCTCCGTCGCGAATGTTTTGTAGATGTACGGCTTGTCGCCGCCCACGTACACGCGAACATCCCAGCGCGAGCCATTCTGTGTCTCGCGCTTGTGAATCCATGGCATTTTGGAGCGCATTGATCATTCCTCCTTATGACTATTAAGTAGGGATTTGAGGCGTTATCGCCGAGCAGAAACACGAAGGGCGACCATTTGTCGGGGTCGCCCTGTTGAAAACGTACTAGTGGCGTTCTTTAGATCATCGGTTCAAGCGGGTCAGCGAGGACCAATTGTCGAGCCACCGTGTGAAGTCGTGTCGGTCGTTCTGATATGCTCCGGCGAGTATACGAAGTTCGTCCGTCCGCTTTACATCGCGCGTTTCCCAACAACGGCCCGCGGCCGTCGTCCAAAGATAAAGATGGACCTTTGTTTTCGTTGGAGTACGCATGCGTATACGACGCCAAAGCTCCTTGGGAGGGATGACGACGTAATCCACGGTACGCGCTGCAAACCCATGAAGTACGAATACCCAGTAATCGGCCGGCGACCTTTGAAGCTTGTCGCGGGTGATTGTCCACCAGCCGCATGCCCGCAGGTTTTGCTGAAATAACGGTCCGAATCTGGCGGGATTCGTAACGAGGAAGTCTTTCGAATACTTCACTTGAAGGGCGACTGTTCGGCGATGATTCCGGCCTGACACGAGCAGATCAACGCCGGTATCGCGCGTAGGCACCCAGAGCTGCACACGACGGAAGCGTTGCTCGATGTGCGCTGCAACAAGCTGCTCACCAGCGTGCAAGGAGAAGAAAGGTCTCATGGATGCGCCTTTGGTGTGTTTTCAGGGGGGATGAACTCAAAACGTCCTTTGATCCACTTGTTAAAGAATGTCCCTTTGGAAGGGGATACGAGAAAATCGTCAAACAGTTCGGGCTCAACATCCCTATAGATGTAGAGGCCGATCCCATGAAAACGGACGTGCAGGTCGCGGTTCCGCGCATCATAGCCGATCGCAGCGATCGTAGACGACGATACGATGTGCATTTCAGGCATGGAGTGCGTTCATCATGCGCCAACTTAGGGCAGAACGCGAGAGCGACTTGACCAACCTTCCCGGTGGTGACACCGTTCAACCGCTGTGCCTACTCTTCGTGTACCAGCACGCGGCCTGCGGGGAGAATTTCGCAACCCGGCGGCGCTGACCCACGGCCTGACGCCCACGATAGTCGAGCAAGGCGTAAAGCATGTTTACAAAGTCTTGGATGACATCGACGCCACTCTGCTGGAAGATGGTGTGCGGCTGGCCGAGGTTATTGAATTGGCCAACCTGTCATCCATGTTGGGCAACTTGCTCGCTCTCGGCATCGTCCGAGCGAGCGGCGGTGTCTTTACTCGCGCAGGTCCCCACAAGTACCAGGACCTGCGCGCCAATCACAAGAACGCTGCGAACATCGAGATCAAGATCGCGCTGGAGGACAATAAGCCGAAGGGACATCTCCCCAAGGCCGGACATTATCTCATAGGGCGCTACGTTCTAGGGAACGCGGACGGTACCTGCACCGTTGGTGAACGCGGTCTCGTCGTTTGGTTTTGGGAGATCCGATTTGGCGAATTGGACCTGGATGACTTCTCGATTAGCAACACAGCCGGAGACTCAGGCAAGACTGCAGTCGTCAAGACGGAAGCACTCAAAAAGCTCCGGCTAGTTTATTTCGATGAGCCACTCTGCCCCTATAAGCGGGTGCCGCGTTTCTTGAAGATGTTCGGGGCCTAAAAGGCTCGCTACCACTGCTCAGCCAGTGCCTCCGCGATCAGTTGCCCCAGGATGGGCGGCACAGCATTACCAATCTGCTTAACGAGCTGACTGCGAGTTCCCGCGAATACGAAGCGATCTGGGAAGCCTTGAAGGCGTGCACCCTCCCGTGGCGTGAGCGCGCGATCTTGAAATGGATGAATGCACTTGTTTGATGCCGGATGAACGAAATTAACCGTGAGCGTGACACTCGGTTCGTCTGGCCGTAGACGGCTGTAGGAAGAGCTAAATCCGCTGCTCGTCATCCCTCGTGGGAGCGCCGCGCGGTTTCTTCCTGCCTTGCGTATGATCGCCAACATTCGTGGCGAGTGACGAGTTGCATCATGAAGTGTCAATCGTTTTTCATCGCCGCGCATACGCCATTCGTATGGCGTGGGCTCGACATCCGCTCGATATGCACTCGACTCTTCACCGCTCTGCAGCGGTGGAAGGTCATGTATCGCCTCCATAATCGTGACCGCTGGTTGCACCTGTGGGTTGAAAAGTGGATCGACGTACACCTTGGGGGCTGAGCGACCAGCCATGCTACGGTGGTTCGTGTAGTGGGTGGGCTTCGGCCACTCGAACTTCTGACCTTCACGACTTCCGACGACAATTAGACGCTCCCGGTTCTGCGGTAGACCATAGCTCGCTGCATTCAACACGCGGTACTCGGTCTTGTATCCTGCGGCGGTGAACGCCGTCAGTAACTGCGGTAGGGCATTGCTGCCGCCGTGCGTCAACAGACCCACGACGTTTTCAAGCACGAACCACTTTGGTCGAAGTCCCGCCACGACCAAAGCAAAGTGTTCGAACAGATTGTTGCGCTTGTCGCCTTCGGTCAGCGCGCGGAAAGGCCGGATTGAAGAGAACCCCTGACAAGGCGGGCCCCCAATAACTATGTCCGGATTGAGTGCTGCATCTCCAAGTTCAGACATTCCCACATTGCGGATGTCGCGAAGAATCGTGGTAGCCGTCGGATGATTTGTGCGAAATGTCTCTGCCCGATCCGTTAGGAGATCCAGGCCCCCGGTGACGACGAACCGTTTGGTAAGTTCAAACCCATAGGAGAAACCACCGGAGCCACAAAACAGATCGAGCACGCGCAGCATGCCAGCAGCGGGCTGAACTTCGCGCGGGATCAACGCGTCGCCATTTACATGCTCCGTGCGATAGCCTTCGCCTGGAGTTGCTTCATCCATAAACACCCGCTGCTCACGCTCCAATACGTCGAAAGAACACGACAGAGCCTTGGCGAGCTTTCGGAGGATGTCGTGCGGGGGTAGTTCAAGGCCCCGCTCCCATTTCCGTAAATCGGTTGGTCTGACACCAACTTCTTCTGCGAGGTCGCTCTGAGGTTTCCCGAGAGCGAGCCTCCGTGAGCGAAGGTCGGTCAAATGATGCTCCTTTCGGGTCGCACGCTAATGAGATCGCAAGAACGTGCGTAATCGCTTCTTAAGCTTCGCCACATCTGCTGTTTCACATTCCCAGATCAACAAAACGCGCCATGCCTTAGCGCGAAGCGCTAGGCAATTTTGGCGGTCGCGCGCCACGGTCTGACGAAACTTGCTGATCCACAGCGCTCGGTTTCGGCGTGGCATGGTCGTTCGGTCACAACCACGGTGGCGATGCCAAAAGCAGCCGTGAACGAAGATGATCTTGTGTTGTACTTGGAGTACGACATCCGGTCGGCCGGGTAGGTCGTACTGATTAATCAGACAACGGCGGTAGCCGAGCTGTCTGACGATTCTGCAGACGAGTCGCTCTGGTGCGGTAGCCTGCTGGCGCACCTTCGCCATTCGGCGTGACGTCGCGACGTCGGTCTTGTACCCTCCGCCGTACACGTCTACAAAGACCTCTGGCTTGGTTCTACCGATTCTACCAACTCGCGGTAGATCTTGCCAGCGCTTTACCGCGGTGGCAGAACGTAATGGGGGGTTGTCAACCCGGCATCAACGCTCTAGGGACCGCGAAAACTCGAAAATGCCATTTTCGAATGGGATCCCCGACTAAAGAGTTCTTATTTCTGTTTCTGATCACGCGCCTTCAATCCTTTCGCAATCATCGCTTGATAGGGGCCCTTGCCGCCGAGGTGCGCGCGCAGCGCGGCGCGGAGTCTGTCGTTGTTGCGGAAGCCGAGCTTCGTGGACTCTTTGATCAGTGCCGACTCCCCGCCCTGCAGCCGCTTCACGATCTCGTTCAGCTTCTCCTTGGGAATGGGCTGGGCAGTCTTCGACGCCTTCTTGCTGGCGGTCATAGGAATCCTCCATCGGTTGTGTGGGGAGTTGCTTAGAGCAGACCGGCTTCCGCGAAGCTCACGTAGCGGTCGGCCGCGATGACGACGTGATCGAACACAGGGATATCCAGGAGGCGGCCCGCGTCCACTAGCTGCCGCGTGACACTCCGATCATCCGCACTCGGGGTGGGATCGCCGCTGGGATGATTGTGGACGACGATGATGCCGGACGCACCCGCCAAGATCGCACCGCGAAACACCTCCCGCGGATGGACCAGCGAACTGTTGACGATCCCCCGCGAGACTTCTTCAATCGCTCGCACCTGAGACTGACTGCCAAGCGAGACGACGTAGAAGGCTTCGACTTCGAGCGCCGCGATCCGCGCCGCAAGCAATCGCTGCACGTCATGCGGTCCTCGGATGCGCTCGCCATGCTGGAGCGTCGTGCCTGGCTCCCGAACCAACCGCACAAAACACCAGCGCGGGAGATTCTTCGGTCGCTTGATAGGAAGCAGCTCGAGTTGCGTGCTCATGCGTCCGCCCCGACGGCGAAGAACGCAATGAACAAGCGGCCCACGATATTCGGCATGTCGGTCACCACCTCCCAATCCAGCTTCGCATCCTTCAGGCTCTCGATGGCTCCGCGTAAGTGCGCGACCGTCAGTGCGGGCGGTCCGTGGTGTTCGAGGATCACCAACGCCGCTTCCGCGCGCCGCATCGCCCGCCCCAGTTCTGGATTGAGGACCCACGTTGCGGTGGACAGTTGCTCGATCAAGCTGAGCATGGTGAGCGCGTTGCGGATGTGCTGTGCTGGTGTTTCGACTTCCGGTGCAGCGTCGGTGGTGAGGATGAGGATGGTAGGCATGTGCTGCGGCGAAGTGAACATGACAGCCTCCTTGGCGAAGTGACTCCCAGAAACACGAAAGGCCACCGCTGAGGGTGGCCGGTGACATCGAAACGAGATTGGGGGTTGCTATTTCCTCCACACCACCTTGGTCTGCTCGCCGCGCAGGATGATACCAGCGGCTCCATGCAGCCCTTCCAGACAGTCGCGACAGATCTTCGTTAGGAACGTCTGGAATCCGTTCGGACTGACGCGCAGGTCCCACAGCTCAAGGCCGGTCGGCTCGAATGACTCCGCGCCGATTCGTCCGGGGATGGGGCGATAGTTCGGTGCGCCGCACACGTTGCAGCTCGCGATGGTGTCTGCATTGCGGCGAATCTCGAGGTTGGGGTCTTTGGTGTCGGTAAGCATTGCCTGCTCCTTGCTGAGGTGAACGTGAGGAAGGTTCAGATGATCACAAGCACGCGCGGCGCGCGATCGGGGCGGTTCGGCGGCCCGTCGCGTTCTTCGTCGTAGTCTTCGTCGCGGATCCGCCAGCCGGAATGGCTGTAGGCGGTTTCTTCCAGCGCTGCTTCTTCGCATTCGCCTTGGAGCGCGTGAACCTGCGGCGTGTTGTGGTAGTCGCCGTAGTTCGAAGTGAACATCACCGGCATGTCGGGATCTTCATCTTCTAGCGCTTCGATTAATTCGCGAACGGTGATCGTGCGCAGTGTACCACGCCGCCCATGTAGGTCGGTGGAACGTGCCATAACTACCTCCTGCTGATTGTGGAGTGGAGAACTGCCGAGTTGCTAGCGAGTCAGCTTTTCAAGAGAAGGGAACTTGACCAAGAGCTTTTCCATCGACTGGACTAACGCCGTCACGATGCCGTCGGGGTCGGATGGATGGATAAGACGGACGAAGACGCCTAGCGCTCGCTGCTGTGCGCGATACGCTGAGAGCAGTTCTTTTTCGACTGGGGTCAACGGGTCACGTTTCGCCATGACTACCTCCTGGTGATGTGAATTGGGAACTGCGGAAGGACTACTCGACAAAGGCCAAGCAGGGCCTTGCACCCCACTACTGGGAGGCTGCGGGAATCGCACCCCGTCCTCTGTGGCCGTCGTCGCGCGCGATTGTGTTCGGCTTGCTCCGGCTGGCGACTGTCTAATGCCGGTGTCAGCAAGGGCGCCGCATCCTGGGTCTTCCCTTCGGTGTCCGCGCATCCTGCATCTCGGGCCTCTGCTGCCCGGACTTGACTGGGCTCACGCGGACTGATGGGGCGCTTCGTTTTCTTCGCGCTATTGGTCCCGGTCTTTGTCGGCAATGCTGCCATCCGGTGATTCAGTGTCGTGACACTGACAGGCATAACATGCCTCGTGCCCACGCATGGGCCAATCGCCTGCGGTGTCGTCATTTACGTCGCTTTAAAGGGGCGTTGCTGCAACGGGGCGGAAACGCGTTTATCTGACCTTAGGCGCGGTTTTCATGTGGGGAATGACGACCGCATGGCCCTACGCAGGATCGCTCTTTATTGAAGGTCAGCGGCGATTCCTACGGTTTCTTTCGCCGCGCGAACTTCTTCAGGACGCTGATCAGATTCGGCAGCGAGCGCGGCGGAATGAGCACCGTTCCGCCCATCATGGGGGCGGTGGTCGCGGCGCGCTCAACTAGGATGCCGGTCGAAATTCGGAGCAGCGCGCCATCGAGCTTCTGTACTCGCAGCACACGCCGGTCGCCGGTGGGAAGTTCGACTATATCGCCGGCCGGTAGTGGGGCCCGCGGCTTCAACCGATACCAGAATCGTTTGCTGCCTTTCACGTCTGTGGCGGTCCGCTCGCCTTACTGCGTAACCCTAGAGCTGCGTAACCGTCTGGACCCAACAGCGCCCGCAGCGCAGTCCGTAGCGGGGCATTCGCGGAGAAGCCCAGCTTCTTGGACTCGGCAAGTAGTGTCGTCGTGCGCGCGCGTAAGCGCGAGACGATTTCTTCGAGTTGCTCTTTTGGAAGCGTGGTCCAACGCGGACCCGGCGTCCGTCTTGGTTTTGTATCTTGGTCACTCATTTGAACCTCCTTTGTTTAGAGTCGAGAGGCCGGGCGGGGCGGACGCGAGACGCCCCGTTACCCGTGCGTACCGGCAGCCGGTCCAGCACTGACACGACCCGGCCCCATTTTCAAAACTGCCCCGACAAGGGCAGATCAGGCGGCAACTGCGAGAAGTCAACGTCCTCGTTCTCTGACCGACGACGAAGCCGCTCAGCTTCGCGCTGGCGTGACGCAAGGATGTTGCGCTGATTCTTGTTCAGCGCCGGAAATCCCCCGAGGCCCACTTCCATGATGATCTCGTATGCAGGCGTGCCAGCGATCTCGGCATAGCTGCGCCGCGATCTCAGCCGGTGCTCACACAACTCCTGCGCAGGAAGTTCACCGCGCAGCCACGAGAACAATTCGCGGTCTTGCCCGCCGCCTCCGACGTTGCTGGTACAAACTTCGCGCGCCTCCGAGAAGTCAGGCATCGGCAACCCGAAGCGGTCACCCAGCGCGTCGGCCTCCATGCTCAGAACCCCGATCTTGCGGCACAGCTCGACGCAGCGCGCACGGTCGGCCTTGTCGGCTTTCAGCAACTCGTCCTTCAACTGATCCAGCAGAGAGCCATACGCGCGCTTGATGCCGATCAACCGCGAATTGGCTCGCATCTCGGGCGGCGCTTCGCCGACGGCGTCTTCTACTTCTCGGGAAGTCATTTCTTCTCCTTTGGCCAATGTTTCTCGCGCTCTTGCCGCTCGCGCTCTTGTTGTTCGCCTTCACGCTCTTGCCGATCTTCTTCCAGCCGCTCATCCGCTGCGAGCAACCTCAGACCCTCGGTAGCGTGTACTCGCACGGTGCTTGCCACCGCACCGAGCGGCCCGTCGTGCTCGTCGAAGTGCTTCACGGCTGCGACGACAGCCGCGAAGGCTTGCCTGTACTCGTCTATGCTGCTCATGGACTACT